>ENA-OZIC01000208-OZIC01000208.1-human-gut-metagenome-genome-assembly--contig:-NODE-208-length-37894-cov-6.702053_pt1 | contig 37894 bp, 27 predicted proteins | sample MGYA00244056_ERZ653704 | MGnify/ENA primary metagenome ERZ653704 (study PRJEB26926, sample SAMN06165229) | human gut metagenome | biome: ENVO:00009003; feature: ENVO:2100002; material: ENVO:00002003... | reverse complement strand
AAGCAGAAGACGGCATACGGTGTCATGCCTAGTCTCGTGGGCTCGGAGATGTGTATAAGAGATAGGTCAACGGCATCAATGGCCGCCTGCACCGCCGCAAAGTTGGTGTAATCGTCCTTGTTCAGGGCGTTGGCCTTGGTGATGGCGGCGTCCACGGCGGTGTAGTCCGCGCCTTTCCGCGTCAGATGCGCCAACGCATCCCGGATGGCCTGTGCCATGGCATCAACCTCGCTCTGGTGGGCAATGCCATACCCGCGCACGACATTGGCAACGGCGGTATCCACGGCAGAAAGGTCGGTGTACAGCGTGCGGTCAAGCTCGTTGGCCTCGGCAAGAGCGGCGTCGACTGCGGTGTAATCGGCGGGGCTGGAACCCAGGATGGGGAATCCGCTGCCGTTCGTGAAAGCCTCGCCCAGCAGATTTTTAACTGTGCCATTGGCGAACTCTTCCGCGGTCTTTTCGGTGGAAGTATCTTCTGTTAGCGTATTGTATCTGCCAGGGGTAACAGTAACGTTGCCCTGGTAACAGTTGGTGGTGAAAATTTTTGCGGTGTAATCCGAACCATTCGTTTGCAAGCAACCAACAAAAGTGCCAACTCTGTTAAAGTTATACTGACTGTCAGCTGCGATAGAAACTTGGGTGTTATAGATAAAGCAATTCGTAAGAGAGAGAATCTCATCAGTAACTTGACCGCAGAAGCCGCCGACACAGTTACTATTCTGTACGTTGGAAGAAGAAGCAGTAACGGTGGAATTGGCTACATAGCAATCGGTAAAGGAAGAAGGACCGGTAGCATAGCTATCATCCAGTTCACCGATAAAACCGCCACAGTATTCAGAAGACTGAATTTGATTGTTTACGGAAGCACATTTGGTAAATTTGCCAACAGAAGAAAGGCCGACCAATCCGCCAGCACGGTTACTGTTGCCAGGAATGCGGCTGCTGCTTAGTTTGGAGCCAGAAACAGAGCAGTTGGCGATTTCAGAATCAAGAACGATACCGGCAAGACCACCCGCAAAGGCCTGGGCGTTATTACCTTCCGCAGAAAATTCTACATTCTCTATATGCAGATTGCTGATAGAACCAAAATACACACTGCCGAAAATACCGGCAAGTGTATAACCGTTGTCCGTTATGCCGGAGGAAACGGCATTGCGAATTACATGATTGCCACCGTCGTAGTGACCGGAAAAGTAAAAGCCGGATTCATCACTATACCCGATAGGGTCCCAGGCTGCGCCCTGCAAATCAATATCCGCAGTCTGTTTGAAGTAGTAGCCGTGGAAGTTGCCGATATTTTCTCCACAACCATCGATATCACAGTCGGCGGCTTTGCCGCTATTGATGTAATCCGCCAGCGCCTTTAAATCGGCGGCGGTACTGATAAGCCAAGGGTCGTCCTGCGTGCCGCTGCCCCCGCTCAAAAATTCATTGGGGGGGGTGACGGCGAAAGCCGAGATGGGCAGTGCGGTGAAGCAGAGCACCAGCGCCAGCAGCAGACTTAGGAACTTGCTGTTGTGTTTCATGGGTTCGCGTCCTTTCCTGTAATAAAATACTATATAAAGTCATTTTAATACGCACACGGGCAAAATGCAAGATGGGTGGGGAAATTTTGGGGAATGAGAAAGAAAAAACCGGAACGGCTGGGGGCCGTCCCGGTGGTGGGGGTGTTAAGGGGATAGGGGCTTTTGCGATCCAGCCTTTATGGCAGCCTTACCCCTTCGGGAACGTCACCCGTATCGTCGTGCCGGTCCCGACCTGGCTTTGCAGGTCTATCTTCGCATCATGCAGCAGGGCAATGTGTTTGACGATCGCCAATCCCAGGCCCGTGCCGCCAGTGGCTTTGGAACGGCTCTTGTCCACGCGGTAAAACCGCTCAAACACGCGGGTCTGGCTGTCCTGGGGGATGCCGATGCCGTTGTCCTCGACCTCAAAATAGGGGCAGCCGTCATTGCCAACGCCGCAGCGCAGCTCCACATGGCCGCCCGGGCGGTTGTAGCGGATGGCATTGTCGCACAAATTCTGCGCAAGCTCGCTCAACTGGTCGCGGCTGCCGCGCACTGTGGCGGGCCTGACGTCGTATTGCAGCGTTACATAGGCCCGGCGGGCGTTCACCGTCATGTTCTGGGCCGTCTCCTTGACCAGCGCGGCCAGATCCACCGGGGCAAACTCGGTCACGGCCTCACGGCTGTGGCTGGCCTGGGTGCTGTCCAGCTCGCTCAGCTGCAAAATATCGCTGACCAGCGCGATCATCCGCTGTGCTTCCTTGTGGATGCGCGCGGCGAACGTCGGCACGTCGGCGGGCTTTGCCATGCCGGTTTCGATCAGCTCGGCATAGCCGGAAATGCTCGTCAGCGGGGTTTTCAGTTCATGGCTGACATTGGCGGTAAACTCCCGGCGCATCGTCTCGTTGTCCTCCCGCAGCTTGCGGTCGGTCTGGATGGTCCGTGCCAGGGGGATAAGCTCCTGATAGGGCACATCAGCCTCGATGGTGTCCAGGTGCTCGGCCAGGTGGTTGATAGGCTGCACCATGCGGCGGGTCAGCCACCAGCTGAACAGCGTTGCAGCGGCCAAAATCAGAACCATGGCCGCGCAGAGCAGCGGCAGGGTGTCGGTGCTCAGGCCCCAGATGCTGGCAATATCCTCGCCCACGCGCAGCACCTGCGCACCGTCGGGCGTGTCGATGCGCACGGCGTAGTAGTGGGTCTCCCGGCGCACGGTCTCGCTCTCACGGGTGGCGCTGGCGGTGCCGTCGGCCATGGCCTGCTGGAACTCCGGGCGGTCGGCGTGGCTGGGCAGGTGGGAGTCCATGACGGCGTACACGGTGTTTGCGGCATCGTAGACAAGGGCCGAGGTCTTACTGTCAAACAGCACGGTGCCGTCGCCGTTGATAAGCGTAAAGCGCGGCGCATCAACGCCCGGTTTCGGCAGCAGGCTGACCAGCGTTTTGGCGTCGTGGGTGGGCTGGGCCTTGTAGGCAGCGGCGTAGCTGCCGCCCAGCTGGGCCAGGTAGTCGTCCACGCGGTCGGTGTAGCTGCGCTGGAACAGAACGGTGGCCGCCGCCAGCATGGCCAGTACGCAGAGCACGCCGGTCAGGATCAGGCCGCGCCGATAGCGGCGGGTCATGCTCAGGGGCTGTTTTTCGCGGCGCTGCTCGTCAGTCATCACTGCCCTCCGTGCTCAGCTTGTAGCCCACCTTGCGCACGGTGCGGATAGCCTCGCCCGCCGCGCCCAGCTTTTGGCGCAGCGTGCGCACGTGCATATCGATGGTGCGGGATTCCAGCAGATCATCGGTGTCCCAGACGTCCTTCATGATGCGTTCACGGGCCAGGACTTCCTCCGGGTGCTCCAAAAACAGATGCAGCAGCGCATATTCTTTAAAGGTCAGCTCTACCGGCGCACCGCCGACGCGGACCGTGCGGGCCATGTCGTCCAGTACGATTTCGCCAAAATGCAGCGTCGACGCAGCGGGCGCGGGGGCGGCCGCCCCCGCGCGGCGCAGCACAGCCTTGACGCGGGAGATGAACTCCATGATGCCGAAGGGCTTGCACAGGTAGTCGTCCGCGCCGTGGTCCAGCCCCTTGACGACGTCGATCTCGCTGGTCTTGGCCGTGACCATAATGACCGGGATGGACGCCGTGGCGGTGTTGGCGCGGAGCTTGGTCAAAATCTGGTAGCCGTCCTCGTCAGGCAGCATGACGTCCAGAATGACCAGCTCGGGCCGGGTATCGCGCAGTGCAGCCCAAAAGCTGGCCGCGTCCTCGCAGCCGCGGGCGTCATAGCCGTTGGACTGCAGCGCGTATTGCTCCAGCTCACGGATGCTGGAATCGTCCTCGACGATATAGATCATAGTAAATACTCCTTACTATAAACGTAGGGGCCGGGCATGCCCGGCCCGCGGCTTTGCGTGGCCGTCCGATAACGGGCGGCTGCTTTTCTGTTGCGGGCGGGGCATACCCCGCCCCTACAAAAAGGCTTCCCCCTCGGGGAAAGGCTTTCAGCCTTCGGCCTGATTCTCCGCAGGCTCGGAATATGCCTCCGGCGGGAAGGTGTAGCGGCCACGGTATTTCTCGTAGCGCTGCTCAAATTTTACGCTGCCGCCGTGCTTGACGTTGGCAAGATACTCGTGGGTGTCGAACTTGTCCGCCGCAACCTCGATCATCGCGACCGCAATGTTCGAGCAGTGGTCGGCGATGCGCTCGTAGTTCGTCAGCAGATCATCCAGCACAAAGCCGTACTCGATGGTGCAGACACCGGCCTGCAAACGGGCAATGTGGCGGGTCTTGACCTCGCGCACCAAGCCGTCCACGACCTGCTCCAGCGGCTCGATCTTGCCGGCGGCGTAGGTGTCGCCCTTCTGGAATGCGTCTACCGTGCGGTTGACGATATCCTGCACGGCGGCTTCAAGAACGGACAAATCGTTGAGGGCTTCCTCGCTGAATTTGATGTTTTTCGTGCGGATCTCCTCGGCCGTTTTGATGATGTTCACGGCGTGGTCGGACACACGCTCAAAATCGCCGATGGTGTGCAGCAGCGTGTTGATGGTGCGGTTATCCTCGCCCGAAAGATGCTTGGCGCTCAGCTTGACCAGGTAGGTGCCCAGCACGTCCTCATAATGGTCAACAGCGTCCTCTTTGCGCAGGACTTCATCCGCAATGGCGTCGTTCCAGATGCGGGTGGTGGACATGGCCTGCAAAAGCGCGGTGCGGCAGATTTCCGCCATATCGCTGCCGGTCAGCATGGCGCGGCCAACAGCCACAGAGGGGGTGGTGAGCAGACGCTCGTCCAGCAGGGTGTTCTCCTGCTTTTTGTCGGCGGGGGAGTCGGGCACGGTCAGGATGGCCAGCTTTTCCAGCAGGCGGTTGAAGGGCAGCAAAATAGCGGTCGTTACCACGTTGAAAACCGTGTGAACGATGGCAATGCCGAAGGTGTTGGCGGTCTCGTTAAAGAAAGAGAATTGGATGAGCGCGTTCAGCCCGTAGAACCCGCACAGGAAGAGGATCGTGCCGATAACGTTAAAATAGAGATGGACAAAGGCGGTGCGCTTGGCGTTTTTGTTGGCACCGGCGGAGGAAATCAGCGCTGTGACGGTGGTGCCGATGTTCTGGCCCATGATGATGGGCACGGCGGCGGAGTAGGTGACAGCGCCGGTGCTGGTCAACGCCTGCAAGATACCGACGGAGGCCGACGAGGACTGCAAAACAGCCGTCAGCACTGCGCCCGCGATAACGCCGAGGATGGGATTTTTGAAGCTGAGGAACAGGTCCATGAACCACGGCTCGTCCGCCAGCGGGGACATGGCATGGGACATCGTGTTCATGCCGGCCATCAAAATGGAGAAGCCCAGCAGGATTTTACCGACGCCGCGCTTGCGGTCCTTGCCGATCATATACAGCCAGATGCCGATAAAGCCCAGAATCGGGCTCCAGGCGGTGGGGTTCAGCATTTGAGTGATGAAGCTGTCGCCCTCGAGGCCCGACAGCGACAGCAGCCAGCCGGTGACGGTGGTGCCGACATTCGCGCCCATAATGACGCTGATGGCCTGGTGCAGTTCCATCAAACCGGAGTTGACGAAACCAACGGCCATAACGGTGGTGGCACCGCTGGACTGGATCACGGCGGTGACGGCCATGCCGAGCAGCAAGCCGCGGATGGGGCTGCTGGTCATGGTGGACAGGATACCCTGTAATTTGCTGCCGGCGGTCTGCTCCAGCGCTTTCCCCATCAGGTCCATGCCATACAGGAACATGGCAATGCCGCCCATCAGGGTGAACACATTAAAAATGGTCATCCGGTGTTACACATCCATTCTCTTATTTTGTTTACACTATACCGCCTTCTATTATAATGTATGCGCGCAGGCTACACCACCACAGGAAAGTAAATGTTGTGTAAAATTTGTGTAAAGCCGCAGGGAGCGGGGTGCCCTCACCCCGCCCCCTACAATCGTTGCCGCCAACCTGCCGCCACATCCCGTTTCCCCATCACCACCCTGTAGGGGCCGGGCATGCCCGGCCCGCAACTTACCGCCAAATCCCTTTCACGGTCAATCCGTAGGGGAGGAATTCATCCCTCCCGGGCACTTCCCGCCACCGTAAACGGCCACGGCGGCCAGAGGACTGGCCACCCTACAACCCCACTTAAAAATCCGTGTGTAGGGCGGGGGGCCCTCACCCCGCCGCCGCTCTTCCCATCCCGCACCCCCGCTGTTTTTGCATATTCTTTACAAACTTTACCGTTCCCACACAAAACCGGGGACATCTTTGCAAAAGCTTTACCGCGATTGTACCGTACCATGGTCGATACCCGCAAAAAAAGGCGGTACAATAGGGTCGTTCCGATGAGAACACACCCAAAACACTATACCAAAAACAATATTGGGGAAAAGGGAGAATACTTTACATGAAACGTACTTCTGCAATCGCTGCTTTTACCGCTGCCGCTCTGGCACTGAGCCTTGCCGCCTGCGGTTCCGCTGATTCCACCGCTGACACCGCCGCCGAGAGCACGGCGGCTTCCACCGAGGCTGCTTCCGAGGCTGCCCCTGCCGAGAGCACCGGCGACTTCGACACCGACCAGGATATCACCGTCATCTCCCGAGAGGACGGCTCCGGCACCCGCGGCGCCTTCATTGAGCTGACCGGCGTTGAGGAGAAGAACGCCGACGGCAAGAAGGTCGACAACACCACCGAGGCAGCCGCCATCCAGTCCAGCACCAACGGTGTCATGACCGCTGTTGCCAACGATGAGACCGCTATCGGCTACATCAGTCTTGGCTCTCTGAACGACACCGTCAAGGCCGTTACGGTCGGCGGTGTGGCCGCCTCCGCCGAGACCGTCAAGGACGGCAGCTATGTACTGGCCCGTCCGTTCAACATCGTTACCAACGGCGATGCCACCGATCCCGTGGCCGTGGACTTCATCGCCTACTGCCTGAGCAAGGACGGTCAGGCACTCGCCACCGATAAGGGCTACATCGGCGAGGATGGCGCGGACTTCACCTCCGCCCAGCCTGCCGGCAAGATCACCGTCGGTGGTTCTTCCTCCGTCTCTCCGCTGATGGAGAAGCTCATCGAGGCCTACAAGACCGTCAACCCCAACGCCGAGCTTGAGCTGCTGACCACCGACTCCACCACCGGTGTTTCCGGTGCGCTGGACGGCACCTACACCATCGGTATGGCCAGCCGTGAGCTGAAGGACTCCGAGACCGAGGGCGGCGCCAAGGCTACCGTCCTGGCGCTGGATGGCATCGCCGTCGTCGTCAACCCTGCCAACACCACCGAGGATCTGACCGTGGACCAGATCAAGGGCATCTACACCGGCGAGCTGACCACCTGGGCCGATGTGCAGTAAAGTATAGCAGCACCGTAGGGGCGGGGCATGCCCCGCCCGCAGCGTACCCGTGACCGCGCGGTTATGGGAAGGCCGCGGGCCGGACATGTCCGGCCCCTACATGGCATATAACCAAAGGAGTATAGGAAATGACCTCCAAGCTAAAAGAAGGCGTCATGCAGGTGGTGTTTACCCTCTGCGCCTGTGTATCCATTCTGGCGGTCGCGCTCATCTGCATCTTCCTGTTTGCAAACGGCGTGCCTACTTTGTTCAAAATCGGCCCGCTCAAGTTCCTGCTGGGCACCACTTGGAAGCCAGGCAACGATATCTTCGGCATCCTGCCGATGATCCTGGGCAGCATCTACGTCACGGCGGGGGCTATCCTCGTCGGCGTGCCCATCGGCCTGCTGACCGCCATTTATATGTCCAGGTTTGCCTCGCCCCGCATCAACAAAATCATGCTCCCGGCGGTGCAGCTGCTGGCGGGTATCCCGTCGGTCGTGTACGGCTTCTTCGGTATGATCGTGCTGGTGCCCGCCGTGCAGGCCATGGTCAAGACGCCCTTCTTCAAGACGGTGCTCCACGTCAAAAGCGGCAAGGGCATGAGCCTTTTCACCGCCGCCGTGCTGCTGGGCATCATGATCCTGCCCACCATCATCACGGTCAGCAAGACGAGCCTGGACGCCGTTCCCAACAGCTACTATGAGGGCAGCCTGGCCCTGGGCGCGACGCATGAGCGCAGCGTTTTCTGCGCGGTGCTGCCCGCCGCCAGGTCCGGCGTGCTGTCGGCGGTCATTCTCGGCATCGGCCGTGCCATCGGCGAGACGATGGCGGTCGTCATGGTCGCAGGCAACCAGACCTGGATGCCCAAGGGCCTGTTCCAGGGCCTGCGCACGATGACCTCCAACATCGTCATCGAGATGGGCTACGCCGCCGACCTCCACCGCGAGGCGCTGATCGCCACCGGCGTTGTGCTGTTCATCTTTATCCTGCTCATCAACCTCTGCTTCAGCCTTGTGAAAGGGGGCAGCGACCATGCCTGAGATTGCCGCAACGCAAACGGCCGCCGATATGACCTACGCAAAACCCCATGAGTTCATGCCCCGCGGCGGGCAGAACCGCCGCGCCGCCCGCGCACAGGCTGCCGCGCTGCGGTGGCTCGTGCGGATCGCCGCCTTCCTGACGGCCGCCGTGCTGGTGTTCCTGATTGGCTACATCCTCGTCATGGGCATCCCCAACCTCAAGCCCGAGCTTTTCGCATGGGAGTATAACTCCGAGAATGTCTCGCTGATGCCCGCGCTCATCAATACCGTGCTGATGACCGCCTTCGCGCTGCTTATCGCCACGCCGCTGGGCATCTTTGCCGCCATCTGGCTGGTCGAGTACGCCCGCCGCGGCAGCAAGCTGGTCAAGGTCGTGCGTGTCACCACCGAGACCTTGCAGGGCATCCCGTCCATCGTCTATGGCCTGTTCGGTATGCTGTTCTTCGTCACCCAGCTGCACTGGGGCTACTCGCTGATCGCCGGTGCGTTTACGCTGGCCATCATGGTATTGCCCGTCATCATGCGCACGACCGAGGAAGCGCTCATCGCCGTGCCCGATTCCTACCGCGAGGGCAGCTTCGGCCTCGGCGCGGGCAAGCTGCGCACGGTGTTCACCATCGTGCTGCCCAGTGCCATGCCCGGCATTTTGTCCGGTGTTATCCTCGCCACGGGCCGCATCGTGGGCGAGACTGCCGCGCTGATCTACACCGCCAGCTCGGTCGCCAAAATCCCCACCAGCGTATTCAGCTCGACCCGCACGCTGGCCGTACATATGTACCTGCTCTCCAACGAGGGTCTCTACATCGGCCAGACCTACGGCACCGCCGTGGTGCTGCTGGTGCTGGTGCTGGTCATCAACTGCCTGTCCGGCTTTCTGGCCGGCAAGTTGGCGAAGAAGTAAAGCCGCCTGCGGGGCGTCGAGGACGCCGCCCCCTACATACGCAGCAGCTTGTAGGGGCCGGGCATGCCCGGCCCTCGGCAGACCCATTACCGCTCTGCTTCCGTAAGGCTGAGGGCCGGACATGTCCGGCCCCTACGGCTCGGCAAAGGCATATATGCGGTCTATAAACAAGGATATAGCAAAGAGGTCATTTCATGAATAAATTTGAAGTTCGCGGCATGGACCTGTACTACGGCAGTTTCCATGCACTGAAAAACATCAACATCAACATCCCGGAGAAGGAGATCACCGCCTTCATCGGGCCTTCCGGCTGCGGTAAATCCACGTTTTTGAAGAGCCTGAACCGGATGAACGACCTGGTCGAGGGCTGCCGCATCTCCGGCGATATCAAACTGGACGGCGTGGACATCTATAAGGACAAGATGGACGTCAACGTCCTGCGCAAGCGCGTCGGCATGGTGTTCCAGAAGCCGAACCCGTTCCCGATGTCGATCTACGACAACATTGCCTACGGCCCGCGCACCCACGGCATCCGCAATAAGGCGCAGCTGGACGAGATCGTCGAAAAATCCCTGCGCGGCGCGGCCATCTGGGACGAGGTCAAGGACCGCCTGAACAAGAGCGCACTGGGTATGTCCGGCGGCCAACAGCAGCGCCTGTGCATTGCCCGCGCCCTGGCGGTCGAGCCGGAGGTCCTGCTGATGGACGAACCCACCAGCGCCCTGGACCCCATCTCGACCTCGAAAGTCGAAGAACTGGCGACCGAGCTGAAAGAGAACTACACCATCGTCATGGTCACCCACAATATGCAGCAGGCCGCGCGTATCAGCGATAAGACGGCGTTTTTCCTGCTGGGCGAACTGGTGGAAATGGGCCCGACCGAGCGCGTCTTTGCCACGCCGGTGGACAAACGTACCGAGGATTACATCTCGGGCCGTTTCGGTTGAGGAGGTTTACAATGGGTACAAGTGTACGCAAAATGTACGATGCGGAATTGCTGCAGCTGGACACGATGCTGGCCCGCATGGGCCATGCGGCGGGCGGTGCCATCGAGAGCGCCATGACCGCCCTGCGCACCGGCGACACCGAGCTGGCCCGCAGCGTGATCGCCCGGGACAGCGAGATCGACTCCGCCGAGCATGAGATCGAGCACCGCTGCTTAACGCTCTTCCTGCGCCAGCAGCCGGTGGCGGGCGACCTGCGCAAGGTATCCACGGCCTTAAAAATGGTCACGGATATCGAGCGCATTGCCGACCAGGCCAGCGATATTGCCGAAATCACCCTGCATCTGCACCCCGAGGGGGCGCGCACCGTCGGCGTGCTGGATGATTTGTATGCCATGGGCGATATCGCCCTGCGGATGGTCAAGGATTCCATTGCCGCTTACGTGCAGGTGGACCTGTCCACCGCGGCCCAGGTCATTGCCCGCGACGACGAGTGTGACGCGATGTTCAGCCGTATTTCCCAGGAAATTGCCGCCTACATCGCCGCCCACCCCGACGACGCCAGCACGGCGCTGGATCTGTTCATGATCGACAAATACCTAGAGCGCCTGGGCGACCATGCGGTCAATATCGCCGAGTGGGTCGAGTTCTTAAAGACCGGCGTTCACAAATCCCGCAAGATCGTGTAACGCGGGGCAAAACAAGCCATTCCCTTATTTTCCTATACCAACCAAAATGGGGCCTGCCGCAAAGCAGACCTCATTTTGGCGTGGGAGGAAAAGGCTTCCCCCACGGGGGAAGCTGTCACCGAAGGTGACGGATGAGGGCAAGCCTTGCCGAGGCTGCACGCAAACAGACTGTGGCCGTGAACTTCCCCCTCATCCGTCTGCGGTCGGGGCCGCAGACACTTTCCCCCAAAGGGGGAAGGCACAGACTGCCAAAGGCTTCCCCGCAAAAAATCCCGGGCAGCTCACGGTGAGCCGCCCGGGATTGTACTTTTATTTCGCGCCGCGCCCTGCGAAAACCACGTACACGGTCTTGAACAAAATCTTTACGTCGTTCCAGAGCGACCAGTTATCAATGTAGGTCACGTCCAGCTTGACGACTTCCTCAAAGTCCTCGATGTTGCTGCGGCCGCTGACCTGCCACAGGCCGGTGATGCCCGGCTTCATCGACAGGCGGCGCTTGTGGTGGCTCTCGTACTGCTTGTACTCATCCACCGTCGGCGGGCGGGTGCCCACGAGGCTCATGTCGCCGCGCAGCACATCAAAGAACTGAGGCAGCTCGTCGATGCTCGTCTTGCGGATGAACTTGCCCACCTTCGTCACGCGGGGGTCGTCCTCCATTTTGAACATCAGGCCGTTCATTTCGTTCTTGGCCATCAGCTCTTTCTTACGTTCCTCGGCATCCATGTACATACTGCGCAGCTTGTGGATGTAGAAATACCGGCCGTTCAGGCCCACGCGCTTCTGCTTGAAGAAGAGCGGCCCCGGGCTTTCGATCTTCAGCGGGATGGCCACCACCGCAATGATGGGGATGCTGATGGCGCAGCCCACAATGGCACCGGCAATGTCCATGGCGCGCTTGGCAACGCGGTCCCGCAGCTTCATTTCCACGGTGCCCATCGTCACGATGTTGCCCCCCGCGCAACGGCCCAGCGTGCGGCTCAGCCGTGCCGAGCTCGTCTCGTCGCAGCAGCGCGCCTCGATATGGTCCAGCAGCGGCAGCCGGAAATGCACGGTCAAGCCCATGCTCTCCATCTCTTCCAGGTAGGGGATGAAGCTCTCGCCGCTGTCCATCGGCACGTCCACATAGACCTCGTCCAGCGCCTCGCGCCGCAGCCAGGCCATGAAATCATCAAACGTTGCCTTGACCTCGACCCCGGCCACTCTGGTGCCGACGGTCTCGGGTGTGGCTTCCAGCAGGGCTACGCCGATGATACGGCGGGACCAGTCGCCCTGGATCTCGGCGATGAGCTTTTCGGCGCGGTCGCCGGTCGTCACAAAGCCCACAAGGCTCTCCGACCCGCGGCTGTGCTGCAATTTCAGCAGGAACTTCTTCAGCAGCCCATGGGTGATGGGCATGAGCACCACGTTCACAATGGGGACCATGACCGCAAAATAGCGGGAGTCCAGCAGCGTGGCTTTCGCCAGCACCAGGCAGGCCGCATTGACGACGCCGAGCACGACGTTGAATTTCAGCGCCAGGATGATTTCGTCGCCCTTGGAGCGGGTCACGATGTTCTGATCCTGGTCAAAGCACAAAAACGTCAGCACAAAGGCCAGCAGCAGCAGGCAAAGCGCCTGGATCCAGTCAAAAGTTGCGTAATCCTGCAGCTTGTTGAACACGTTATCCGTGATAAGCCATGCCAGCACAACGCTGATGCCCGTGGTCACAAAATCGGTGAGAAACACATAAGCATACTGTAATTTTTCACGTTTGCTCGTCATATCGGTGAAGATTCCTCTCGTATATAGTGGCAGATGCCGTGCATGATAGCGGCGGCATACAATGCAATGACACACATATCACTGTATTTTATCACAAAACGAGACAATTTTCAACATAGTTCCGCTGAAGCGTAATAAATCTGTAAGAAATCGGGAAATAAGCGGCGTGTGTTTGTAGAGGGCGGAGCAGAACTCCGCCCCTATCGTGTTGTAAGGTGGCCGGTCCTCTGGCCGCCGCAGGCATTATTCTGCCTCGGTAACATCCTCTTTCAGCACGTCCTGTATCTCCACCAGACATTCCAGCAGCAGGGGATTGAACGTGCCGCAGTCGCCGTGCAGAATCATCTGTACAGCGGTGTCGGGGGCGTAGGCGGCCTTGTACACGCGCTTGCTCACCAGCGCGTCGTACACGTCGGCCATCGAGACGACCTGCGCCGAAATCGGGATGCGGTCCCCGGACAGGCCGTCAGGGTAGCCGCGGCCGTCCCAACGCTCGTGATGCCAACGGCAGATTTCATACGCGGTGCGCACCAGTGCTTCGCTGCGGTATATGCCCAGTTTGTCCAGCATATTTGCGCCGATGACCGTGTGGGTCTTCATGATGTTGAACTCCTCCTGCGTCAGGCGGCCGGGCTTGTTCAAAATTTTGTCGTCTATCGCGATTTTGCCGATGTCGTGCAGCGCTGACGCCAGCACGATCAACTCCTGCTTCTCGGGCGGCAGGTCGTACTTGTCGGTTTTCTGGGTCAGGCGCTCCAACAGGCGCTGGGTCAGCGTGCCGATGTGCTGCACGTGCAGGCCGCTCTCGCCGTTGCGGAACTCAACGACCTCGCTCAAAATCGAGACCATCATCTGGGTGTTCTTCTCTTTCTCGCGGGTCTGGCTCGTCACCAGCGAGATGAGCCGCCGCTGCTTGGCGTAGAGCTTGATGGTGTTAAAGACGCGCCGGTAGACGATGCTCGCGTCAAAGGGGCGGCTGACATAGTCCGAGACGCCCATCTCGTAGGCGTGACGCACGACCGGGTCGGAGTCCTCGCTGGAAATCATGATGACCGGGATATCCTCGATCCAGTGGTTGCGGTTCATGGCAGCCAGCACTTCAAAGCCGTCCATCACCGGCATGACGATGTCCAGCAGAATCAGCGCAATGCCGGTGTCGTACTGCTCCAGCATGGCCAGGCATTCCTTGCCGTTGGCGGCCTCCAATATATTGTAGTCGCTGCCCAGAATCTCCGACAAAATCGCGCGGTTCATCTCGGAATCATCAACGATCAGGATGTTCTGGCGGGTCTGGTTCTCGCGCCCGGCGGCGGTGCTGGCCCTGGGGGCGGCGGTGTCCTCGGTCACGACCGTGTTTTTGTGGTTCTTGGCCTGGTACATCAGCTTGTCGGCGCGGCCAACGGCGTGCTCCACCGTTTCGTCCGGCTGGGACATCACGCCGCCGATGCTGACAGAAAGCTGCAGACAGCTGTACCCCGGCACGGTGGCGGCGTGGACTTTCTTGCAGATGCGCTGTAATTTCGCGTTGAACGCGCCCCGCTCAATGCCCGGCAGCACCAGCAGAAATTCGTCGCCGCCGTAGCGGATCAGGCTGTCGCTTTTGCGGATATTGGCGCGCACGACCTCCATGGCGGTGCGCAGGGCCAGATCGCCCGCGTGGTGGCCGTAGGTATCGTTGTAGAGCTTGAAGTCGTCCAGGTCCAGCACGGCCACACCGGCAGGGTCGGTCTTGTCCTTGAGCACATCCTCAAAATAACGGCGGTTGTAGCCGCCGGTCAGGGCATCGTGGTAGAGCTTGAAGTGGTAGCCGGTCACGCTGTCCATCAGGCGGTTGCTGTTTTCGGGGTCGATAAGGGTCTCGCTGTCCAGCTGCTGGATCAGCTCCATCACGCAGGGCTGGCCGTCCACCTCACGGTAGACCGCCGTGACCTGAAAGACCTGGCTGCCCATGTATTCCAGCTTGGTGCGCTGGGTGTGGTCGCGCAGGACCTGCGCCGAGATACAGTTCTGGCACTGGGTGTGCTTGTGCCAAAAGTCGTAGCATTTGCAGTAGTCGCTGAGGGTCTTGTCACTGCCGACCTGCGCAGCCTCCAACAGGCGCACGACCGTAAAAATCGTGCGGTATTGGGCCATTTCCTTTTCGACCTGTTCTCTGGTCATATTCTGCCGCCTTTTGTGGATTTATTGTTATATACTACAACAGTATAGCATCGTGCGGCGAAAAATGTCAATTTATTTGTGGCGATGTCGTACATAACCGTGGGCAGCGCCGCATAGGCTTGTACCGTGAGGGGGGACGACCTATGCGCCGAGTTGTATTCTATCTATTTATAATAGCTGTTTTTCTGGCGGCCCCGCTGGCAGCGCTGCCCCGGCGGGGGGAGACTGCGCCCGCTGCCACACCTGCGCCCACGGCCACGGCAGAGCCAACCGCCGCCGCGCCCTACCGCGCCGTGTGGGTCAGTTACCTGGAATGGCAGCAGGTGGATTTTTCCACGCCGGAGACGTTTTCTGGCGATATAGCGGTCATACTGGACAATATCCGGAACCTGGGGGCCACTGTCGTGCTGGCGCAGGTGCGGCCCTTTGGGGATGCACTCTACCCCAGCAGCTACTACCCGTTCAGCCACCTTTGCACCGGGCAGCAGGGGCGGGACCCCGGCTATGACCCGCTGGCCCTGCTGGTGCAGGCCGCCCACGACCGGGGGCTTGCACTGGAAGCCTGGGTCAACCCCTACCGCATCCAGGCTGGGCTGACCCCGGCGCTCTGCGACGCCAGCCCGGCCACGCTGCACCCCGATTGGGTCAAATACACCGATACCGGTGCCTACCTGGACCCGGCCAACACGGCGGTGCGGCAGTACATAGCCGATGCTGTGGGAGAGCTGTGCGCCAACTATGATGTAGACGGCATCCATTTCGACGACTATTTTTACCCCACCACCGACCCGGCCTTTGACGCGGCAGACTACGCGGCCAGCGGCACGGCGCTGACCCGGGACGACTGGCGGCGGGAGAACGTGAACGCGCTGGTGGAGCTGTGCCACGCCACGGCCCAGCGGTACGGCGTGCGGTTCGGCGTGGCCCCGGTGGGGGACCCCGAGCAGAACTACGCCCTGCAATACAGCGACGCGGCCCGCTGGCTGCGCCAGGGCACGGTGGACTACCTGATGCCGCAGCTGTACTGGGGACAGGAATATGTGAAAGATGGCGATACATCGCACAGCCTGGCCCGGCTGGCCGGGGCGTGGGCCGCGCTGCCCCGGGCAGCGGGAGTCAGGCTGTACGCGGGGCTGGGGGCCTACCGCATCGGCGCAGGGGATGGATCCGACGCGGGTTCCGAGTGGGTATCCGGCCGCGCCCTGGCCGACCAGCTGAATTTACTTGACCGCCTGGGCGTGCAGGGAGCGGGTCTGTACCGCTATGCCAGCTTGTTTGATGCGTCCGACTATGCGGGTCTGGCCGCTGCCGAAGTGGATGCCGTGCGGCAGGTCTGGCAGATCGACCAAAGAAGTAAGGACTAAAGAATTAAATGAAAATTCTACTTAAATATCAGGAAAGAGTATGGTATAATAAAATACAAAGCTTCCCCCAAGGGGGAAGGCTTGGAGAAGATAAGGAGAACCCTCATGACCAATACCCAAGAACTCTACACACGCTGGTTATCCCAGCCGGATCTGGACGATGCCATCAAGGCTGAACTGGTCAGCGTGGCGGGCGACAACGACGCCATCGCCGACCGCTTCTATCGTGACCTTGCGTTCGGCACCGGCGGCCTGCGCGGCGTCATCGGCGCGGGCACCAACCGCATGAACCTCTACACCGTGCGCAAGGCTACGCAAGGTCTGGCCGACTACCTGAACGCCAGCGGCCTGCCGAAAAAGGTCGCCATCGCCCACGACAGCCGCCACAACGGCGAACTGTTCGCCCGCGAGACCGCCCGCGTGCTGGCGGCCAACGGCATCACCGCCTATGTGTACCCCCGCCTGGAGCCGACGCCCGCCCTGTCCTGGGCTGTGCGGTATCTGGGCTGCGGCGCGGGCGTCTGCGTGACCGCCAGCCACAACCCCGCCAAGTACAACGGCTACAAGGTCTACGGCGCGGACGGCTGCCAGATCACGCTGGAAGCCGCGGAAAAGATTTTGGCTGCGATTGAAAAAATCGACTGCTTCGACGGCGTCAAACTCGCCGACTATGACAAGGCCCTGGCCGACGGCAGCATCGTTAGGATCGGCGATAAATGCCTTGACGACTTTGTGCAGGCTGTCTACGACCAGCGTGTCGGCGACGGCGCGGGCATTGACGCGCTGAAGCTCGTCTACACCCCGCTGAACGGCACTGGCCTCGAGTGCGTCAAAAAGCTGCTGGCGAAGCTCGGCGTCACCCATGTGACCGTTGTGCCCGAGCAGGAAAAGCCGAACGGCGATTTCCCCACCTGCCCCTACCCGAACCCCGAAATTCGGGAGGCTATGCAGAAAGGTCTGGAACTGTGCGATACGGTCAAGCCGGATATCCTGCTGGGCACCGACCCCGACTGCGACCGCTGCGGCACCGCCGTGCCCGACGGCAAGGGCGGCTACCGCCTGATTACCGGCAATGAGATGGGTATCATTCTGCTGGATTACATCTGCCGCACCCGTCTGACCCAGGGAACCATGCCCGCCGACCCCGTGGCAGTAACGACGATCGTTTCCACCGATATGGCAGCGCCAGTGGCAAAAAAATACGGCGTCGAGCTGCGCCGCACCCTGACCGGCTTTAAGTTCATCGGTGAACAGATCGGCAAGCTGGAAGCCGAGGGCCGCGCTGACCGCTATATCTTCGGCTTTGAGGAGAGCTACGGCTACCTGTCCGGCGCACACGTCCGCGACAAGGACGCCGTCAATGCCACGCTGCTGGTCTGCGAGGCCGCCGCCTGGTACGCCCAGCAGGGAAAGACGCTGCTGGACGCCATCGAGGCGCTGTACAAGGAGTTCGGCTACTACCGCAACGCGCTGTGCAGCTTCGCCTTTGAGGGCGAGAGCGGTATGCATACGATGCAGAACCTGATGAAGAACCTGCGCACCAACGCCCCGGCGGAAATTGCCGGGTACAAGGTGGAAAGCGCCGTCGATTACGACACCGACGGTACCGGTCTGCCCCGCGCAAATGTTCTGGAATACCACCTGGCGGGCGGCCACAAGCTGATGATCCGCCCCTCCGGCACCGAGCCGAAGATCAAAGTTTATCTGTCCGCCGTCGGCGAGAGCGAAGCGGCCGCCGACGCCGTGAACGCCGCACTGAGCAAAGCCGCTGCAGAAATAATGAAAGTGTGATCGTATGGCAATCGTAAAATTGACCCCAAGCTGCAAAGATTATCTGTGGGGCGGGAGCCGCCTGCGCACCGATTTCGGCGTGCAGAGCAGCCTGGACCCCCTGGCCGAAGCATGGGTGCTGTCCTGCCACCCGGACGGCCCGAGCTACCTGCCCGACGGCAGCACGCTGGCTGACTATGTAGCCGCCCACCCGGGGTGCCTTGGCACCGACTGTGAGAAGTTTGAGCAGTTCCCGATCCTGACAAAATTCATCGACGCCAAGAACAATTTGTCCATCCAGGTGCACCCCTCCAACGAGTATGCGCTGAAAAACGAGCACCAGTACGGCAAGACCGAAATGTGGTATGTGCTGGACTGTGAGCCGGGCGCGTTCCTCTACTACGGCTTCGACCACGAAGTTTCCAAAGAGGAATTTGCCGAGCGCATCAAAAACAACACCCTGACGGAAGTTCTGAACGCCGCGCCGGTGCACAAGGGCGACTGCTTCTTCATTCCCTCGGGCACGCTGCACGCCATCTGCAAGGGCATCGTCGTGGCCGAGGTCCAGCAGAACTCCAACGTGACCTACCGTGTCTACGACTATGGCCGCGTGGGCGCCGACGGCAAGCCCCGCGCCCTGCACGTGGAAAAGGCGCTGGACGTGACCCTGCGCACGCCGCCGGTCAAGCATGATTTCGGCGGGCATCTCGCCCGGTGTGAGTATTTCACCGTCGATGCCAAGAACGGCGATTTTGACGGTGTGGCCGATGAAAAGAGCTTTGTCTCGCTGCTGATCACCGACGGCGCGGGGGAACTGACCTGCGGCGGCGAGACCGTCCCGGTCAAGAAGGGTGAGAGCTACTTCCTGCCCGCCAACAGCGGCGCGTACACTGTCAAGGGCCAGTGCCAGACACTGGTGACGGTGGTGTAAAAAGAAAACAAAAAAGCCTTCTCCCTTGGGAGAAGGTGGCCAAAGGCCGGATGAGGGGCGCGTTTGCCGTTATTGCCCGTGAACGGGTTGTAATTGCAGCGTCGCCCCTCATCAGTCTGCTTCGCAGACAGCTTCCCCCAAGGGGGGAGCCAAAAATAAAGCACCGCATCACGGTTTGTTGACCGTGATGCGGTGTATTTGTTTACAGGGCTTTGATATACGCCAAATCGGCCTGCGCGGCGGGGAGGATGACCTCGTCCCGCAATAGGGCGGCGTCGGGGTGGTCGCGGTGGAGCCATTCGCGGATGACGGTGTAGTCCATCTGGCCCGCGCCCAGGGCAGTGGGGGTGCGCGGCGCGTCGGGGTGGAACACGGCGTCCTTCATATGGACACAAGCTAAATCTTTGCCGATGACCTCGCACCAGGCGGGCCAGAACGCGGCCTGGCGGGACACATCCGCCGCCGTCAGCACATTGACCGGGTCAAAGATGATGTGGAAGTGGTCGTGGTCAGCCACGGCCTCTTTCAGGGTGCGCAGCTTTTCCACCGTGCCCAGCGTGTGGACGAACACCGGTTCCAGCGCAAAGCAGGCGTCGATTTTGGCAGCCTGCTCCACAATACGCAGGATGCTGTCGGTCAGCAGCGGCAGGGTCGCAGCTTTCTCGTCCTCGGTCAAATCGCGGCAGGCGCTTTCGCTGCCGACGTGTTTCGCACCGACGGCTTTCTGGTAGTGCAGGGCGCGGCAGACTGCGGCGACGGCGTTTTCGCGGATGGCGGTGTCAGGATTGCTCAGATCCTGGTAGCAGCTCAGCACCGAGATTTCGATGCCTGCCTCGGCGAAAGCCGTGCGGATATCCGTGAGCTGGGCGGGGGTGATATCGGTAAAATTCTGGATGCCCCGGATAGCCTTGGGCATGGCCAGCTGGGCGGCATTGTAGCCGTTGGCGGTCAGCACATCGGCCAGACCTTTGGCGGTAAAGCACCCGTAATCATGGGCGCGGCAGCCGTATTTCATGGGGGAAACCTCCTTGTGTAAGGGTAAATATGCAGTGACGGCAGGGCTGAGGGCCGGGCGTGCCCGGCCCCTACCGGGAGGACGCACCGCGCCCTTTCTGCATCGTTCAAAAAATGCCCCCCGGCAAACCGGAGGGCAGCTGCGGCAAGAGAGAGGGAATCTTACCCCTTGACGCCGCCGGCGGAGACACCGCCGACAATGTATTTTTGCAGGATCATGAAGAGGATGACGATGGGCAGGATGGACAGAACCGATGCCGCCAGGATCGAGCTCCAGTCCACGCCGGTGTTGCCGATGAAGTTCTTGATGGCAATCTGGATCGTGTACTTCTTCTGGTCAGACAAAACCAGCAGCGGCAGGATGTAGTCATTCCAGCGCCACATGAAGCTGAAGATCGTCAGCGTGATGGTGACGTTGGAGCCCAGGGGCAGCATGATGTTGGAGAAGATCTTCCACTCGCTGGCACCGTCGATACGCGCGGCCTCGACCAGAGACAGCGGCAGCGACATATAGTGCTGGCGGTACATGAAGATACCGGTCGTGGTGGTGACAACAGGCAGGATGACGCCCCAGATGTTGTTGTACAGGCCCATGGCGCTGATAACGCTGAACTGGGGGACGGTCAGCGTCTCACCGGGGATCAGGGTGCCCAGCAGGAACACGCCGAACACGAGGTTGACGTACTTGATCTCAAAGCGGTAGATGGCCAGCGCATAACCGCACATGGCGCTGATAAGCAGTGTGATGAGGGTGCCGACCACGGCCAGGAACAGGCTGTTCTTCACATAGCCCATGAAGCCGCCGTCCAGAACGGACTTATAATGCTCCGTCGTCGGGGTGGAGGGGAACATATGCAGCGGGTAGGTGAACAGCTCGCCGGACGGCTTGAAGGAGCTGAGCACCAGCCAGATAATGGGGAAAATCACGATGACGCCGATTGCCAGAGAAAGGATCGTCATTGGAATGCTGACGTGCTTGTCTTTCATCAGGTTTCACCTCCGTTATTGACCTTGAACTGGGCAAAGGCAATCAGGGCAAAGATGATCATGACAACGGTGGAAATGGCCGAAGCATAACCGTACTGCATCTGGTTGAAGCCCTTGTCGAAGATGTACTGGATGATAAAGGTGGTGCTCAGGCCGGGGCCGCCCTGCGTGATACCTTGGACCAGGGCGTACTCTTTGAGCAGGTTGACGGTGGACAGCAGCACGACCATGAACGTCGTGGGGGCCAGCATCGGGACTGTGATGCGGAAGAAGGCCTGCACACCGCTGGCACCGTCGATGGTAGCAGCCTCATACAGATCATTGGAAATGCTGTTGATACCGCCGATGTAGAGGATCATGTTGAAGCCGATGGACGCCCAGACCGATGCGAACGCGATGACAAAGGTGGCAAGACGCGGGTTCAGCGACCATTCCAGCGCGGTGCCGCCCAGCGAACGGATGATAAAGTTTACAAGGCCGTACTCCTGGCTGAACATCCAGTTGATGGTGATACCGACGACCAGCGAACTCATCAGAACGGGGATGTAGACCATCGTGCGGGTCAGGCTCTTGCCGGCAACGCGCTTAGAGCAGAGCAGTACCGCCACCAGCAGCGGGATGATGACGCGGAACGGCAGCGTGCAGACCGTGTACAGCAGCGTCCGCCCCAGGGACAGATAGAACTTGGAGTCTTTAAACAATGTAATGTAGTTTGTCAGACCCACAAAGTCCATGGTTTTCCAACCGTCATAGTTGGTGAAGGAAAAAGCGATGCTGAGCACAAGCGGCACAAGGAAAAAGACACCGAACAAAATGCAGCAGGGCGCACAGAACGCCCAGAATGCGCCGGTGTGCTTCAGCGACGATTTCTTCTTCATATTCATTCCTCCTTTATTCTCTTTGGCCGGGATTCCACCGCCCGGTTCCTTCGATGTGCTTAGTATAGCATTGCAAAAGGCGCAAATACCACCGCTTTTTTGCTTGCTTGTCCCAAAATGCATTGCATTTTTTGCGCGATTTTGGCAGGCGGCGCAAAATCCGACCGTCGTCTTGGCGAAAACGTACAAATGCAATGCGGCGAAATTGTGCAAACTGTAAAATTGTGCATCCACAGTGAATATCACTGCGCAAATTGTACATGGATTGTGCAAATTTCAAAGGGATGCAGCGTCAGCGGCAGGCTGTGCTGCACGGCTTCTTCTCCGGGCAAGGGCTGTTCCATCGGCGTGCAGCGCACGGCAGCGGCATCATCCGGCAGGGCCAGCGCCGCGCGGGTGCGGGTGCCCCAGCTCTCGTACAGGCGCAAAATCAGGCCGGAGCCATCCTCGGCTTTCTTCACGGTCTCCAACACGACATTGGGGGCATCTACGCGGAACTGGCTGTACGCGGCGGGCAGTGTGCCCGCGGGCTGGGCAGCCACGGCCAGGGGCAGCGCCGGGGCGTTCAGGTCGTACCCGGCGGGGATGACCCCGCCCTGCCGCCAGTCGCCCAGGTGGGGCAGCAGCGCATAGGTAAAGTCGTGGGCCCCCTGGTCGGCGTGGGGGTCCGGGTAGGTGGCGGCCCGCAGCAGCGAGAGCCGCAGCACGCCGTCGTGGACATCATAGCCGTAGCGGCCATCATTCAGCAGCGCCGCGCCGTAGCCCGGCTCGGACAGGTCGGCCCACTTGTGGGCGCAGACCTCGAAGCGGGCCTCATCCCAGCTGGTGTTGGTGTGGGTGTCCCGGGCGATGCTGCCGAACTGGATGTCATACTGGGCGCGGTCTGCGCAGATATCCACCGGGAAAGCGGCTTTCAGCAGCACATGCTGCTCGTGCCAGTCGATGTGGGTGGCAAAGTCGATGCGGCGGCTGTGGGGGTAGAGGGTGATATCCTGCATGAGCTGCGACCGGGAAATGGCGCGTTCCAGATGCAGGCGGCAGCAGACCGGGCTGTTCTCGGCCACGGTCAGGCGGGCCGCGCCGTCCAGCGCAAAGCGGTGGCGGCGATAGTATTTTTCCAGATTCCAGGCATCGTACTCGTCGGGACGGTCCTCAAACAGCTGCAGTTCGTTGGCGCACTGCCCGGCGGGGATCAGCTCGCGGCCGGCCTCTTTGTCCAGCAGGGCGGTGATCTCGCCGCAGCCGTTGAACACGATGTGATAGAGCGGCGTGTCGATGATATAGCCGCCGTCGTTTTCGGTGACTTCGGCGCAGGGGGTCTCGGGTTCCGCGTCGGCAAAGGGGTAGAACCGCCAGCCCTTGGCGGGCAGGTCCTTGGCAACAAAGGTCAGCACGCCGTTTTCGGCATGGCAGGGCAGCGGGTGTCCGCCGTCGGTGATGCCCGCCGCCCCGCAGGCGACGCGGACGACGGTGTCCCGGGCAAAGCCCAGCTGGTTGAACACGACCACGCCGGGACGGTCGGTCTTGACGAGGGCCGCGACGGTGTGCAGCGCGTCATCGGTGATTCTGGCATCGGACGCGAGGATCTCGCCGTATTGCTGCTGCGAGACTTCGTATACCTCGCCCAGGGCCGAGCCGGGTAAAATATCGTGAAACTGGTTCAGCAGGGTCAGCTCCCAGTTGCGGTGCAGCGCGGCGGCGGGGTAGGCGTAGCCGGTGTGCAGGTTTTCGGCCAGGGCGGCGGCGGTCTCGGCGGTCAGGTTGGCAAACTCGGCGGCGCGGTTGGCCCGCTTGTTGCGGCCCTGGCTGGTGAACACGCCGCGGTGGTACTCAAAGTACATCTCGCCGTGCCAGCAGGGCAGGTCGGCCTGCGTCTCGTCAAGGTGCTGCTTCAATTTGTCAAAGTAGGGGGCTGCGTGGGTCAGGCGGGTCTGGGGCGCACCGGGGATGCCCTTCTCCATGCGGCGGTTGATCTCCAGCATTTCAGCGGTCACACCGCCGCCGCCGTCGCCGTAGCCATAGCATTGCAGCACATCCTGGGTCAGCTCCTTGTCCTGAAAGCGCTGCCAGCAGCCCATGACCTGCCTGGGGTTCAGCAGGCCGTTGTAGGTCGTGTTGAAGCTCGGCTTCGGGTTGCGGTCGGGGCGCTTGTCGTAGTCCTTGGTGGAGATAAAGTAGGCCAGTACCTCAGTGCCGTCGATGCCGCGCCAGCGGGTCAGATCGTGGGGCATACAGTTGGTATCGTTCCAGGCCATCTTGGTGGTCATGAACCAGTCCATGCCGCACTGGGCCATAATTTGGGGCAGCGCGCCGCTGAAACCGAAGGCATCCGGCAGCCACAGGATGTGCCCCTGTTTGCCGAACTCCCGGCCGAAAAATTCCTGCCCGTGCAGGAATTGGCGGATCAAACTCTCGCCGCTGGCCATGTTGCAGTCGGATTCCAGCCACATACCGCCCTCCGGTTCCCAGTGGCCGTCGGCGACGCGGGCGCGGATCTTCTCAAACAGCGCGGGGCAGTCTTTGCGCACAAAATCATAGAGCTGCGGCTGGCTGGACAGGAACTTGTACTCGGGGTAGCGGTCCATCAGGTAGTTGACGGTGGCAAAGCTGCGGATGGCCTTTTCCCGCGTCTGGGCCAGCGTCCAGAGCCAGGCCACGTCGATGTGGGTGTGGCCGACACAGTCCACCGTGACCGGCTGCCGCTGGCAGAAGCTCTCGTAAAATTCCTCTTTCATATAGCGGCGGGCGGCGGCGACGCTGGCGTAGAACGCGGCGCTGTACGGGTCGCGCAGGTCGAGCATATCCAGCGCTTTTTCCAGATACCGCCCGATGCCGATGGCGTTGGTGTCGCCCTCGTCCAGCTGGACAAGCACCTCGTAAGGGGCTTTCAGGTCGTAGTACAGGCCGGTGATCTCATCGTCCCGCACGGCAGTCTCGACTTTTAAAAAGACGTCCTGGGCCGGGGTGTTGCAGTAGGTATACAGTCCCAGCTGCCAGGTCTGGCCCTCGGCAGCGGCGGAGGCCAGGTCAAACTCGGTGTGGTTGACATCCAGCCCGCAGACCAGCGCACCATTTAAGTAGGCGAGGAACTGGGGGTTGTTGTTGTTCCAGATATCGGTTGCGCCGGTGGAGACCAGGCAGACAAGGTGACGCCCGGCACTGCCCGCCGGTGCGGTGATGCCGCCCCGGAAGCAGTAGTGGGCCTCCACGCCGCCGATAGCATCACCGGGGGCAAAGGGTGTCCAGCCGGGGGCTGTGGCCGGGTCCTCCTGCACGGTGTCCCAGCTGTGGTAGGGGCAGGATTTTTTGCGCAGCCCCAAAACCGGGGTGCGCCCCTGCAGCGCCAAAGTGCGCAGGGCGTCCAGCACCGGGCGCGCCCGGCGGCGGAGTTCAGTGTTTTGCATGGCGGCTCCTTCCTTTTTTTATAAGATTGAGTGTGTGGTAAGGGAAGCGGCGTCCAGGGGACTGGCTGCCCTACGAGGCAGCAAGGCGGGTAACGGTATTGTAGGGGCGAACGTTGTTCACCCCGCACCCAGGCAACCCCTGTTCAGGCACAGTATAACATCTCAAAACTGTGCAGACAATGCAGTTTTTGCGCGGTAGGGGGCGAACGGTGCGCATTTATTGTTTATGGGGGAAAACGACTGCTTTTTATTAAAATTTGGTTACAGAAACATTGCATTTCTTTCACTGAAAAAATAAGCGCCGGCGCAAAATAAGCGCAACTTGGCATCATTAGAACAAACGATGTGTGAAAAGTGCACAATTTCAGCCGCTTTTCTTGATGCAATTTGCCAGATTGAAAAATCGAGACGCAAAAAATGCAATATGCCGCAATGCAAATCAGCAAGATAGGCGTAGAGAATCCACCCGCCGCAATGGTACACTATGGGTACACCAAGGGAACTGAAAGCCCAGTTCCCAAGCCCCGGAACGGAGCAAACCGGGTGAGGGCCCGGTGGATATACCCTATTTTTATTTCTACTTTACAGGAGGTAAAACCAACATGAAAAAAGCACTTTCTCTGGCTCTGGCAGCCGCGATGGCGGCTTCTCTGGCAGCCTGCGGCGGTTCTCCCGCTGCATCTACGGCCAGCTCCGCTGCAACAACGGACACCGCAGCTTCCGGCGCCGCTTCTGCCGGCGGCCAGACCCTGAAGGTCATGCTGTCTGAGGAGCCCGGTGAGGGCGATGCATTCGCTACCACCCTGAACAAGTGGGCCGACGAGACCGGCAACACCGTTGACATCATGGTCATCCCCTACGATGACCAGCTGACCAAGTTCCCCCTGATGGCCAAGAACAACGACCTGCCGGATCTGCTGTCCACCACTCGTCTGGCCCGTCTGTACCCCGATGAGTTCGAGGATCTGGGCCAGTGCATTGACACCTCCATCTTTGAGCCGCAGGCCCTGCAGATCATCAGCCAGAACTACCTGACGGATAAGCTGTCTGTTCTGCCCCAGCAGTTCACCATCACCAATGTATTCTACAACAAGGATGCTTTTGAGGCTGCCGGCATTGAGTGCCCGACGGTGGACGACCGCTGGACCATGGACGAGGTCTATGAGGCTGCCAAGAAGCTGCAGGATTCCGGCGCTGTCAAGTACGGCATGGCTATGGATGCCTCCCGCGCCCGTTATGACAACCTGATGTACATGAACGGCGGTTCTCTGGTCGAGAAGGACGGCGACTCCTTCAAGGTCGTTGCAGACAGCCAGCAGAACATTGACACCCTGCAGGCCTTTGTCGATGCCAACAACAGCGGCATCATGCCCAAGGCCATCTGGGCCGGTGGCTCCAGCGACAACCCGGGCGACTACTTCAAGAACGGTGACGTAGGCATCTACTTCTCCGGCTCCTGGAACTATAACCCCTTCGTGCAGGATATCACCAGCTTCAAGTTCGGCGTCATGCCCTCTCCTGTCGGCTCTGCAGGCGGTTCCGCTATCCTGGGCGGTGCCGGTCTGGCCGTTCCCACCAACGCAAAGAACAAGGATCTGGCTCTTGAGTTCCTGAAGTGGTTCTACACCGACAAGAACTTTGCCGATTATCTGGCACTTGATAAGGGCCTGTCCTCTCTGAAATCCGTCACCTATGAGCCTGCTGATCCCGATCAGGCTGCCGACTACAAGGTCCTGCAGGCTGAGGTCGGCCAGACCACTGATGCATTCGCCGTCGACGAAAGCTCCGAGTGGCGCAACTACTATGACAACGAGTACCGTGACGCTCTGAAGCAGGCTGTCAACGGCGACCTGACTCCGTCTGACGCTCTGACCGAGTTTGCTACCGCACTGGCTGACAAGGCCGGCTGGGCACACTAATCAACCGAATCAACAGGGGAAGTGATTCCCCAGGGCGAACAGACGCCCCGCCCAAACCGGGCGGGGCGTCTGTTGTTTTTTAATAAACCTTTTTTAATAAAGGAGAAGCCAAAGCATGGCAAACGAATTGCATTTTCCCTTGTTTCACGGGTATGTGGACCGCTGGCTGGTCAGCGGCGTGACCGAAACGCCGGTCATCACCAAGCCCACGGCCCTGCACGGTGCCGAAAACGAAAAGCTGAACACCGCCCCCAAGGATAAACCCGGCGAGGAACAGTTCAAGGCCGAGCGCCGCGCCAAGGCCACTGCCTGGCCAGCGCAGCTGGACACCCGCCCCGGCGGGCTGGTGGGCGGCGCGGATAACGCTACCCCCTTTGCCGTCTACTGGCCGTTTGACGATATCGGCGTGACCTACGCCTGGGACTGTGAGACCCCCGCCTGCCTGAGCGCCTGGGCTTACACCGAGCTGGACGCCGCCGAGGCGGGCAGTGTGCCCTTTGACCTTATCACCTGCGGCGGCGCGGCCCTCTGGCTGAACGGCGAAAAGCTGACCGAAGTGACCCCCTACCACCACAACGAGCCTGTCCCCACGCCGCTGACCCTGCCGCTGCAAAAGGGCCGCAACAAGCTTCTTGTGTTCTTTGACAACTACGCCGAGCGCGATGCTACGATCATTCTGCGCCTGCGCTGGAAGGGCGAGGGCGCCGCGCCCGAACAGGTCATCCCGGTGGGGGAGGCCGATGCGGCTCGCCTGGCCGAGGCCGAGCACCTGATGCGCAGCCTGGCGTTCCACCGCAACCACTTTACCGCCGGCCCGGTGCTGCTGGACTACGACGGCGCGGATATCGCCGAGAGCTACCACCTGGCCTTTGTCGGCGGTACCGAGGAAAATGTCAAGGGCGGCGTGCTCTTCCGCCGCGAGGCTGACACCCTTCCCCACGCGAGTCAAATCAGCCTGGGCGACTGCAAGACCTTCCCGCTGGCATTTTTGCTGCTGCAGGTCACGACCGAGGTCGAGGGCATCCGGCTGACCCGACCCATCAGTGTGGAAATTCACACCGAGAGCGTGCTGCCCCGCGCCCTGCCCACCGTGGCCGAGCGCAAGCGCCAGGCGCTGGAGCTGCTGGCCCGCTGGGGCGAGCAGAACACGAACCGCGCACTGGCAATCTTAGCCACCGGCGGCGACACCGCCGAGGCAGAAAAGCTGCTGGCCGTGCAGTCCGACTACATCCGCCGCCGTTTCGACTGCAGCGATTTTTACCTTGTCTACTACCCCTACATCCTGCGCACCTTCGGCAAACGCGGCAGCGGTATTTTGTCCGAAAAGACCGAGAACGAGCTGACCGACTGTCTGCTGGGTTTCCGCTATTGGATCGATGAGCCGGGCAACGACGCCATGTGGTTCTGGAGTGAGAACCACGCCTTGATGTTCCACACCTGCCAACTGCTGGCGGGCGAGCTGTTCCCCGATGAGGTCTTTACCAACAGCGGGCTGACCGGCCGCCAGATGCAGGCCAAGGCCAAGAATATGCTCTACGACTGGTTCGTCACCTTCCGCAAAGAGGGCTTTACCGAGTGGAATTCCAGCCCCTACCTGCCCATTGACACGTTGGGCTTCGGCAGCCTGTATGCCTTTGCCCAGGACCCCGCCATGCGGGAGCTGGGCCGCGAGGGTATGGATTTTGCCTACTACCTGCTGGCCGTCCACAGCCAGCAGGGCGTCTTCGCCTCGTCGTCGGGCCGCACCTACATCAAGGAGCAGTTCGGCAACTGGTCCAACTGCCCCTCCGGCCTGAGCTGGATCGGCTATGGGTACGGCGTGCCGGGCCACGCGGGCAAGGGTATCACCTCCTACTGCCTGTCTGATTACGAGCCGCCGAAGGAGTTTGCCCAGTGGTTCAGCATCCCCCGGGGCAAGGAAATGATCTGCCAGACGACCCAGGGCAATGACGGCTATGTGGATCTGTACACCTACAAGACCGCCGACTACATGATGACCAGCGCCAACGACTTCCACCCCGGCGAGCCGGGCCATCAGGAGAACCCCTTCCAGCTGACCTTCAACGCCGTGGCGCAGCTGTGGGTCACCCACCCCGGCGAGCGGGTGCTCTTCGGCGCGGCGCGGCCGTCCTACTGGGCGGGCAACGGCACCCTGCCCAAGGTCAACCAGTACAAGGCGTTCGCGGGGCTGATCTATGATATCGCCCCCGAACACCCGGTCGATTTCACCCACCTGTACCTGCCGTCGATGGAGTTTGACCGCTGCGAGGTCGAAGGCAAGTGGGCCTTTGTGCAGTTGGGCAGTGCCTATGCGGCGGTGTATTGCAGCAATGGGATGCGGATGCAGGACTTCGGCTCCAACAAGGACCGCGAGTGCATCGCCGAGGGCCGCCGCTGCATCTGGCTGGTGCGTGCCGCGCAGGCCGACGAGTTTGCGGCGTTTGAGGATTTCAAGGCCGCCATGCGCGGGGCTGCGCTGGACGCCGATGCCGAGGGCCGCCGCTACCGCTTTGTGGACCCCGTCTACGGCGAACTGCGCTGCCAGTGGGGCGAGACGCTGTATGTAAACGACGCCCCGATGCAGTACAGTGGTTTTGACAATTACGGCAAACTGACGATGCAGGAAAAATAAAAAAGGTGCCTGCCCCGAGAAGGGACGGCACCGGAAAATGTTACACCTTCGTGCTCCCCGGGGAGGGTTCCTTCTCGAAGGGAATGGCGGTGATGGGGGTGACGACGCCGTTGACGCGGAACTGGGACGGCGAGGTATGGCAGAACTTGTTGAACACCCGGTTGAACTGGGAAAAACTCGTAAAGCCGCAGCTCGTCGTGATATCGGCAATTTTCATGTCGGTGTACAGCAACAGCTGCTGGGCGTTGCGCACCCGGGTGATCTGGATGTAGTTGATGAGTGAGAACCCTGTCACCCGGCGGAACTGGTGCGACAGATAGTACGGACTGATGAAGAATTTATCCGCCAGATATTCCAGCGAAAGCTCGCTGGCGTAGTGCCGGTGGATGTAGCTGGTCACGGCGTAGACCTTCTGGGTGATGGAATCGCTGAGCTCCTGCGGCTCGTAGCTGCTCTCGCCCGCGTGCTGGGCCACGGTGGCCAGAAATTGCAGGAAGTGGCAGTGGATGAACTGCTGCGTCAGCGGGGTCATCGGCTGCTTGCCCAGCGTGAAGATCTCGTTCAGGTGCGAGAATGCCTGAGCCCGCGTCTCACCGGTAAAGCGGTAGATGGGCACCTCGGCCCCGAAGGGCTGTAAACAGCTTTGCAGCATTTCGTGCAGCGCGGGGGAATCATCCGGCACGCGGAAGTTGATGATAAGCCGCCGGCAGTCGCCGCCCGACGGATACTCGGCCTTGTGCAGCAGGGAAGGGCGCAGCAATACGATATCATAGGGCTGCAGGGTGTAATAGTCGCCCTCGATGAGATGTGATGCACGGCCGCTTAACAGAATGTGTATCTCGTGAAACTGGTGGAAATGCTGGAAACTCATGTTGATCTTGAACGACCGCGAATCGTAGTCGAACAGGTAAAACAGCGGCGAATCCAGGTCGTTGATCGAAATCATGTACCCCTGATTGTACAGCAATGCGTCGTCCAGATACATAGGCAGCCTCCGTCAAAAATGTTCCTATCTCTATTATACTCGCACTCGCAAAAAGTGCAATATATTTCAGTGACAAAGACAAAATCAGAGTGGTTTTTGCCTTTGCCCCTATGCTATACTTTAGGCAAGTTCGAACGTTATGTCTACCTATTATAATAAAAAGGAGAAAACCACCATGCAGAAAGCTGATATTGAAAACAAACTGGAGCTTTGCATTGAGAGCTTCAAATCTGTCCTGTATGAAAAGGACGAGACTTTCCTGGAGAACATGGCAAAATCCAACATGGATCAGGGCAACCTGGCCCGCTATATGCTGTGGGAGTGGACCCAGGGCGTGGGCCTGTACGGCCTGTGGAAGCTGTTTGAGAAAAAGCACGACCAGCGCTGCCTGGATGTGCTGACAGAGTACTACGACGCCCGCATTGCCGAGGGCCTGCCCAGCAAGAACATCAACACGATGGCCCCCATTTTTGCCCTGAGCTACCTGTATGAGTACACCAAGAATGAAAAGTACGGCGATATCTGCAAAGAGTGGGCCGAGTGGGCCATGCACGGCCTGCCCCGCGCGGGCGAAGGCGGCTTCCAGCATGTCACATCCGATCGCGTCAACGATGGCGAGCTGTGGGACGATACGCTGTTCATGACTGTGCTGCCGCTGGCCAATATCGGCCGCATCCTGGGCCGCCAGGACTACATTGACGAGGCTGTCTACCAGTACCTTGTCCACACCAAATATCTGGCTGACAAAAAGACCGGTCTGTGGTATCATGGTTTCTGCTTTGATGGCTGCCATAACTTTGCCGAGGCTTTCTGGGGCCGCGGCAACAGCTGGGTGACGGCTGCCATCCCCCTGCTGCTGGAAATCGTCCCCGTAGGCAACCCCGACCGCCGCATCCTTGAAAACGCGCTGCTGCGCCAGATCGAGAGCCTGGCCAAGTACCAGGACGAGGGCGGCATGTGGCACACCCTGATCGACGACCCGACCTCCTACCTGGAGGCCAGCGCCACCAGCGGCTTCGGCTTCGGCATCCTGAAAGCCGTCGAGCAGGGCATTGTGCCCGAAAGCTACCGCGCCAATGCCATGCGCGCCTTGCAGCCTGTGTTGGACTGCATCGATGAAAAGGGCGTTGTGCAGCAGGTGTCCTACGGCACCCCGATGGGCCGCGAGAGCAAGGACTTCTACAAGCAGATCCCCCTGCACCCGATGCCCTACGGCCAGGCCATGGCAATTCTGTTCCTGATGGAAGCTGAGGCCCAGGTCTGATGACAAAAAAATGGAGCAGCCGCCTTACCTTCTTTGCCTTTGTGGTGCTCATGGTGGGGCTTGGCAGCAATGACAGCCTGCGCGGAATTTTTTCCACGATCTTCCAAGAGCATTTCTCCCTGACGACGACCCAGCTGGGACTGATCGTCACGGCAAGCTACATCGGCAACCTGGTGTTTTTGCTGGTGGGCGGCAACCTGAGCACCCGCTTTTCCAAAAAGCGCGTGCTGCAGGTGCTGATCCTGATTTGGATGGCCGCCCTGGCGCTGTTTGCCTTTACCAGCAATTACACGGTGCTGCTCATCGGCATGGCGCTGGCGCTGGGTTCTTCCACCTTATTGAATACCACGATGAACCTTATTACGCCGCTGCTGTTTGCCACAGCGCCGGGGTTCTTCGTCAACTTCCTGTTCTTCACCCAGGAAATCGGCACCAGCGGCAGCCAGTATATTTTGGGCAGCCACGCCGACGGCTTTGCCTTCTGGCAGCACACAAATCTGGTGCTGCTGATCCTGGGCGCGGTGGCCTTTGTGCTGCTGCTCTTCTGCAATGTGCCGGAGGAAGCCGCCGCCCCGTCGGATGCCCCGGCACAAAAGGGCGGCTATGACTGGCGTATCATCGTGCCCTATGTGCTGGTGTTCGGGTTCTACTTTATCGCCGAGCACGGCGTCATGAACTGGATGGTCGCCTACGGCGTAGACGGTCTGGGCCTGCCCCAGGCCTCGGCGGCCAAGTATCTTTCGGTGTTCTTTGGCGGCATGATGATCGGGCGGCTCTGCCTGTCTCCGCTGGTGGATAAGCTGGGGGCCCTCAAAAGCCTGGCGGCTTTCGGCGGCGTGTCCTGTGTGCTGTATCTGATCGGCTCGCTGGGCGGCGCGGTGACGATGCCCGTCTGGGCCATCAGCGGCTTGTCCTTCTCCATTTTGTACCCCACGCTGGTCATGAGCATCCGGCTCTATTTCCCGGCGCAGCAGGTCTCCGGCGCGGCGGGCACGATTTTAAGCATCGCGTCGCTGGCGGATATCCTGTTCAACGTCGGCTTCGGCAAACTGGTGGATATGACGGGCTATGCCGTCAGCATCCGGGTCCTGCCGCTGTCCGCACTGGCATTTTTCATCGTGTTTATACTGTTTACGAAATTCTGCAAGCCGACGCAGAAATTGAAATAAAGTGAAAGAAGCGAGGTAGATTATGCGTTATTGTATCGGAATCGATCTGGGCGGCACCAACATCGCAGGCGGCATTGCCGACCTGGACGGGAAACTGCTGCTGACCGACAGCATCAAGACCGGGCTGCCCTGCCCGGCGTCGGACATCGCCGACCGTATCGCGCTGCTCTGCCGCCGTATGGCGACTGCCCTGGGCCTGGCCCTGAGTGATGCCGCCTGGGTGGGCATCGGTGCGCCCGGCAGCGTTGATGTGGACACCGGCACCGTGCTGTATGCTAACAATCTGGAATTTGACAACGTCCCGCTGGGCCAGATGATCCACGAGCGCACCGGCCTGCCCGTCTATGTGGATAACGACGCCAACGTTGCCGCCTGGGGCGAGTACTGCGCGGGCGCAGGCAAAGGGAGCAGCAGCATGGTCATGGTCACGCTGGGCACCGGTGTCGGCGGCGGTGTCATCGTCAACGGCAGGATCATCGAGGGTGTCCACGGTGCAGGCGGCGAGATCGGCCACATCACCGTCAACCCCCACGAGACGGCGGTCTGCGGCTGCGGCAAGCACGGCTGTCTGGAGCAGTATTCCAGCGCCACCGGCGTGGTCCGCTGTATGAAGAAGCTGCTGGACGAGAACCCGGACACCCCCTGCACCCTGCGCGGCACCGACTTTGCCGCCAAGGATGTCTTTGATGCTGCCCGTGCAGGCGATGCACTGGCCGCTCGTGAGGTGGACGAGATGACTGACACCCTGGGCATGGCGCTGGCCTCTATTGCCTCCACCACCGACCCCGAAATGTTCATGGTGGGCGGCGGTGTCGCCCGTGCCGGAGATGTCCTCTTCAACCCCCTGCGGGAGCATTTCAAGACCTATGCCTTTAGCTCCTGCCGCGAGACCCCCATCGTTGCCGCTACCCTCGGCAATGATGCCGGCATCTATGGTGCCGTGCGGCTCATCGTGGGAGAATGATGGAGCCGGCCGAATGCCGGTGGGTTGCTCCGCTGGATGAAGAGGACAGGGAATATTTTTCCTATTTCCGCACAGTTTGTAAGAGGTACAATATCAATCCATCCAGAGCGACCCGTCTGGAATACGACTTTGTGACCCGTGTGGCAGAAAGTGAGTTTTACTTGCAGAAAGCTGCGACCTGATGAAATGGTTGAGCCCCATGCCTGCACTCTGAATGTGTGGGTATGGGGCTTTTTATAAGAAGGAGTTGAATCAATGAACTATACCCCTATTACAGAGGAAAATGTTGAAAAAGCAGCAACGCTTTATATGAACCACTACAACCAACATTCTGGCGGGTGCTGGACTTATGAAAAGGCATATAAGCGAATCCATCAAATGGTAACGATGGAGGATTCCCTCTGCCTGATGCAAGAAGATGACAACGATATTCCAACAGGGCTTGTCATCGGTTTTTTGGAAAGCTACGATGAATTTACATTCTATTATCTCGACGAGATCCTGATTTTCGGGGAGTATCAGAACAAGGGGTATGGCAGACAGCTTCTCCAAGAAGTGGAACAGCGTGTGCGGGAACGTGGTGCACAGATGATGGAACTGGTCTGTCCGGATGATGCGCACCACATGCACTTTTACGGCGGCTTCGGGATGGCGGAAGCAACGAACCTGAGGCTGATGAAAAAACGATTGTAAATCTGCCGTGGTTATTTTTGAGGCAAAAACGGACGAACTGGAACAGCACTATCTCCGGGATTTTGGAGCGCGTCCGGTTGCATCCTTACATCCCGGCGGGTCGGGAACGTTTTTATGAAATCATTGCAAAGCCCCGTGCCGGTGCGATATGCCGGACACGGGGCTTTTTCTATTTTTGAAATATAAAATACAAGACAAAAAGTAAATTATACTTGACATAATGTCTGGCGAGTGCTATTCTGTATCCAGAGGGAATGAGCTTACCCTCACAGGAAAGAGACGAGGTGACAGGATGCCGAAGAATCTGAAACTGAAAGCTGCCCGCGCGGAAAAAGATATGACGCAGGGGGCATTGGCAGAAGCGGCTGGGGTCTCGCGCCAGACCATCAACGCGATCGAAAAGGGCGAGTACAACCCCACCATCAATCTCTGCCGCAGCATCTGCAAAATTCTGGGAAAAACACTGGATGAACTGTTCTGGGAGGAATGAGAAATGAAATTTTCACTGTACAGCAAGAAAAATGTTCTGGATGAGATGCAGGAGCAGACCATGTCCAAAATTGAGAGGCGTGGCTTCTGGCTGATGTGGGGCGGTCTGCTGGCCGCAATGGTGATTCAGCAGCTGACGGGCAATGCAGAGAAAGCGACCGGAGAAGGGGTCGTTTTTATGGCCGGATGTGTTTACACCGTTGCAGAGTGCGTCCGGAATGGCCTGTGGGACCGCCATCTTTCTTCCAGTATGGGTGCCAATGCGGTTTGTTCTCTGCTGGCGGCTGTGGCGGTTACGGTGCTTCATGGCCTGACCTATGGCTATTGGATGGGCGCTGCGTTTACTGGTGTTTCGACAGGTCTGCTCTGCTTTGCGCTGCTCCAATTCTGTGCACATCTGGTGCAGAAGAATCGGAAAAAGCTGGACGATGAACCGGAAGAAAAATAACACCTGATTTTCCACAACAAAAAGCGGAACCGTTGAAAACTCAGCGGTTCCGCGTTTTGTTGTTGCAATTATTTCTGATACCGGATGCTGTCTTTTTCGGTGATAGGCCGCAGCACCTTACAGGGGTTGCCCACGGCCACCACGCCGGAGGGAATATCCTTTGTGACCACGCTGCCTGCACCGATGACCGTGTTGGAGCCGATGGTGACCCCGGGCAGGATGGTGACATCACCGCCCAGCCAGACGTTGTCCCCCAGTGTGATGGGGGCTGTGGTCTCAAGGCCGCTGTTGCGCTCTTCCGGCAGCATGGGGTGGATGGCAGTGTACATGCCGCAGTTGGGGCCGATGAAGCAGTGCCTGCCCAGTGTGATTTTTGCGCAGTCCATCAGGTAAGCACCGTGGTTGATGTAGGTGCCCGCACCGATGAAGCAGTGATAGCCGTAATCCACATACAGGTGCGGCAGAATGACCACATGTTCTTCCATGTGGGGCAGCAGCTGACGCAGAAGCTCTGCCCGCTTTGCTTTTTCAGAGGGGCGGGTCTGGTTGAACTCGGTGTAGAGCTCCTCGGCTTTCTCTCGTTCGGCACAGAGCTCCGGGGTGTAGTTTGCGTCGTACCAGAGACCTGCTTCCCATTTTTCACGTTCTGTCATAAACGTTCTCCTGTTATAAGGTGTCCTCGCCGGGCAGCTGGTTCCACAGGCGGTAGTACACGCCCTGCTTTGCCAGCAGCTGGTCGTGGGTGCCGGATTCCACAATGCCCTCGGAGCCAAGCACCAGGATACGGTCGTAGTTCTTGATGGTGGTCAGGCGGTGGGCAATGGTCAGGGTGGTGCGGCCATGGGCCAGCTTTTCCAGGCTCTGCCCCACAAGGATCTCGCTCTCGTTGTCCAGTGCACTGGTGGCCTCGTCCAGGATCAGGATGGGCGGGTTCTTCAGGAAGACACGGGCAATGGCGATGCGCTGCTTCTGGCCGCCGGACAGCTTGACCCCTCGCTCGCCCACATAGGTGTCGTAGCCGTCCTTCAGAGCCCGGATAAAGCCATCGGCCCCTGCCAGCCGGGCAGCCTCCTCAATTTCCTGCCGGGTGGCACCGGGCTTGCCATAGGCGATGTTCTGGGCCACCGTGCCGCTGAACAGGTACACGTCCTGCTGCACGATGCCGATGTCCTGCCGCAGGCTCTTCAGGGTGACATGGCGGATATCCTGCCCGTCGATCAGGATGCGGCCGCTGGTCACCTCGTAGAAGCGGGGGATGAGGTTGCACAGGGTGGTCTTGCCGCCGCCCGAGGGGCCGACCAGCGCCAGCCGTTCGCCCGCCCGGATATCCAGACTGACGTTGTGCAGGACCTTGTTGTGGTCGTCCGGGTACTCAAAGCTGACGTTTTCAAACCGGATGTCACCGGGGCCGGGCTGCAGCGGCACTGCGTCCGGGGCGTCGCCGATGGTCACGGGGGTGTCCATGATCTCGGCAAAGCGCTCGATGCCGGTCATGCCGCGCTGGAACTGCTCGGCAAACTCCACGATGCGGCGGATGGTGGCAATAAGGGTGGTGACGTACAGCATATAGGCCACCATGTCACCGGCGGTGATCCTGCCGTACACCAGCGAGAGGCCGCCTGCCAGAATGACCACCAGATACATCAGGCCGTCGAACAGGCGGGTGGAGGTGTTGAAGGCACCCATGGCGTAGTAGCCGAGGGTCTTGATCTGCTCAAAATCCCTGTTGCCCTTTGCAAACTTCTCGCGTTCCTCATCCTCGGCGGCAAAGGCCTTCACGACACCCTGCCCCAGCAGGCTGTCCTCGATGGTGGAGTTCAGCTCGCCGATCTGCACGCGCTGCTGGCGGAACCGCGCCCGCAGCCGTCCGTTCAGGTAAACGGACACCACGCCCATCAGCGGCACGCAGGCGAACACCGCCAGCGTCAGCGGCACACTGGCCCGGCACAGGATAATAAAGGACACCACGATCTTGATGGCCGCAATGAAAAATTCCTCCGGGCAGTGGTGGGCGAACTCGGTCACATCGAACAGGTCGTTGGTGATGCGGCCCATGATGGTGCCCACCTTGGTGTTGTTGTAGTAGGTGTGGTCCAGACGCAGCAGGTGGTCAAAGGCGTCGCGGCGCATATCCGTCTCGATATGTACGCCCA
>ENA-OZIC01000161-OZIC01000161.1-human-gut-metagenome-genome-assembly--contig:-NODE-161-length-43655-cov-18.957592_pt1 | contig 43655 bp, 57 predicted proteins | sample MGYA00244056_ERZ653704 | MGnify/ENA primary metagenome ERZ653704 (study PRJEB26926, sample SAMN06165229) | human gut metagenome | biome: ENVO:00009003; feature: ENVO:2100002; material: ENVO:00002003... | reverse complement strand
CGATAGCAGCAACCCCAAGACCGACCTTGAGGATTGTTTCTTGCTGTGCCGGAGAGAGCGACGTGAACCATTTTGTCAACTCTTGAATCTTTCCGGTCAGTTTCTCAATCATAGGTGCTGCGGATGTCTGTGCTGTTGATGCCAGTGTCGACAGTGCCAGTTTTGCATTGTTCATTGCAACTTTTGCATTGTCAATCGGGTCGAGAGTTCCGTTGTAGGTGTCCTCGACCGTCGTTCCGTATTCCTCCATTGATGACGACAGACTGGTGAGGTCGATTCGATTCTCACGAATCGCCTTTGTCATTTCTGCTGCACCTTTCTTTCCGAACAGTTCCGTTGCAATCTGCATCGCCTCGGTCTCTGTCTTTGCGTTCTTGATGCTGCCGATTGTCTCTGACAACGCCTCGTCCATTGATTTTCCCTCTGATGTGGCGTTCTGTAATGCTTTTTTAAGACCTGCCATCGCTTGAGTTGAATCAACACCGTTTGCATCGAATTGAGCCATCAAATTGATTGCTTGAGGCAATGACAGACCCATTTCTTTGAATGCTGCGTTGTTATCAAGTACATTTGATTCAAGCGTATCAACGGAGATTCCGGTCTCCTGTGCCTTTGCCGTGAGCAATCCCAACAGGTTTCCCGTCTGTGATGCGTCGACGTTCCATGCTTTCATGATTTTGTCAACTTGGTCGACCGACTGTGTGACATTTGTTCCGTTGATTGTTGCAAACTGTATGAACTGTTTTGAGGTCTTTTCAAGTTCCGTTCCCGTTGTATGGAATCTTGTATTGACTTCTCCGATTGCCTCGCCTACCGTCGACATATCCTCCGGCATTGTGCCGAAAACATTATCCGCAGACTTCGTCAACCCCTCAAGTGCCTCTCCGGTTGCTCCGGTCTTTGTCACTATTGTGTCATATCCCTCGTCGAGTTCTTTGAACGCTGCAATAGATGCTGCACCAATGCCCGCAATTCCGGCAGAGACAACCGACATTTTCTTTCCGAAACTTTCCATCTTTGTTCCCGCCGTATCGCAAGCGGTCGCAAATTTTTCAAGTTTATTATCTTTCAACTGGTCATTAACATTTTTAAGTTCTGCCTCCATGTTCATGAGAGCAGTTTTTGATTTTTCCGTCTTTACTGTCTGATTCGCAAGTGCGGTCTCCGTCTTTCCGATTGCTGTCTCATTTGCGGTAAACTCTTTCTCTAACTTGTCAAGTTCCTCTTTGAGTGCCTTTGACTGTTCGGAGTTCTTTCCGGTCTCTGCTGTCGATTTCTCATAAGCCTCTTTTGCATCATCAATCTTTGTTTTGAGTTCCTCTTGCTTTGTCTTTTGGTCTGACAGTTTCTTTGTCAACTTCTCCTGCTGCTCACTGTTCAATTTCACGATGTTTTTCTGCACCGTGATTTTTTGAGTGAGCGATTCGGCTTTTGCCTTGAGGCTGTCTGTTTCCGACCCGAACAACTTTGCTTTCGTCGCTGCCGTCGTATATTCCGCAGACAAGACTTTCATCTGCGATGCTGCTGATTTCATTTGCGATTGATAACTGCTCGAATCTGCCGATATTTTGACGCTTGTATAAGCCATTCGGTCGCCTCCTCTCTTACTGATTTTCGTTGATTGTATCTAATTCAAATTTTAAGTAGTCCAACAACGTGACAATGTTCTCTTTCATGCATTGACTGTATGAGTTTTTCAATAGCCGAATCGCAATTTTTACAACACGGTCAACAATTTCCCCGCAGACTTTCCATTGATTTTCCTCCGGTTGTTCATCCTCGTCCTCATATCCGTTTTCACGGTCATAGTCATCGAATGCGGATGTCTCTTTTTCCACCTGTTCAACCTCGACAATGTTCAACATCTTCTCTGTAACAATGTTCTGCATGATAAAATGAACCGTCTTGATTGCCGTCAGAAATTCAACTGCATCAATCTCCCCGACTGCTGCAAGTGACAATTCATTCCCGAACATCTCCTGCATTATCTTTTTGTTGAAAAACATCACTCCGGATAATGCCTCCGTGTCGTTCTTTTCCATGAGACTGATGTATTTTTTATACTGTTCTACCGTTACGGAATTGATGAAAAGCCTCTCACCTCTGCAAGTGACCTCGATTTCCGGTATCACTTGCCACTCTGAAAATTTTTCTCGATGTTCTCCATTCTCTTGGTGAGTTCGTCTGCAATTCCCATGTCAATGAACTGGAACTCAAGAATCAAACCTGCTGCATCAAGTCCGGTCTCCGGATTCTTTAATTCTTCAACGGTGAACTGGTCTCCGTATGCTTTGCAGATAAAAAGACCCATCGCCTCAATGTCCTGCTTTGAATACCTCTGTTTTGCGTCGATAACCTCTGCAAGTTCGAGATATTCCGTGTATGTGTCGATTGACATTTTCGGCATTGTAAACTCTTTGTTATTGACTATAATTTTTCTTTTCATGATTTATCCTCCTGTTATATATCCTCTTGTTAGCCTAAACCGCCGTTTTTCTCCTGCACTTTGCTGAACCATGCCTTGATTGCATCTGCTGCCTTTGTGTCTCCGGAAACGAGGTTTGATTCGTCGACCGAAATCTCATACGCATTGTCAAGACTTCTCTCATAGAATGAACCCTTGATGCTCTTTGTTGTCGGAGACAATTTGCCCTCTTTTGTGCTTGCCTCCTCACTGATGCCCTCTGCAAACTTTCCGGCGTATAACCATTTGAAATCATACTTTCCGTTGAGTTTTCTTTCTCTCCATCCGACAGCGACCTCCGGTGCTTTGTCATCCGCAGTCTTTACAAGAAAACCGTTCTCGTATAACTGACCGAAAAGAATCTGTCTGTCCTGTGGTGCAAGTGCATTGACCTCAAGTTCGATTTCTGTTCCCTCATAGGAATTGATGACTTCCTCCGTTCCATCGTCAGAGTAAATCTTTTCGGAACTCCACTTTTCGTCAACCTTTGCTTTGATTGCTCTTGCCAGTTTGACCGGAGTTTCCGCAACGTATGCTTTCGCATCGTTCTGTGTGATTTTTGCGATATAGAAATCTCTACAACCGCATGTTCTACTTCTGACAATCTTCTGTTCTGTTTCGCTGACCTGTGTTACTGTTTCGCCCATGTCTATTCCTCCATTTCATAAAACTTTGAAAACCTTTGTGCTTTCATATAAATTCCGTCCTCCGGCTTTGAATCGTCTCCGTTCCTGCCGTCAAACGAGAAATCATTTGCTTTCATGAGTGACTTGATTTCCCTCGCAAGTTCAACCTCGTCACTCTTTGAAAATATAGTGACCTGCACTGACAGCGTCACTCCCTCTGCATCGTCATCCGAAAAATTCTCGTCGTTTTCTCCCAAATCCCACAATGTCACATGACACTTTTTTATGTCTTTGTCATACCATCCCTGCATCACTGTGATTCCTCGGTCTTTGATTGATTTCAGTGCATCGGATGCATCCTTTATGATGTCCGGACTGCTGCTCATGCTCTCACCTCATTTCAATGTGTTGTCTAAATAGGATTGATACTCCTGTTCTGCGATTTTTTGCAGTTCCGCATCTGCCTCACGCCCTGTTGCATAGATAAATTCTTGAGGCGGGCGATAGATAGTTCCCCAGTTTATGAATTTCACATAAAAATGTTCGCTGTTGTCCGACTTTTCCCATCCAACATCCGCAGACGCTCCGGTGTCTTTCACCTTGACTGCTCCTATTGGTATGCTATCCGCTGCGTGTGATGTCACGGATGACTTTGAACCGAAACCTCTACCGGACAATTTGATGTCCGCTGATTTTGGAATCTTTCCGGACATGATGTTTTTCACGACTGGTTCACTTTGTTTGACAATCTTTTGATTGACCTCTTTTATATCCTCGTCGCTTGCTGCGTCCTCGAACGCTTTCATAAGTTCTTTCAAGCCTTGAAAATCCATCTCAATTTTCATTGCATCACCTCCGGTGTCAGATTATGACACTACGCTCCCGCTCTGCATTTCAACTGATATTTTCTGTCATCGACAAACATCGGACACGCATCATATATCTTGAACTCAACGCCTTTATATACTGCATAGAACTCTTTCAGATTCAATCTGATTTCCTCCATCTTGTCGCAGGCTCTCGTTTCAAACACAATCGTGTTCTCAAGACCTATCTGCAACGCATTGTATTTCTCGTTTGTTCCCAAACTCTTGACATCGCACCAACATGAGAAAAATTCCTGTTCCTCCTGCTGTCGTCTGCCGTCAACGACGCTTGTTGTCTTGCGAATTATCTTGATTCTGCCTGTCATTCTGCTGCACCTCCGTATATTTCTTTCAATAGCATGGAGGAAACGGCAGCAGAGAGCGTTTTTGTGTCGCTCCGGTACTTGTCACGGTTGTCGTACAGTTCTTTCACGGACATGAATGCAAGCAGTTTTTGACGGCTTGTGAGGTTGTTCCGGTCGAAATTCGGAATCAGTTCCGTCATTTCATCCAGTGTCGTGTCAAGCATCAATTCAAGGATTTCGATGTCGTCATCATAGTCGATGTGACAATATGTCTTGCATGTAGCAATCAGACCGCCTCTGTACTTCTCTTTTTCTTCATCCGTCATGTTCTCACCTGCTTTCAATTAGCAGGACGGATTCACCGCCCTGCTGCCATATTACCCGTTGATAACTTCTGTAATCTGCCCCTTGATGACTGCTGCCTTGTCAACAGGCTGCACATCGAAACGGTCACGAACCTTGAGACCTGTCAAGTCCTTATCCCATAAGCCTGTTCCCTTGTCATTGAGGTCGATTGTGAGGACATTTCTGTCAAAGAGTGTGATTGCCTCTTTTAAGTCGCCACAATATACAGGATGCTTGTACCCGTCGATTGTGTGACCGTCGCTGTTCATAATCTTCTCGGATGCAAGAGTTTTCTTTGATAACTTGATGATAGGATATTCACCAAAAAGCAGTTTTCCCTTTGTCTGCTGTGTCGGGTCTTTCTGCAAAATATAGTTGCCGTCCTTATCCTTTAACTTGTCGAGATAGTTGAAACCGCTCTGATTAGTGATGACAACCGCTCCCGCTGCGATTGCAGGGTCTAAATCCTCATTGAATACATCCTTGAGGCTGTCGAGATTCTCGATTGTTACCTCTTTTCCCTTTGTCATCGCATCAAGTGTCTTGAGAATCATTGCGTTACGGGTTGCCTTTGTCTTTTTAGCAATCCACTTGTTGATGTACGCCATGATATTGGCTGCTGTGTCCTCAAGCAGTTCGGCGGTCATCTTGAGGATTCCACCCTTTTTCTTGATTTTGTACTCAACCTGTACAAATGTCGGCTCGTCCATCTCCGGAAAATCCGCAGCCTCGTCCACGTTGTCGAACGGTGTTGAATCCGCATCAACCTCGATGTTTCGTGTTCCTGTCTTGGTAGTTACACCCTCGACATTGACATACTGCTCAAGGTTGTCGGATGAGCGACGCAGTTCGATGATGTCTGTTCTGATGTCCTCCGGAATTGTGACACCGATTCCGACCTCACCCTCTCCTTTGTCGGATGTGTCGGATGTGATTGCAGCGTTATACACTGCGATGTCTGCCTCGCTTGCCTCTTTGTGCAGGAATCCGGCTTTGACGATGTTCACAAATGATTTCACGATGTTCTTTTTGTCCGGCTTTGTAGCACCGCCGACCTGCTTTGCAGTTCCACCGTTGACCTTGTCCTCGATGCCCTCCTGCTCGTCCTCGTCTAAATCATAGAGGAGGTCGAATCTGTTCTGTAATTCCACGAGTTCCTCTTTTGCTGCTCTTGCCTTGTCGAGTTTCCCATCGTTCACAAGGCTCTTGACCTCATTTTTCTTGTCGTTAATCTGCTTTAATAACTTCTGTAATTCCTCATTCATGACTTTCTGTCCTCCATTTCTTACATACCGTAAAGGTATAAATCATCAAGAATCTGCTGCTTTTCTGCCTCGATTCTCTGTTTTTCTGCCTCTGCTGCTGCATTGTTCCGGTTTTCTAGTTCTGCAATCACTGCATCGACAATGTCCTTTGTGTCGATTCCTTTGAGTGCCTCCGGAATATTGTTGTATTTCTCGAAAAAGTCAGATGCACACGCTGCAACTGCTGCCTTTTCCTCGATTTCAACATCGAAATACTGCTGCATCTTCTTGCTGTCGAACCATGTTTCATTACTCATAAGGGTCTGAATCTTGTCTCTTGTGACACCCTCCTGCACATGCTCCATGTAGACATCAAGAATCGAATCCTCGCAGAGATTCAACTGCTTTATTACTGCCTTGAAATCGTCTGCGTTTCCGTATGCCATGCATAACGGTTTGTGAATCATTGCTTGAGCACCCGTTGCGAAATGCAGTTCGTCACATGCGAACATGATGACCGATGCGATAGATGCTGCCATTCCGTCGACATATCCGACTTTGTGTCCGTCGTATCGTTTTAACTGGTTATAGATTGCCAGTCCTGCGAATACATCGCCACCGCCGGAATTGAAATAGATGTCAATATCCTCATATCCATCTAACTGGTTGAGGAAATCTGCAATGTCCTGCGGACATCTGTCCTCCTCGTACCACATGGATTCCCATGTCGCCGATACAATGTCACCGTAGAAATACAAGGAACATCTGCTCTGTTCCTCGTCCTGCTCTAAATCCAAATAGCCGACATTCTCAACTTTTCCGCTGCGTTTATTTTTCTTTGTGAAATCAAAACGTCTTTTCTTTCCCATGCTTATTCACCTCCCTCCTCGTCAGTCTCGTCCTCTGCCGTGTCGGTTTCGTCCGGTTCTGTTGCTGTGTCCGGCTGCTCTGTGTCCGGCTCTGTTTCTTCCTCCGGTTGCTCCGGTTCATCGGTGTTCTCCTGCTCGGATTCACCTTTCAAATATGCTGCACCCGCCATCGTCAACGGTACGATGCTACCATTCGCAAGTAGGACATCGCCTCCCTCCGCATCTTCCATGTCGAGTTTACGTCTTGCCTCATTCGGTTTGATAATCATTCCACCGACACCGTTTCTCAAATACTCCATCTGTGTTTTTGAATCGGTGCGGAACAGTACCTTTTCGTTGAATTTGTAATAATATCCATCGTCTGATTCTTCATCCGTCAGCATCTTATAATTGATTTCTTCCTCATACTGCTTGATGATGAACAATTCTGTGTCAACGTAGAATGATAACTGCTGCATTTCGCTGTTACTGTACGACGACTTTGAATAGTCGTTGATTTGATTCGGTTTTACTCCGAACGCTCCTGCGATTTGCAATGCATTATATTTTTTCAGTTCAAAGAACTGTGAATCAGTCAATTTGATGTCGAGAGGTGTGAGTTTCATTCCCAACGGAACAGGCAGGATTTTTCCTGTGTTCTTTGCCCCGCTGCCGAACTCCTCAAACGATTTGACAAGTGCCTCTTTCGCCTTTTCGTTCAACTCTCCTGTGTATTCGAGGGTTGCTTTCGCTGTCAGACCGCTCTCATACAAATTATTCATGAACGCCTGTGATTCAGATGCACCCGCAACCGTATCTCTCAATATCTGCTGCACTGGTAGTCCTGTGATGCCGTCAAAACTGAACGATGTCTTGAAATGCATCACCTCGTCTGTGCTGAATACATATTGACGACCGGATGTCGGGTCTGTGTAGACATACCACAAACGCCCAACTCCTGCGAATATGCCCGCATCGTCAACGACTATCTGCACACAATTTGACTGCATGACCCATAAATCAACGATTTTGATTTCACCGCCGAATTTTTTTCGGTCAAACTTCTTTCTCATATACACATAAGCGTTTCCGTAGTGGTTTCGGTTGATTTCAACCGTGTTCCAAAATGTTGTTGGTGTCATAAACGGATTCGGTCTCTTTGATAACAGTTTCGATGTGTCCGTCGCCTCTGCCTCGATGATACCCTTGTCCGTTTTCTGATAGTATTTGATAGGCATTTTCGCAAGGGTCTCCGACAGCATCTTGAGACAAGTGAAATATGTGACCTCTGATGTCGGTTTCCCTTTTCTTTTCAATCCTATTCGCTCAAGGAACGACGGTGAGTTCAATGTCATTTTCCCTCCGTCGTTCTGTGGTTCGCCTCTCCACCAATTTGAAATTTTTACTCCTAATCTTTGAAACGGATTCATTTATTTCTCACCGCCTTTCTTCATGTATTTTTCATATTGCTCAAGCCATTCATTGACAGTTTCATTCACATCCGGACGGTATTCCTCTTTCATTGCGTGTTTCCATGCGTCGATGATAGCGTCAATCGGGTCGATTCGTTCTGTCGTGATGTCCTTGTCAATCTTTATTTCGCCGTAGTTGTTTGAAATGGTCTTTGCGTTCGCAATCGACCAAACAAGCAGGCTGTCGACCGGAACAACTATCTTGTTGCCCTCTTTGCCGACTTCCATTCCCTCAATCTCCACATTGCCCGCAAGAATCTCAAGTCTGAAATCAACGGTCGCATCGTTCAACTCTTTTGCTGTCTGCGTGACAGAGATTGAATCGAATCCCATCGCCTCAAGGTCTGACAGGAACGCCGATGCGTTGTGCGGGTCGTAACAAATCAACTGCGGTTTGAGGTTGTATTCCCTCACCAAATCCTCAAGATATTTGATGATATATTTGTAATCTGTCTTGATTCCTCCCAGTGTTTCCGTTACCGTCACAAGACCTTTTTCAATCCATACGTCGTATGGTACTTTGTCGGTCTTGATGTGTTCATCCACCCTTGAGGACGGAATGAACGAATGTGTGTGAACAAAATATTTTTTCGTGTCCTCCACCATGAACGGAATCACGATTGCGATTGATGTCAAGTCTCCTCCGGACGACAAGTCAACGCCGACATAACACTTTGACCCTCTGAAATCCTTGAGCGATTTCAGAACTGCACATGCTTTCCATGATGCAATGTCCTTGATATACAGTGAATTTGACCACTGCATCCACATATTCAACTGCTTTACGAGAAAATCTCTCAAGTCCTCCCCGCCCATATCACGGGCAGTGTGTGCAATCGGTATCAGATTTTCAAGTGCATCCCTGTCAAACTCAAGAATCGGGTTCGCTTTTATCCAGTTTTCCGGTGTGTACCTGTCATCGTGTTCGTCCATCTGTGCAATGTAGACAAATTGACTGTCATTCTCGAAAACGCCCTTGAGTAGATTGCAGCAATACTCATATAGCTTGTAGCACGGTGACTTGAGGTCGAATCCTGCTGTTGTAATGACTGAAATCAACGCCGACTTGAGTTTCTTGATACCACCCTCAAGTAGTTTGTACATCTGATTTGTTTTGTGTGCGTGGTACTCGTCGACAATTCCCAAATATGCACGGTGTCCGTCGAGTGACTTTGTATCTCCGGACAATGCTTTGATTTCCGAATGCGTCAACAGACAGTCAATCGTGTGGTTGTGGTCGTGAACCTTGAACCACTCTGACAAATCCTCGTCGGAATTGATAAATTTTGCGACCTCGTCAAAAACAATGTTCGCTTGATCTTGCTTTGTTGCCGTACAAAATATTTTTCCGTACTTGTACCCGTCGAAATTGCCGTAATAACACGCCAAAATACCATTGATGAACGATTTTCCGTTCTGTCGTCCTAATTGCACATAGGATGTTCTGAATCGTCTGTATGACTTTTCCTTTGTTCTCCATCCATTGAGTGACCCTAAAATGAAACACTGGAACGGATATGCCGTCACATGCTCATTTTCCTCACCCTCTGCAATGGTCAATTCCTCTGCGAAATTGATGATTTCCTCCGACTTTTCAACGTCGAAATAGTATTTGTATGGTGCTGCTTTCGATTTTTCGATGTCGTCAAGATGTCTCTGACATGCAAGACGGACATATTCTCCGGCTGTTATCTTGCCCGATACAACATCAAGGGCGTATTGTGTGCAGCGGTCTTGTGTTTCTCCTGCTTTTGCCATGCCTTAATTTGCATATTTCGCAAATTTGTTCTCCGGCTTTTGCTGTTGTGGTTTCGGTACGACCAAACGGCAGCGGGAGGAAACTGTCAGTCCGAAATCTGATGCTCCCTGCCTACACTGTTTCATGCAGCGGTCTTGAATAATCATGAGGCGTTCTCTTTCTCCGGAAACGACCTGTCTTGTACCGACCTGCACACGTTCTTTTTCGCCCGTGTCCGGATTTTCCCGCATCTCATAGACTGGAACATCCTCCATCAATGGAGTTGCTCTGATTTGCTCTGTGATTTCGATGTACTGCGTTTGTGCAATGAGCAGTCTCGCCAGTGCATCACAATCAAGGTTTGAAATCAGTTTGATTTCGAGTAATTCTTTCGCAATCTTCCGGAACTGTTTCTTTTGCTCCGGTGTCAAATATGACGGAGGTCTCACTTTGTCGCATGGTGCTGTGACCTCGGCGTTTTTTCGTGCCTCAATCTCGGCTTTTGTGAGGTGTTTTCGCCCGTTCATCACAACCAAATCTGTGGGTTGTCTTTGTCCTGCCATTATGCAACAAACCTCCTTTCCGTCAGTATTTCAGTGCTTTTGTGTCACATTCTGACACCTCTTTCGGATGTACCCATCTACTGAAATTCTCGTGGGGAGTTTTCTCCAAGGAAAAGAGGGGGTGCGACTAAAAACGAATCGCACAAAACTTTTTTATATCCCCCTGCCTCTCGAAAGTGGTACTCAATCAGTGACCTCAACTGTTTCTGTGTTGCTCTCATACTTGCTTTGCTCTGCTTATACAGAGCAGTGATTGTGTTGTGTGTCTTATGGTTGAGAGGTATGAGGTTGAATGGATTCAATCGCTGTTCCCAGTCGTCCTCAAGTTCAATGATATGGTGAACCTGATTACATGTGAGCAACTCATGCTCGACATATAGTGCGTATATATCTATGTTGTCATAGACCTCAATGATACGCTCCCGCATTGCCCGCCATTCCTTTGATACATAGAACTCTGCTGCTCTCTCGTCTCGCCGTGTGTTGTTGTATATCATGTGTCTCGACTGCTGCCGTTGCTCACACTCCTCGCACATCTTCATTGACTGCGGAATCAACTTCCCACACCTGCATGATTTCAATAGCATCTGCGTTCTCCTCTCTCGCTGTGTTCTCCTGCTGTGTTATCCACAAGAGGCGGGCAGTTATGCACATGACTGTGTATATCCCACCCGCTATATAACAGGAGGGCAAACAGGCAAGAAAAAAGCGACTGCACATCTGCAATCGCTCGTCTCAACTGTTCACGCTAACATATTATCACGTTTATTTTGTCTTTTGTTCACCCACTTTTTACCCCTGTTTTCACCCTCATTTCACCCTGTTTTCACCCCGTTTCTATCATTTTCAATCGCTTTTGCACCGAATAATTTGATTGACAACCGCTGAATCATCACCCTGCACCACTTTTTCGGTGAGTTGCGTCCGCATCCTGTCTCCCTCACTATATCCTCGTATGTCTTGCCCTTTATATAGACCGCCTCAAGTGCGTCGTATTTGTACCCCTCACCTGCTGCCTCTGCATCCTCTTTCAATGATGCAAGAGCCTTTTTCAGATGCTCGAATAGAATGATTGTCTCTGCCTTGCACTCTCTGATTGATTGGAGGAATGCTTTCTCTGCTGATATGTTGTATTTGCCTATATCCGGCACTTGTGAGGTCTCTGACACCGCATCTTTGATATATCGCTCCATTTCACGATAATTCTCAAGATATAGCAAGGTTTTGTCAATGACAGTCTGCTCCTTTTCCTCTTTCATGCTTTTTCCTCGCTTTCTGCTTTCTTCTCATAGGCAGACCGTGCATTTTACGCCAGTTATTCGTGTTTTTGCGATTTTCCGCATCTCTCAAACTGCTCATTTTCAAAATTGCCGTTTTTGCCTGTTGCAAAGTCGTTCCTGTTCGCAATACCGCCTCAACGAACGCCTCTGCCGTTGTTTCAATCTTGATTTCCGGTTTTTCTGTTTTTTCCGGTTTCATGACATCCGGATTTGCGGTCGCTTTATCTGCTGCCGTCTTAATAATGCCCGAAATCTCTTTTTCCGTTTTTCCCATCGCCCGAAATCGGTCAATTATGCCTTTTAAGATTCCCATATTATCACAACCCTCCTTTTCGCTTACATAAAAGGCAATTCGCCGTCGACACCGTCCGGAATGTTCATGAATCTGTCTCCTGCATCTGAATATCCGGCATTTTCTGCCTGTTCTCCTGCTGCCCTCTTGCTTTCTGCAAATTCCTGTTCCTCAATCACAACCTCGGTCGTATATACCTTTTGACCGTCTCTGTTGGTGTATGAACTTGTCTGAATCCTGCCTGTTGCAGCAATTTTCGTTCCCTGTTTCAAATACTTCTCTGCAAATTCGCCATTTTTACCGAATGCGACGCATGATATGAAATCCGCTGACTGCTGCCCGTCTCTTGCACCTCTGCGGTCGACCGCCAGTGTATAACGTGCCACGCACATGGATTCCTGTGAACTGTTCTGCTGTGTATATCTGACATTCGGGTCTCTTGTGAGCCTGCCCATCAATATGACTTTGTTCATTCTCTTTTTCCGTCCTTTCTTGAATCAATCTCTCGTATAAACGCAAATCATCCGGCGGGATGTCGAGATTCCAGTCTCTCGCAAATTCTATCCCGCCGATGAATGCCTCTTTTTCTCTATCAGTCATTTTCTCGCTGCATGACATATTCATTTTGCATTTTCTGCAATCTGACAAGTCCTTTTTTGAACTCAAGGTCATCACCGTTCATGCAGACATCGAATATTTTCTCATAGTCGACAATGTGCGTCTTGATGAACTCTGCCTCTGCTGCCGTCCGGCTTTCGTTGATGAACATTCCCTTGACTGCCTCTTTTATCATTTCGCAGTGTGTCCGTTCCTCCTCCGTTGTTGGAGGCGTGTTCGCAATCATATTCTCATAGGCTTTGTCGATTGCTGCTGCAATGAGTTCTCTCCAACCTTTGCCCTTTTCTCCAATCAACTGACACTCGATGTCCTCGAAACTGTTTCCCTGCCCTGCTGCCGTGATTCTGATGTCCTTTTTGCCCTTTGCTGCAATCAGAATCAAATCGTCATCGTATGCCTCCATGTAATAATCAAATTTTGCGTCAAAATTCGCATTCGGGTTGATGATGATTTCCGGTTGACTGCTGCCCTCTGTCTTTATGCTCACGCCGATGTATTTTGCACCTGTCGCCTTTGCATTGATGAATATTGCCTTTAATTCACTTTTGTTCATGCTGCTCCTCCATTCACTAATCTATTGAGTAACTGTTCATACATGCTTTTGTATGTATCTCTTTCTGTCTGTAATCTTATTACGTCCTCTGTCTGTGTTATGTTTGCAATCTTCTTATTTTCTTCAACATAGACTGCTGCATCCTGTTCAATCTCTGCGATTGCGTCCTTATGCTCCTGCTGCAATGTCTCAATCTCTTTCTTTAGACTGTCGATTTCCTCCTGCTGCTCTTTGATTGTCTCGTTGTATTTCTTTGTTGTCTTGATTCCACCGTCCAACTGCAAGGAAATCATGAGAGCGATGTCGATGTTTTCCATTTCCTTGTCTGTACACTCTCCGATATATGTTCCTACACGCTCCGTTGATACCGAATAGACCTGCTCACACAATACCGTGCTGATTCTCCCTGTTGACCTCACTGTCACATGTGTCGGGAGGTCTGTTTTCGGTTGTGTCGTCATATATACTATTTCAACAACATTGCTGTTCTCATTGTTCTTGTTGTTGCTCACAACTACCGCCGGACGGTCGGAGTGCTGTTCGCTCCCGTTGTAGGATGCCCCCCCTCTGCTGATATAGAACATTTCGCCTCTTTTGATGTCATACATTGATTTCTACCTCCTGCATTCAATATTTTCTATTTCTGAAACTGTGTTTTTGCCTCGTTTCGCCCGCTTTCTCCTTTGCAGTCTGTATCTGATGATATACATAATCTGCATCAAATACGGGTGCTTTTGCTTATAACTCATTATTCCTCGCTTTCTTTCATGAGTTTGGTTGCCATGATGCAATATCCGTCCTCAATTCCGGTGTAGTCCTCAAGCATATATGTGACAAGTACCTTGACCGTGCGACCTGTGTTCTTTCCGTCCGCAAATTCCATCATTTCAAGAATATCGCCCACTTTATAGCCTCTGTCATTCTTCCGGAGTTCAAATGTCTTGATTCCGTTCGCCACATCATCGAAATAAGACTTTGCAAGGCGTATCTGATGCACTTTCTGCCCGCTCTCCTGCGTGTCTGACGGGAGGTTCTGCATCTTCTCCTCCTGTTCCATCTCACGGAGTTTCTTCTTTGTCTCACGGTCGATTGCATCCTGCTCCTCTGAATATCTCTGCTCGTCGGTCTTGTATGCCTCTGTACGGTTCTTGTACTGGTCGCATGAGGTACATGTTCCGGTCTTGACGTTGCAAGTCTCGTATTCGGTGCAGGAATAACAGATTGATGTGATTCCCTCCGGATGCGGTGTCTCGTAATCGTCGCCCGCTCTCACCTCCGGCGGGTTCATGCCGATTTCTGCCTCTGTGTCGGATTCTGACACCTGCTGCCCTGTTGCCTTTTCTGCTTTCATGTCTTTCACATCTTTGTGCGTGAGTTCTCCGGTCTCTGCGAATTTCCCCAGTGCCTCCCGCTGCTCGTCCTCTGTCATTCCGCTCAATTCATAGGCTGCGGAAAATGTGAGGCGTTCGCCCTTGAGTTCCTCTTTCCATTCCGGAATCAGATTGTTGTTGACTGCCTCTATTTGAGCAACCTTTGTTTTGCTCATGTGCAGCATTGAGGAAATCACCTCCCTCAATCGTCCGGATTGCAGGTCATATCCCTTGATTTTCTTTCCCGCTGCTTTCATACGCTCAAGAGATGCCTTGAGGCGTGTTTCCTCCTCAATCATGTCTGAAACGGTCTTTGTGCGGTATGCGTTCGCAATTATGATTTCAACCTGCTCCTCGTCATCGTCCTGCGGTGTCGTCAATTTACTGGTCGCAAGTTCAAACTCTTTATATCCCTTTGATACGAGATACTTGAGAGCCTCCCACCGTCTTTCACCTGCCACGATTCTATATTCGCCCTTTTCGCATGGTGCATATACGAGTTCGAGATTCTGTTTCAAACCATACATGAGGATGTCTCCTGCCAGTTCCTCAATCTGCTCTACGCTGTAAAAATTCATATCGTTCCGGTACATCTTAAAAATTGAGATGTCCTTTGTCCGGAATCTTGCTCTCGGAGATTCATCAATCCCCGCTTTGCTGTTCTTGTTGAGTGCGTCTTTCACGCTGAATCCTGCTGCCATCTGTTCAACCTCCTGTCATTACTCTGTGAGTTTCTGTTTCTTTGTCTCTGTACGCTCGACGTTGATTTCACCCTTTGCATTCTGTGAAATTGATGCTTTGACCCCCCCCTCGGAGGTTCAATGTGACTTTTGCAAGTCCTCCGGTGTAAATCTCCTCGACTGCTGCCTTTAAGATGTTCACGATGCCCTCACCGCATCTCTTGTCCGGTGCTGCGTTCTCTCCAAACAAGGCAGATACATTCATCATCGCTTTTTCTTTTCTCTGCCTCTCTTTCTGATACTCTACCGCCTCCGTGCAGTTACATGTCATTGTTGCCTGTTCCTCTGCCTGTGGCTGCGTCAGTTCCTTGTCGGTCTCAATCTGTACCATCTGACCGCAAAACCTGCATTGTGCTGTTTTGATAATGTCTCCCATGCTTATTCCTCTCTTTCCGGTCTCATGCGACCTCATGCAATATTATTTTTCTGAATATGCTCTCGAATATCGGAACGGCGATGCTGTTTCCTGCTTGGTCGTATAGTGCTTTGTAATATTTCCCGTTCCTCTGCTGAACCGCTTTCGCCCTGTCGAAATCCTCGTCGGTATATCCCATCAATCGCCAACATTCCCGCTCTGTCAAATACCGATAACGTCCATCTCCTCGGTCGATGACCTGTGCAGGTGTCCGGTCTTGTCTTGTCGTGATTGTATATGCACAATCTGTGATGACTGTCGCCCTCCGGATGCCTTTTTCTCCGATACAAGCAAGGACGGACGGTTGTGTCACGTCGTAAATGTCCGGAACGTCGTCCTCAAGAAACTCCTGCAAGTTCCGCATCGGTGTTCTTATAAGGTCATCGAACTCGAATTTTTCTCCATTCAGAACGGAAACCGTGAACACTCTTTCTCTTGCCTGTGGCAATCCGAACTCTCTCGCATCCAGTACCTCAAAATTGTTTGTATATCCCAGTCGTTCCATTTCGACCATGTACCTGTCAAAATTCGGTCTCATGTATTTCGATTTCACATTTTTCACATTTTCCCATATCACATATCGAGGTCGCCATTCGCCCATGTTCTCGATGATATGTATAGTCTCCCACATAAGGGAGGAACGTGTTCCGCTGCCCTCGTCTGAACCTTTTCCTCTGTTGATTCTTCCCTCTCCGGTCGCTTTCCCTTGATGCCCTGCGATGCTCATATCTTGGCAAGGCGAACCATGAATCAGAATGTCCGGTTTCAAGTTCCATCCGACGACCGTCTGTGTTTTATATGCTAATTCCTCACGGAACATCGAATTGTATGAACGTACTGCTTTTTCATTGATTTCCACATAGTCAATCGCTTTTGTCGGAATGTTCAAATTTCTCAAGGCACATCGAGGCGACCCAATCCCTCCGAATAACTCAAGGATTTGTATTGTGTCGTTTTCCATGTCTATTCCTCCATTTCCTTGAGTAACTCATGCACCACGCATCTATAATCTTGAGACACGATTCCTCTCTTTGAAAATTTCGGGAGCGGAATCATCGCCGTTGTTGATTTCTCTGCAACGATTGAACGTCGAATCGGTGTGACAAACATGTCAAATCCGGATTCTGTTTTCAACCATTCCTCCACCTCAAGAGAGGTCTTGTTTTTCTGTCGCATTGTCATGAGTGCCTTGATTCTCAAATCCGGATTGATGTCTCTCAAATCCTCAATCTGTTCCTCAAGGTTCTGCAATGCCTCGATTTCATATCCTCCGACCTTTACCGGAGCGATGACGAGTTCTGCTGCAATCAGAATGTTGATGACTACCATGTCAAGCAATCTCCCGCAATCACAAATGCAATAATCGTATGCGTCAGATATTTCCTCCAACGCCTCACGCATCCTTGTGACTTGATTGTCCTCTGACTTGAGCAGCAGATTCATGTCGGTTTTCATGAGATAGCCATTCGCCGGAATGATGTCAATGTGCGAATAGTCGGTCGGTCGAATCAAATCGCCCGTTTTATATGTACCTCCGACACATTCATGTTTCTCAAGCAGTTCACTCATGCCGATTCCGTCCGGTTCATATACCCCGAACGTCTTTGATGTGTCTCCCTGTGGGTCTCCATCTAACACAAGCACTCTTTTTCCCTGTTCCTCGCCTAACATATAGGCGATTGAATCGGATGTCGTTGTTTTCCCGATTCCTCCTTTTGGTGACATTACCGCAATGATTTTCATGTCTTTTTTCCTCCTGTTATTGTCCTGTTATATATAAATTGTGTAATACAGTTTCATTTGCAATTCTTGAAACTTGAAATCCGGCGTTTCGTCCGGTCGTAGCGGTGACATGAGGTTCAATTCTTTCCATTTCCTGTGAGTAATCTCCGGAACTGCTCTGAATTTCACAACCTCGTCAAATTTATACTGTTCATAGAGTTTGCAGTTCGTGTGACCGACCTCCGGTGCAAATAATTCAAGATACCCGACAAATATTTCCTCGTCTCCCTTGATGATTCGCAGCATGTCCGCACTCTCTAATGTGTTGAGTAAATCCGCAAGCGTCATGACCTGCCTCCCTTGATTTTCCCGTCTTTGAGGATGCTGTTGTTCGGGATGCTCATGTTCAAATTCCTCTCCATGTGCAACGCATCCGATAGATTCAAATATTCCTCAATGACTTTGATTGCCTCCTCTGCTGAATAGCAGGTTGCGACGAAATGTCCTGCTGCTGCCATGTCTGCAAGGAACTCTTTTTGCGTGTCCTGCTGCCTGTTGTTCCCGAATTTCATTTCAACGAACAATCCGCAGTATGAGCCTTTCGGATATGGGAGGCACAAATCAGAAACACCCGCCTTGACACCCATCTGCTTGAATTTGACCGCCTCTGCTCTGTTCCTGCTGCCTCCGTTCGGTACATGGAACAACCATCTCAATTCCGGATAACGGTTCATGTTCCAATTCGCCCACGACACGACATTGATTTGCTCTGTGTCCTCACTTCTCATTGCGTATTTCATGTTCATCCGCATTCACCTCTCTTTTGCATATTTCGTAATATTCGCATGTCAGACATAAATGTCTGCAATCCTTGACCTTGAACATGTGTCCGATTCTCTCGATGACTTCTCTCATTTTCACCTGTCCTGCTCCTCCATTTCTAAAACCATGTAGGCATGAATGAAAATGCTCTTGTGTTTCCTGCCGAACTGGTCTTTTGCCGGAGGTACTTCATGCATGTTCTCAATCGTTCTCTTTGCCTCCCACCATCGGCGTGTTTTCCCGTCTCTTGAAATCGGTTTGAAATGTACCTTGACCGTTCCCTTGACAACGGAAAACTGGTCTCTATCTACCCGCAGGATGTCATCGAATCCCGCTGCCTTGACTGCTGCCTCTGCTTTTCTGAAATATCTCTCTTTTGATTCCGGTTTCCAGTCAAATCTCATTTCCCGACCACCTCCTCAATCTCTTTCATTCTCTGCATGATTGCCGTGTTGTATGAATATACATACACGCCGTTGCTCCATAAATATTCCCTTGCACCTTTTTCACCGTAGTTGTACGCTGCAAGTGTATCTTGAATCGTGCCGTATTTCTTGAGCAGGTATGAGAGGAAATCAATCCCGACCCTCACGTTTTGATATGGGTTCATGAGGTCGGTGCATCCTAGATTCTGCATCCGGTCGGTGTGCCATTTCTCATATATCTGCATATATCCCTTTGACTGCCCGCCGTCTCCGGTTTTGTCGAACTCATATCCGGATTCTTGCTCTATGATTGCCAATACAAGGGCATACGGAACGTCATATTGCTTGCATAGACATCTTGTGTATATCTGCATTTTCTCCGGAAAATAGCCTTTGTCTGCATACTGCTCCGGCAAGTCATAGAACACGAATCCCTCAAGGTCATCACTCCCCCAGTCCTCGGACATGGTGTCAAATACCTTGTATTTGTCCTCGATGTTCTCTGCTGTCTGTGTCATCGTCTCCGGATTCTGCATCACTTCCGCTTGTATCTCCTCCGGCTCTTTCTCCTGTTGCTCCGGTTCTTTGATGTTGAACAATATCACGCAAAATCCCGTCAGTAACACCGCAATCAATGTGATGTGAAACGCATTATACAAACCTGCTCTTTTCAATGCCCGTCTTATCCGTCTTTTCACCTGTCGACCTCCTTTTCCGCATTCGTGCATGTATGTAAAACATGCAATTAAAATCGTTGTAGTACACTTTTGCATTCGTGAAATCCATGTCCGGATACCACTTTTTCAGTATCTCCGGAATGGAATCCCTGTCCTTGACCATCTTGTCAACGAATGAGCCTATTTTTTTATAACTGCCTCCTGCTGCCGGACGTTTGGAATGAACGACCTTGATTCGTGGGTCTCTCAATCCCTGTGAGCTGTTCCACCTCTTTTCCGACGGAACACGGTTCTTTTCCTCGACGATGTAATTTGCCATACCGGACAAACCGTTTTCGTCTGTCTGTAATCGGCGAACCTCATTCCTGCTTGACTGTTTCCAACAAGATTCGACTGTCTCCATGTCTAACACCCCATCCATGACAATGTGATGATGCCATCTGATTTCCGCATTCGGATTGTATGCGGTCACATAGACATATTTTGCATTCGGGAGACCTCTCTTTTTCCTCTGATAGTTGATGCGTCGGATGTACTTTTGCACATTCTTGATTGCTGCATCCACATCCCCGTCCGGTGGGAGATGCTCGTCATCATAGGTCAATGTCATCCAAATATCACGGTCGCTGAAATTCTCATTGATTAGCCTCTCAACATATTTCCGTGCATTCTTATCATTCAGATTCTTTTGAGCCTTGTTGTTGTCTTTCTTGATTGTCCTCCCCTCCGGAGGTACTTCATCCATGCTCCGGAACTGCGGATATATCTCAATTTCAAACTGGTCTCCTGCTGTTATCTCTTTCAGTGCATATATAACTTTCTTTCGATGTTGGAACAGGTTCTCAATGAACCACTCATGCATGTCCTCCATCGCTTTGTTATATGCTGCCTCATAATCATACGGGATATATTGCATCCCTCTTTTTCTTGCCATCTGACACAATCCTCCTGTTATGTTTTCGTAGACTTGTTATTATCTATTACAAGGACGATAAAAGTTCCGAAAACCCTTGATTTTATAGACCTTTTCGGTCGCTTTTCAAGTTGCTTTTTTGTGTCAGATTTGCTATAATATTTCTAGTGAATTTCAAGTCTGACACGACTTGCACCGGACATCTGCTCGCAACGGATGTCCTTTTTCTTTACTCAAAATCATAGTCGAATATTCTCTCGTCTCCGGAGAGAACAATGTCTCCGTGTTTTATGTATGCCTTGCATTTGAAAAATGTCTCTGAATGGTCGTGTGATTCCTCAACCTCCTTTTCATCAAGTTCCAACTCAATGACGCTCATTTGTCTCATTCCTCTAATCACAAGAAACTTGCAAGCGTCAATCGGGTCTTTGCACATATAGACAACGCCATCCCACGACTTTTTGAGAACGCCCTCGGTGTATATCTTCATCATTGTTTCTTTTGGTGCTGCATGATAAAATCTCATTTTCTCACTCCTTTGCTGTTGTCTTTTATACGGTCGCAACCGCAAGTTCTCTTTTCTTGTCGCATCTTCCTCCTCTGCTCTTATCACAAGGACGACCACTGCAATGGTTGTCCTTTTTCTTTGCTCTCACGCTCCTGCTATGTACTGCCCCGCCGTTATGACGGGGCGTTTTCATTAAACGGCTGCAACCGCCTCTTTCTGTTCCCATCTGCGACGCTCCTCTGCTTTTCCTGCTGCCTTACCCTCGGCATACGCAGACATCACCATGATTGTCATTGATTTTCCCTCAAGGTCATCAATGCTCATGAATCTCTCTGCCATGCTCTCAATCACTGCCTTTTTCTCGTTTCTCGTCATTTTTCAACACCTCCTCGGATTCGCTCAATCTCTTTTTCTATGTTCTTTCCGGAATAATCTGCAAGCAGTTTTTCCGAAATGTGATACGTCCAAATTGAGGACATCTGCACCGCCGTTCCTATCGGGAGTTTTCCCTGCTGCATTGCTACCCTCACGAATTGCGGTGATACATTGAGGATTGCTGCTGCCTCTGTCGGCAATATTCGTCCGATTTCCATTGTGACCGCCTCCTTTTTCTTGTCCTGCTGCCACTCCTGCCATATAATAAATGTGCGACCATTCCAAAATGACAGGAGGTGAGGCAACATGGCTGTTCATCATGACATTTTCAAAAGTGCGATTGCAAATGCGTTTAAAGATAGCGACATTAAATTCTCAAAAGTGTCTGACTTAACAAAAGACGAATTTGAGCGACTGCTTGCATCCGCAATCAAGGCATGTGTTGAGACTGCTGAATTTTCAAATCATGTTCGCAATCTCAAGTAGTTCTGTGTGGAGGAGAATCAAAACTCCTCCACCACTTTTTTGAGTTTCTCAAACATTTCATCAAAAACTTTCTGCAATTTTGCAATTTCCTCCGCAGTCAATTCTGTTTCTGATTCCATCCTCACCGTGATTGTTCGTGTGTAATCGTCCTGTTTCTTGTAGTTAAGCGATTTCCTTATGTGGCTATCACCGTATGATTTTTTTATTTCTGCCATCTGTCTCACCTCCCGTCTTTTTGTAAAGAACAAACAGTGCTGTGTCATCTCGCTCCCCCGCATAAGTGTTGAACTCTCCATCACAAGCCGTTCGCCTTTTCACAATCGGGGCATTCAATGGGGCAGGTTGAACATCGTTTTCACTTCTCGCACATCCCATCTTCCTGCTTTCTGTTGTCCTTGAATACATAATATGCGTCTTCGACAACTTTGTCAACAGTTTTTTGTATTCTATGACAACTTTTTTATTGCATTTTATATCTATGGGTGTTATGATTCATAAAAAGGAGGTGTTTACATGACACAAAATGAGCGTGTAAAGGAAGTCAGAAAAGCGCTTGGTCTCACGCTTGAGAAATTCGGCGAGCGTATTGGTGTTACAAGAGGCTCAATGTCCAATATAGAAAATGGTAACCGTAATCTCACCGAACAGATGACAAAATCTATCTGTCGAGAATTTAGTGTTGATTATATATGGTTGACTACTGGTGATGGAGAAATGTTTATCGACACCGATGACGACTTTCTCGAAAGAATTGACCGTATCATGGCAGGTGAGGACGATGCACGAAAGAATCTTTTCAAATTTATGCTTGAATTGAGCGACGAGGACATTGAGGCTCTTGACCACTTGATGAAAAAAGCGATTGAGTTCACGCAAAATAATAAAGAAAAAGACTGACAGTCTTTCAACTGCCAGTCTCATGGGTGTACAGATACGCCACGAATTTATATATCCTCTTGAGGATGCGTTCGCTGTGTATCTTTCCGACTATTTCAACAATAGCCTCTTTGTAATTCAAGGGAGATACCACCCCCTTTCCGAATTGCATTGTATCATATATTTCCATGATTGTGGAAATATCGAGGTTGATTTCCATAATCATGGAAATCGTTCCTCCTGCTGCCTGAATCCTGCTGCATTGTGATACAATTATTTGTATTCGGATTCAAACAGGTCGGTGATGTTCACGCCTAATGCAATCGCTATCATTTCAAGTTGAAACAATGTCGGTGACACCTTACCGTTTTCGATGTTGTTTATCGTAGATTTTCCGATTCCGGATTTCTTCGATAACTCCATCAATGTGAACCCTTTTGAGGTTCTCATTTCCCATAATAGAATTTTCACCCTGTCCACCTCCTTTCACAAGGAAAGTTTACAGAGTGATAAAATTCAGTTATAGATTGGAGGTTTTGCATGAGTAAACTATTGAGAAATATCACCGTCAGAGTTGTTGGTGTTTCTTATCAGAACGATGACGGCACAGAACGTCAAGAAATACTTTCCGGACTTTCTGTCGGAGAGGCTATGTTACTAGATTATTTTGAATACGAGAATGAACCTGCGTATGCTGTCACGGATTCACTCGGAAATCAAATCGGAAATCTACCGAAAGACTTATCCGCTGACATTTATCAAAAATACCGTGATTGTTATTTTTCTGTACAAATTGATGACATCACCGGAGGCATTGATGGTCTCAAATATGGTTGCATTATTAGCATCGACATATATGACACCGCTCCTGATGTTGTAAAACAGGACGCTCCGACTGCTACAATAGTTGAGAACGTGACACCTGCTGCACCTCCTGCGTTGTCAGAAAAATCGCGTCGTACTTACGGAATTATTTTCATCGTTCTCGGTGTGATACTTACCCTTTTGGGTCTCCTCTTGTTGCTCGTTGTTCCCGTTGGTGGAATCCTTGCGATTGCCGGAGGCATTTTCAGTGTCACAATCGGTCGAAAATATAGAAAGTCGTAAAAGAAAAAAGACGACCCACGCTGCAACGTGAATCGCCTTTTGTGAAACCTCTATCTCATGCTCTGCAAAAAGCACTGACAGAATGAATCCTACATATACCATTCTATCATAAAACCGTGCTTTTTGCACTGGTTTTATTTTTTATACTCTTTTTAGGATGGTGATTTTATGAAACTACCGAACGGATTCGGAACGGTTTACAAATTATCGGGGAATCGCCGGAATCCTTACGTCGCCAAAAAGACAAGAGGATGGGAAATTGACCCGAAAACAGGTAAATCAAAACAATTATATACGGTCGTCGGATATTACCCGACCCGCAAAGAGGCATTGACCGCACTTGCGGAGTTCAATGCAAATCCTTATGATGTGAATGCTGCAAAGGTTACATTCGAGGATGTATATGAGCGATGGTCTGATGAACATTTTCCGACTGTCAGTGATTCCAACGTCAAAGGCTACCGTGCAGCATGGGCGTTATGCGATAAACTTGCACGGATGCGTTTTGTTGATGTAAAACTCGACCACCTGCAAATGGTCGTTGATGAATCCGGCAAAAATTATCCTACCCTCCGGAAATTAAAAATATTATTCGGTCTTATGTACAAATACGCTGTGATTCATGAGATTATTCCAAAAGAACGAAACCTTGTCGAATACCTCGACATTAAAAAGTCGGGCAATCCCAACGCATACAACCGTGAACCGTTCTCAAAAACAGAGGTTGCGAAATTATGGGATGTCAAGGATTCAAATATATATTATACTGTCATCCTCATGTTGATATATACCGGATGCAGAATCGGCGAACTCCTCGACCTCAAGAAAGAAAATGTGAACCTTGAGGAAAGATATTTCAAGATTGTCGCCTCGAAAACTGCTGCCGGAATCCGTACTGCTCCAATCTCCGAAAAGGTTTATCCGTTCTTTGAATACTGGTACAACCTCAATGATTGTGAATATCTCCTCTCTACTCCGGATGGTGAACATTTCAAATACCGGAATTATTATGATTCGTACTGGTCGCCACTTATTGAGACCCTCGGAATGAAACACCGCCCTCATGATACCCGTCATACATGTATCTCGATGTTGACTGTTGCCGGAGTGTCCGACAAGGTCATCAAAAAGATTGTCGGTCATAAAGGACAGAGCGTGACAGAGGTCGTATATACTCATTTTGAAATCGAGGAACTGATTGACGCTATCAACAAAATATAGAGGTGTGCCATGAATAGAACTGAATACAAAAATAATTTCGGTCGTGAACATTACGAACGAATCAATCTCGTTGTACCTAAAGGAATGAAAGACATCATCAAGGCTCTTGCATCAAGCAAAGGAATGTCGGTCAATGCGTACATGCAAGACCTTGTCAGAAAAGACCAATGCGGATTGTTTGATACAATGCAGATTGCAGAAAAGAACAGAGAAATGATTTCCGGAATCACCGGAAACATGCACGACGGATATGACATCATATTCAAGGACGGTCATTCCTGCCACTGTCGGACGAAAAAGGATGTCCGGTCATGCATCATTGAATACTGCAACGAAAAGGGCGATTGAATCGTCCTTTTTTATTGCAAAAATGTGTCTTACATAAGACTTTCAATGTCTTACACAAGACAAGGTTTTTCGTGTTAGTTACCTGTTAGTTATGTGTTAGTTACCGTTGAAATTTCGTGTGTTTTTGTGGTGTCTGATAGATTTATCGGAATATAAAGAAATCCCCGAAAACTCGATGTTTTCGGGGAAATTTGCTCTTTTGTGATATTCGTTTGAATTATCTCTTGCTGAACTGTGGAGCTCTACGAGCTGCTTTGAGACCGTATTTCTTACGCTCTTTCATACGTGGATCACGTGTTAAGAATCCAGCTGACTTAAGAACTGGTCTGTACTCTGAATCTACCTGAAGGAGTGCACGAGCGATTCCGTGACGGATTGCTCCGGCCTGTCCTGTGTATCCACCACCACGAACGTTAACTAAAACGTCGAACTTGTCAACTGTCTCAGTTGCAACTAATGGCTGGCGAACAACTACCTTTAATGTCTCAAGACCAAGGTACTCATCGATATCTCTTTTATTGATTGTAATCTTTCCTGTTCCAGGTACTAAATATACTCTAGCAACAGATGATTTTCTTCTTCCTGTTCCGTAATACTTTGTAGTAGCCAATTTACTTTACCTCCTATTAAAACTCTAATGTCTCAGGCTTCTGAGCTGCATGTTTGTGATCTGGTCCAGCGTATACGAATAACTTTGTATACATCTGACGTCCAAGAGGTCCCTTTGGAAGCATTCCCTTTACAGCGTACTCGATAACGCGCTCTGGGTGCTTGTTCATCATCTCTCTTAATGTTGTCTCTTTCATACCACCGATATAATCTGAGTGATGATAGTAAATCTTCTGGTCTAATTTCTTACCAGTAACCTTAACCTTGTCAGCATTGACAACGATTACATAATCACCTGTGTCAATGTGTGGTGTAAAGATTGCTTTATTCTTTCCTCTTAATACTTTAGCAACTTCTGATGCTAAACGTCCTAATGTCTTACCTTCAGCGTCTACTACGTACCATTTTCTGTCGATTGTAGCAGGACTAGCCATAAATGTTTTCATCGGTTTTCCTCCTTAAATGATTCGATTACTTTTAATGCCGATGCCTCTTGAAATCGCGTATGTCCGGACGCCACTTCCTTTTTGACATCTTATAGTCCTCTGTTCCATCTCAGATGACTATCATTATCTATACTAAATGGTTGCCGGGGCTTTGGCTTCCATTTATCTACTTTTACAGACCTAGATATTATACTTGCGTAACCGGCTGTTGTCAAGTGTTTTTCACCCTTATTTTCGGCTTTTTCTTTAAAACTGCATATATACAAAATCAGCCGGATTCACTCCCGGTCCGTAGTAACCGAATATTATTACTATAAAGATGCCAAGATATATTATCGCCCAGCGAAGCGGCAGCTTTCTTGAAAGTATGAAATCGCGCATATCGAGCTTTTTATTTTCCTCAACGAAGCTGATAAAGAACCACAGCAGAGTACATATTATAAGTAAAAGTATATCGTACTCGTCCAGTCCGCATGCTCCGAGATTTAAAATGATGTTGTTTATTCCAAGCTCGCTGATATGGAAATCCGTGACTGATTTAAAAAGCATGTGAAATGCAGTCGACGCATTTGCAGCTATGTCAAAATAGTAGCCTACCAGTATGAGCATAAAGGTCCAAATCACTGATACAATCGTTGCAAATATACCCTTTTCCCTGAGGCCGGTCAGCTTAAAAAAGCCGCCTGCCACCTTTTTGCTTACCGGAGCAAAAAGCTCTGCAAGCATAATGACAATGCCATTCCAGAGTCCGAAATACAGGTATTTCATATTGGCACCATGCCATACTCCGATGACGATAAATGTGATGACACTCGCGATGCAGCCCGGCAGCACCTTACTGATATGCGCACCAAATCTCGGCTTTAGCCATTTGCCAAAGTTCAGGAAACGCTTTGAGATTGAAAGCGGGTAGAAGATATAGTTTCTGCACCAGTCTCCAAGAGTCATATGCCAGCGGTGCCAGTACTCTGTGAGTGAGCGCGAAAAATACGGATGGTTGAAGTTTGTTGACATTGTTATGCCAAACATCTCCGCAATACCGCGCACTATATCGATTCCTCCCGAGAAATCCGCATATAGCTGCAGCGCATACACTACTGCCGCAAAAAATACATAAGTGCCCGAAAAATCCATCGGCTTATCCATCACAAAATTGATGATATTTACCGCGCGGTCGGCTATCACAAGCTTTTTCATGACTCCCCAGAGCACCAGAAGCGCACCCTTTTGCAGATTTTCAAGTCTCAGGGAATGTCCCTCGTAAAGCTGTCCCGCAAGCTTATCATATATCGCAATCGGTCCCTGTATGATCTGTGGGAAAAATGACACGAACAGCGCTACCTTAAGAAAATTCTTTTCAGGCTCGACAATTTCCCTGTATACATCCATCACATAACCCATGGACTGGAAGGTGTAGAAGGATATGCCAAGTGGAAGCAAAAGTCCAAGCTCGCCCGCATATGGTATATATTTAAGGAATGCCAGAATGCCGAAATTGCAAAGCAGCGCAAAAAGCATGACTGCCACTCTCTTTTTTCTGCCCTTCTCCTTGTAGTCCTTTCTGGTCTGCCTGTCCCAGTCCTCCTTATGGCTTTTTACGATAGCATTCTGCTTCTTTAACAGCTTGTCAATCCATATTGTTGAGCCATAGGTGGTGCATATTGTGAAAATGATAAAAAGCACATACCACTTACATATAATCACATAGTATGCCATGCTTCCCGCCAGAAGCACATACCAGCGGTATTTCTTCGGAAAGCAATAATATAGTACAAGCAACACGATTACAAATATCGCATATTTTAATGAAATGAGTTCCATTTTATTTACTCCAAATCTATTTTCTAATGTAATACTGCCGGACATACTTTAATTAACAGGCAGTATTTATTTTAAAGTCCATACACTATCATGCTATTTTTTTACCGGGGTATTTAACTCCTTTGCAGGCTTTGCATCGTTGTTCGTATCTGCTACCTTATTTGTCGCAAGGCTTGACGAAAAATTATAAGGCAGATACACGGACATCTCAAAATAATGATTGCCCAGACTCAGATCCGTATCCTTTGCGCAGGCACTTATCACCTTGTCAGCGCGCCTTGCGCACTCGCCCCATGCACTCTGAAGCTCCGGTGAGTGTTCTGCATTAAGCCTGTAATTATCAGACAGATATTTTCCCATATATGCAGTGAATTTGAGGCTTCCATTTATATTCAGGTGCTCTGAATTGTAGAAATCATCCCTCTCATTGATTCCGATAAATTCCTTATCGCCTTCAAAGCTCGCAAAGTCATAGCCATAAGACTCCACCAGCTCCTTCACGTCACAAAGCACCTGCGGATTCTTTATCTCCTTCTCATGAGGGAACCTCGCAAAAAGCACCTTTTCCACCCCCTGCGCTTTACAATACTCAAGCAGATCAGTCATATACTCTCTGCTCTTGTCGGTAAAATAGAGCTTTTTCTGCTTGCCTGATGGACAATCGGAATATTTTGCAATAGATGAAAATCCCTTCATGCATGATGTTTTTGCAAAATACATTCCAACTCTTGTGGCAAAGGTGTGCGCACATTTGTCAATATCCTTCCAATTGCTGTGATATAGCTTTAAAGGGTTTCTAAAGTTGTCCTGCTCATCCTTTGGCACAATCTCTTGTATTGTATCAAGCCTGTTTTCCTCATTATGGATATTGTCTATCCAGCTATGCAGCTTTACCGATCTGTCGTAGTAGCTGTCATTTTGTAAAAAGCCATTCACTTCAAAAACCACAACCTTCGGATGCTGTCTGGTGAGAGCTTCTCTGAGCATTGATTTGTACAGGCTGCCGGGCACTCCTGATACCCCAAGCGAGTATGATGTGTATCCATAATTCTTCCAGGCCTCGGTTGCACTGTAATCAGCGTATACCTCGCTGGCTCCTATCATCATCACATCAATTGTGTTCTTCGGCTCCTTATAAAAGCCCTCTATAGTCGCAATATTGACAGCATCCGTCATCTTAAAAAATGTCGAGACAAACGAAAACAGCACGACAAATACCAGGGCAAACGCTCCTATACGGATTACCTTACGATGTCTGCCTTTTCCTTCGTCTGTGCTGTTTATGGGTTTGTTTTTTATAATTTTCTCTTTTACTTTTGTAAATCTCATAACCGTCTTCATCTCCAAGCTTCTTTTTACCGTACCGTGTATTAACTGTAACGACATTATAGCCTATTATTGAAGCTAAAAACTGATATTCCAAAAATCTTAATATAATATTAAAAATCTAAAGCTGTTACTCGTACTTGAGTCCTATCATTGTAAGCCCATGGGCCGGGGCTGTAGGACCTGCTGCTGCCCTGTCTGTTGCGGCTATTATGTCCTTCATCGCATCTGCCGGCATATCGCTTCCACCTATCTTCACAAGTGTTCCTGCGATTATGCGCACCATATTGTACAAAAAGCCGTTTCCTGTCACACGTATTGTGATGATGTCACCGGCCTTTGACACCGTACAGTCATATATCGTGCGGACTGTGGTCTGTGCCTGCGAGTTTGCCGAGCAAAAGCTTGCAAAATCATGCTCTCCTATGAGATATTTTGCAGCCTCACTCATCTTTTCTGTGTCAAGCGGATAATGATAGAAATATGTGTCAAGCCTGCGTGTAGGATTTCTGAACCTCGCATTTAATATGCGGTATTCATAGGTTTTACGGCTCTTTGAGAAGCGTGGATGAAAATCATCGCTTACCTCACAGGAATCGACCACCACTATATCCTCCGGCAGCTTCTGATTCAGTGCATACGATATCTTTTCCGCCGGCATGCGGGTATTGGTGTCAAACATACACACATTTCCAAGTGAATGCACTCCAGCATCGGTGCGGCTTGCTCCTGTCACCTTTATATCCTCCTTTAACAGGCGGCTCAGGTGCTCGTTTAATACCTGCTCAATTGTTATGCCGTTTGGCTGTATCTGCCAGCCGCAGTAATTTGTGCCATCGTAGGCTACAATCATTTTTACACGCATATGTCTCTCCTGTTTTGCCTGCACTATCTATTTCACTATCTGAAAATAAGATTGCCCAGATTCACCGGCAGAAAGATTCTAAGCACTATCACAACCGCTAAAAACGCAAATATGAAAAGATATGCTATTTTATCGTCCTTTTCATATACGAGCGGCTTCATCTTTGTCCTGCCCTCTCCACCATTGTAGCATCTGGCCTCCATGGCCATTGCAAGGTCATCCGCACGCCTGAATGCCGATACGAAAAGCGGCACTAAAAGAGGCACCATGCTCTTTGCTCTTTTTATGATATTTCCATGCTCAAAATCAGCTCCTCTTGCCATCTGTGCTTTCATTATTTTGTCCGTCTCCTCAATAAGGATTGGAATAAAACGAAGCGCTATCGACATCATCATGGCTATCGCATGCACCGGAACATGTATTTTGTTTAAAAAGCCCAGTGATTTCTCAAGACCGTCCGTGAGCTGGTTTGGTGTGGTGGTGAGTGTCATGAGCGAGGTTCCTATAATGAGCAGCACAAGTCGTATCATCATGGTTGCTGCATTTATCAGTCCGGTGTCAGAAATGTGCAGTATACCGTACTCCCAGATTGTGTACTCTCCCTGTGTGAAAAACACGCTGAAGCATGCTGTAAAAAGCAGCAGTATTATAATGGATTTGAGTCCCTTTACCATGAACTTAAAGGGCACCTTTGATATCTTTATAACTGCGGCAAGCGCGGCAACTATAAACAGCACACCGGCTATTCCCTTGTAGGAAAACAGCGCAATAATATATATAAGTGTTGCGAAAAGCTTTACTCTTGGGTCCAGTTTATGTATTGGCGACTGAGCCGGATAATACTGGCCTATGGTAATATCACGAATCATTTTTGTATTCCTTCCTCATAATTTGTATCAAAATGTCAGCATTGGTGAGCTATTTAAAGGCTTTTAGTATTGAGTCCCTCGCCTCCGCAACTGTCGTTGCCGAAAGGTCAACCGGTATACCCTTTTCCGCCAGATCATGCATCAGATATGTGACCTGCGGTGCTGCAAGTCCGACTGCCTCGAGCTCCTTGTAGTGTGAGAATACCTCCTTCGGCACTCCGTCAAGCATCACCTCTCCTGAATTCATAACAATGATGCGATCCACATACTCCGCAACATCCTCCATGCTGTGTGATACGAGTATGATTGTAATACCCAGATCCTTTTTCATCTGTAAAAGCAGTCCCAGTATCTCATCTCTGCCCGCAGGATCCAGTCCCGCTGTCGGCTCATCGAGTATAAGTACGTCAGGGTGCATTGCAAGTACTCCTGCTATGGCTACACGCCTTTTTTGTCCTCCGGACAAATCAAATGGTGGCTGATAGTAGAGATCCTCCGGAAAATGTACATTCTGCAGTGCCTCATAGGCTCTTAGCTCCACTGTTTTTCTATCGAGCCCCTGATTTTTCGGTCCAAAGCATACATCCTCAAAGTTGGTTGTCTCAAAAAGCTGATGCTCCGGATACTGGAACACCATCCCCACCTTGTGACGCAGCTTGCTTAAATCATAATCATTGTCATATATATCCTGTCCATTGTAGTATATATGACCGCTTGTTGCCTTCAAAAGGCCGTTCATATGCTGGATAAGTGTGGATTTTCCCGAACCGGTGTGACCGATTATTCCGATAAACTCTCCATCATTTATCTCAAGGCTTACATCCTTAAGTGCCTGCACCTTGTAGGCTGAGTCGGCACTGTAGCAATAGTTTATGTGATCTAGAATTATTGACATATTTTCTCCCGCCTATCTGTTTTTCAGCGCAACAAGCGCATTTACAAGTTCTTCTCTCGTCAGGATTCCATCAGGGATATCGAGCCCTGCCTTTTTGAGCTCATCGGCTACCAGTGTCACCTGCGGCACATCAAGCCTGTGCTCCTTCAGCTCGTCCACCCTTGAAAAAATCTCACGCGGTGTGCCGTCCATGACCACCTTGCCCTTTTCCATGACATAGACATGGTCTGCGCCGACCACCTCCTCCATGTAATGGGTGATGAGAATAATGGTCACGCCCTTTTTCTTATTGAGCTCATGGGCTGTGGCTATGACCTCCTTGCGGCCGTTTGGGTCAAGCATGGCTGTAGGCTCGTCAAATACTATGCATTTTGGCTCCATTGCCACAACTCCCGCGATTGCCACACGCTGCTTCTGTCCTCCGGAGAGCTTGTTCGGTGAATGTGTGCGGTACTTTGTCATACCGACAGCCCTTAGTGCATAGTCCACGCGCTGCCAGATTTCATCTGTCGGCACACCGATATTCTCAGGTCCAAAGCCCACATCCTCCTCCACGACATTGGCGATAATCTGATTGTCGGGATTCTGGAAAACCATACCTGCACTTTTCCTGACAGGTATGACATTCTCTTCCTTTGACACATCCATGCCATCCACCCATATGGTGCCGTCGCTCGGCGCAAGAAGTGCATTGATATGCTTTGCAAGAGTTGATTTTCCTGAACCATTGTGACCGAGGATTGCAATAAACTGTCCCTCTTTTATGTCGAGGTTTACGTTGTCGAGTGCTGTAGTGATTGACTCTACATTGCCTTCCTCGTCTCTTCGTATAAATTCATGTACTAATTTGCTTGTTTTAATTATGCCCATTTCTTTTTCCTAAAAATCTACCGTATTTACAATTATCATAGCTGTTAAAGCCCAAATAGCTGCCAAAAATATGCGCTTTGCCGCTTGATTTAGTCATCCCAGCTCAGGTGATGAAGCTCTCCCTCAAGCCTCATATGATCAAAATTATTCTGTCTCAATGCCTCGTAGAGCACGATAGCTACTGAATTTGACAGATTAAGTGACCTTGTCTCACCTATCATCGGTATCCTGATGCACTCATCCGGATGCTCCTTTAGTATCTCCTCCGGAATGCCTGCGCTTTCCTTGCCAAACATAATATAGCAGTCTGGCTCAAAATGAGCATCAGAGTACACATGTCTGCCCTTTGTTGTCGCATAATATATCTTTGCGCCCGGATTTCTCTCAAGGAAATCCTCCCAGTCCACATATGTGGTGACGTCGAGGTCCTTCCAGTAATCCATTCCGGCTCTCTTTAGTGCCTTCTCTGAAAGTGAGAATCCAAGCGGCTCTATAAGATGAAGCCTCGTGCCTGTCGCGACGCAGGTTCTTCCGATATTTCCTGTATTTGCCGGAATTTCCGGCTCATGTAACACTATGTTCAGCTTTGCCATTTTGTCTCCTGTCAATTTAAACTATTTATTATCCATCCCGGCGCGAAGCTCTGTGACAAACTCCTCAATGCGGCCGAGCGCCTCCTTTAAATCATCAAGCGAATATGCATATGATATACGTAAAAAGCCCTCACCGCACTCTCCGAATGCAGTTCCCGGAACCACGGCAATCTTCTTGCTATTTAGAAGCTTTGTGGCAAACTCATCGGATGTCATGCCAAACTCCTTGATGCTTGGGAACGCATAAAAGGCCCCGAAAGGCTCAAAGCACTTAAGCCCCATCTCCTTAAAGCGGTGAAGCACATAGCGTCTGCGGCCGTTGTATTCATCCCTCATCTGTGCAACATCCTCATCGCCGTTTTTCATAGCCTCGACAGCCGCATACTGGCTCGTGGTCGGCGCACACATGATTGCAAACTGATGAATCTTTAGCATCTGCTTTAAAATGGTCTCAGGTGCACACGCATATCCAAGCCTCCAGCCTGTCATGGCATAAGCCTTGGAAAAACCGTTTATGAGCACTGTTCGCTCCTTCATTCCCGGAAACGATGCTATAGACACATGCTTATCCACATATGTAAGCTCTGAATAAATCTCGTCACTTATCACAAACAGATCATGCTCCTTAACCACCTGAACAATTGCTTCAAGGTCTGCTTTTTCCATGATAGCGCCTGTAGGGTTATTAGGGAAAGGCATGATAAGTATCTTTGTCTTTGGAGTGATAACAGCCTCAAGCTCCTCGGCTGTCAGCCTGAAATCATTTTCCTCCTTGAGCTCCACAATCACAGGTGTGCCACCTGCCAGCACAGTACATGGCACATATGAAACATAGCTTGGCTGTGGGATAATCACCTCATCTCCCGCATCGAGCATGGCGCGCAGTGCGATATCTATAGCCTCGCTGCCACCGACAGTTACCATGATTTCTTTGTTGTAATCATATGTCATGCCGTATCTTCTGTCGAGATATCTTGCAATCTCAACCTTTAACTCCTTGAGTCCGGCATTTGAGGTGTAGAAGGTGCGTCCCTTTTCAAGGGAATATATGCCCTCATCCCTGATATGCCACGGTGTGTCAAAATCAGGCTCACCTACTCCAAGCGATATCGCATCCTTCATCTCACTCACTATATCAAAAAACTTACGGATGCCCGATGGCTGGATAGTCTTTATTGTACTGGATAAAGGGTCTCTCATTATGACATAATTCCCCTTTCATCGGATTTGACAGGTGCCGCCATGATAGTTCCATGGTCCTTGTATTTCTTCAGAATAAAGTTTGTCTTTGTCGAAAGTACCTGATCCAGTGTAGAAAGCTTATCTGTCACAAACTGTGATACCTCGCGCAGAGTCTTGCCCTCGAGTGTGACCATGAGGTCGAAGCCGCCTGAGATAAGGTATACAGACTTCACCTCAGGATAGTTGTATATACGCTCGGCAATCTTGTCGAAGCCCATGCCGCGCTGTGGTGTCACTCTGACCTCTATCATGGCTGTGACCTTCTCAAGGCCTGCCTTGTCCCAGTCAATCAGTGTGTGATATCCGCAGATGACATTCTCCTGCTCCATAGCAGCAATCTCGTTTGCCACACTTGCCTCATCCACGCCAAGCATGATTGCAAGCTCCTTCAGGTTTATCCTGCTGTTTTTCTCTATAAATGTTAATATCTTTTCTCTCATGATATATATTCTCCTGATTCAAATATATTAGTTGAAAACCTTGTATATCTCGTCAGTCTGGGCAGTCTCCAAAAATCGTCTCTCCTCGCCGGAAATCAGCACTCTGTCGTTTGAATCGGTTGTGGCACCGACTATAACAGCATTTTGTCCTGTTTTCTCAAGCTCTCTGACCACGCGGGTACCATCTGCAGCTATGATTATCAGACTTCCTCCTGACAAAAGCTTATACGGGTTTATGTCAAAAAATTCACTTATTTCAATCGTATCCTGCTTGATAGGGAGCTTCTTTAAATCGATGTCAAGACCAATTCCCGAAGCCTCTGCCATATCCCAGAGTGCTCCAAAGATGCCTCCCTGCGAAGCGTCATGGATTGCCGCCACACCGGCGCCAATCGCGGATGCAGCCTCCATTGCGGTGGAAATATGGTCTATATATGCTGCTGATTTATCTATAAATGCCTTGGAAAATCTCGTTTCAAGCTCGGCTCTTTTCTCATTTGCAAGAATTGCGGTGCCCTCAAGCCCCACATAGCCTGTCACTATTACGTCCATGCCCGGTGCTGCTGCCGATGATGGTGTAAGCGCCTGCTCATAGGCCTCACCTATTGCTGTAACTGTCACCACGATATTCTTCACCGCACGGCTCACCTGTGTATGCCCGCCAAGCACCACAATGCCTGCTTCCTCACATACAGCATCAATCGCTCTCACCGTCTCGCGAAGCACGGCTTCGTTTTCTGTGGTAGGTACAAGCAGTGCCAGCTCTATCCCAACAGGACCTGCCCCCATGGCATAAATATTGTTCAATGCATCATAAACTGCGCAGTTAGCACGCACATGCTTATCCGATACATCAAGTGTGAACGTCTGAGTAGCAGTAACTAACCTGGTTTGGTCGCCTGCCTGCATGGAAATCACCGCACAGTCCTCACCTACTGCCGGTTTAAAAAGTACTCTGTCGCTTTTGGTATGAAGTTGTTTTAAGACAGAGCGCTTTAAAACCGACTCTGATATTTTACCGTTTTTCATGTGTTTTCCTGTTCCTAATAATAATATGTTTTGTATACTGTTGCAGCCCGGTGCATTGATTGCAAATAACTACATCAGAAACAACTACCTGCGGGCATTTACTGCGTCTGTGCTCCCTGTGCCTGTCCTGCCGCATTCTGGTCTGTCGGCTGTGTCTGAGCACCTTGTGTCTGCCCTGCTGCATTCGGATCTGTAGTCTGGGTCTGCGCACCCTGTGTCTGCCCTGCCGCATTTGGGTCCTGTGTCTGAGTCTGTGCTGCCTGAACCGCTGCTGCCGCGGACGCAGCAATAGATTTAACCGAGCCCTCATCATTAGCCGCTGCTGCCGCCTGAAGCTGCGCAACAACCTCCGCTGATGCTCCTGCCGTACCAACCGTCACGATTTTTGGTGATGACTTGTACTTGCTGTTGTTGAATACCTCATCACTCTGCACTGTTCCATCAACTGTGACCGTCTTCCATAGCCTTGCGGTCACTCCCTTGTGTGCAGACTGCTCGGTGTTGAAATAACCGACCGGCTGACCTGCATCAAAATTAAACTGCGTGACCGGATCCTCCTCGGAAAGTGTCTCACTCCTGAAGGAAATTTCCCTGTTTGCGGGTCTCGTCTCCACTCCGTACACATTGAAGGTAATAATTCCTCCACTGCAATAGCCCTCTATATACACCGGATTGTCCAGATTATTTTTAAACTTAAGATCCTTGTAGGTTCCTGCAATTGCCGCATCGTCAGATGGCTTTACATAGCTTACTATCATGGAATGGTTGTAGCGCTGCACTATGTCAAGCTCAGCCCTTATAACCGCATTGTAGAGAGTGGTCGCAACCTGACACACACCTCCCCCTACCGAGTCAACTACCTGACCGTTCTCGTATGCGCCTGCTATCTGATAGCCGTTGTCAGTTGTGATAGGGCTGATAGCCTCGTAAACCGAGAACTGCTCCCCCGGATATATGACACTGCCGTTTATCAGGCTGCATGCGTTCTTTACATTGGTTGCACGCCCTGCTGCCGAGCTGCTGAAATCGGTAGAAAAGCCTCCCAGATTATCCTTAATCTTTGAGAGCTCTTCCTTTGACCCCCTCGGCTGAACCGTATTTGTGACCAGCTCTATCTCATTCGCCGAGCCATCCCAGCTATTCTGCAAAAAGTCATTTATGGCATAGACTGATTTTACCACATCGACCTCTTTGCCTTCCTGTCCCGGAACAAAATCGAAGCTGTCGCCGTTTCTCTGCAGCGAATTGTCAACTGCCTTTATATTGAGCTCGTCGCTCTTATCATAAATCATCTTTGCGGTCTTTTGTTTATCAACCGACAGATACATATTGACGGCAACATTGCCCTTTTTGAGCTCCTCTGACTCCACAAATCTGTCAATCAGGCTGCCCTCATGGCACACTGAAAGAGCATCGTCCACCGCTGCATCAGTGTCCGCCGAAACAGACATTTCCTGTGCTGTTGCATCAAATGAACCATTGGCACCCTTTAATGAAAAGGATGTATCCTTTATGCTGTCAACATAGGCATCAACTGCTTTTTTTGCTTCTTCCTTTGTCATACCGCCTACATCCACACTGCCAATGCACACACCCTCTGTAATTGTCTGTACCTTTGCCTTCTTTGTGCCTGACGAACCGCTTGCATATGCACTTACCATGCCTGATGCTGCCACAAGCACAAATGCCATTGTACCCAGTAATAATGCTTTTTTATTAATCTTCATTTCCGATTCCTTTTCCTGAGGCTGTTAAAAGCGCCCCTGTCATCCGCTTAACTGAACTGCATTTTATATCATATTATCATATTTTTTCCATATTTCAAGAAAAGCTATACAAGACTTGACACAAATGTTGTCACAAGCATCGCTGCTATAACCACTATTATCACTATAGCAACCACCTTCTGATTTCTTTTTTTATTAAAATCGTACATACTATTCACCTCTGTTCAAAAATGAGTTATACTATTTTCATATATGAGAAAGGATTTTCCAACATATGATTCCAATTTGTCTAATTTTATTCATTTTATTTATTGCAGTGATTACTTTTGCCATAAAGAGGGCTGATTCTGCCCAGGCAAAGGTCACCGAGGAGTTCTGGGAAAAGGAGCGTAAGTCCAACTCAACCCTCCGCGGAGATACCACTGACCTGTGTTATATTACCATACCGGAAAAGTTTTTTCCATTAAATAATGATAAAATAAATGATTTAAGGGATAAAACCCTTGTCAATCTCACCGGAATGACAAACACTGATTTAAAGCTTAAATATGGCATTCTCAATTTTAAAAAGCTGTCTGAATATGATGATAATTTCACAAAATTTGTTTCAATGCTGCCGGACTATTACAATAGGCTTACGGAAGCAGGCTATGAATCACTAGGCAATGAACTGCTTGAGCTTGCAGTGGAGCAGGGTGCCGATTCAAAGAACGTATACAGTCTGTTAGCCAACGCCTTCATCAGCATGTCAAAAGCCGACCGGCTTGCGGAGCTTATCGAGAAAGCAAAGCAGCTCAATTCTCTTTCAAGGGATGGAATCGTTTCTATGCTTGAGAGCCTACAGGCTGATGTCGCCTCGGCCGGTAATTAAATTACGTTATAGCTTATTGTATTATAACTTATTGTATTGAAAGTTATTCCGAGCCATCCACACACCTATTAATGTACTTACTGCGATATTCATCGTACAGCCTTGAGGCCTGACTTCTGGTCAGGTTGTCCCACGATATGATATCTGCTATCCCATACTCAGCCATCAGCTCCCTTAGCTGTCTGACCTGATGTGCCGTGGCTGGTGTCTGTTTTTTTGCCTTGTATACAAGCGGCTTTGACTCCACCGGCTCACCCTTTTCATCCATCAGTGCAAGCAGCTTTTCAAATATCTGCTTTGTCTCTATCGCATCATCGAGCGCCCTGTGGGCATTTTTCCTACTTACACCAAAATACTCGCACAAATCCTCCAGCTTCTTTGACTGCTCAGCAGGCAGACATTTTCTGGCTATTTTCAGAGTATCATATGCATTCAGCGAGAGGGTTCTCTTGTGATTTACCGCCCACTGCTTTAAAAAGCTGTAATCAAAGGTCACATTCTGCCCGAGTATGATATCATCCCCGATAAAATCAAGCAGGTTATCCACAGCCTCATCCATATCTGCCGCGTTTTCCACATCACTGTCGGTGATTCCCGTTAATTCCTGCACACGCTGTGGAATATGCTGCTTCGGATTTACCAGTGTGGATATCGTATCCACTATCTCGCCGCCCCTCACACGTGCCGCACCTATCTCTATTATCTTGTCATTTTTAGCTGAAAGACCTGTCATTTCCAGGTCAATCACCGTGTAATTTTTTATATTATCTATGTTGCTCATTTTTCTTAGTCCGTAAACCTTCCCGGCTTTTAACACTATAGTCATTTCACGTTACTGCTATTTTATATACTCCGCTATAGCCATATCGCTTTACTGCTATTTTATATACTCCGCTATAGCCATATCGCGTTACTGTTATTTTATATACTCCACCAGCGCCTGGTGATCAAGCGGGTCTCTCATGTCGTAGTGGAAAAGCGCCCACACCGGCTCCTTATGATACTTTGGCAGTTCATCCAGCTTGCGCGTGTGCTTGTCAGGAAAAATATAGTGGAACGGCTCCACATGCGACAGCTTTCCATTTTTACAGTATGCATGTGTCATATGCTTGAAGCTTCCTATATCTGTGGCCCACCTCGGGCGGCTCTTGCAGTTCTCACGATAGTACAAATCAAAAATGAGTGACTCCTGAATCATGTTATAAATCTGCTCATTTTCATCAAAATCAGTATTATCTCTATCTATGGCATTTTCGTCAAAATCAGTATTATCTCTATCTCCGGCATTTTCGGATAATACCACAGAAGTCATAGCATCGTTGTCACAGCCATGCAGGTATAAAGCCAGAAATTCAAGCAGTATCTCACACCTTCTGATGCGCGAATGGCTCATTCCAAAATAGCCGTTTGCCTCATAAAAATCTCCAAGCTCCTGAAAAAACTCAAACGCACTGTCAAAAATACACTCCATGAGCTTCATCGTAATCTCAAACTGTCCGCTGTTGTAATACACCTCAAGCATATCCTCGACGCGCTTAATCTTTATCACATCATCAAACGAAAGCCATTTTGTGGACATTACCTCATACGGTGGCTTATCATGGTAGACAATACCATATTCCGCGGCATGCTCAAACATATACGAACCCTTGAGTACCTTTAAAAATCCAAGCTGCAGCTGGTTTGGCTTAAGCTCATAAATCTCATCAAAGGAACGCCCAAAGCTGTCATAGTCCTCATATGGCAGCCCTGCAATCAAATCCAGATGCTCATGGATATTGTTGCCGCTTTGAATGAGCCTCACAACCTCCTTAAGCCTCTCAAGCTTCATAGTCCTGTGAATCTCCTTAATCGTGACATCATTGGTGGACTGCACACCGATTTCAAGCTGTATAAGCCCCGGTCTCATATCAGAAATCAGCTCAAGCTCCTCCTGATTCAGCAGATCCGCCGATATCTCAAAGTGAAAGTTTGTCACACCATTGTCATTCGCCTTTATAAAGCGCCACAGCTCCATGGCATGAGCATGATTGCAGTTGAAGGTTCTGTCCACAAACTTAATCTGAGGCACCTTCTGGTCTATGAAAAACTTAAGCTCCTTTTTGACAATCTCGGTATCCCTAAAACGCAGTGTCTTATCCACCGATGACAGACAGTAGCTGCACGAAAACGGGCATCCCCTGCTGCTCTCGTAGTAGATGATGCGGTTTGAAAAATCATCGAGAGTATCATAGCAGAATGGGATTTCACTCATGTTTTTGATTGGGCGTGGACTTGTGAATACTATTTCACCGGCTTTATTGCCTCCTATGTTGTTCACACTTGTACTATTACCTGTGCTGTTTTTTCTGAAGGCAATGCCTGCAATATCACTCAGCTTTCTTTTATGCGCATAGTAACCGCACAGCTCTCTAAAGGTATCCTCTCCCTCGCCTATCATCACACCGTCTATGTATGGATTTTCCCGCAGAAATGCCTCCACCTCGTAAGACACCTCAGGGCCTCCAACCCATATCGGCACTGACGGACAAAGCTTTTTATACTCGCGTGCAATATCAGTCACATAATCAATATTCCATATATAGCACGAAAAACAAAGTACGTCGGGCTTTCTCTTGTAAAGCTCCTCAAGAATGTAATCCTTTTGATTGTTTATCGTGTATTCCGCAAGCTCCACAGCATCCCTGTACTCCCCGGCACAGGCGCGCAGTGAATAAACTGCGAGGTTTGAATGTATGTATTTTGCATTTATTGCTGTCAGTAAAATGTTCATGGTTTCTCCTTAAAAAATGACCCTTGAATGTAGACTTTATGCGACATTCAAAGGTCTGCTTCGTATTATTGCAGCATCCGTTCAATTTTATTTTTTTAACGGCTGCATTGGTACAAATTCAATTTTCAACTGCATCCCCATTCCATGCGCAAGCCTCTTTAAAAGTTTCAAAGATGGATTTCTTGTACCATTCTCAAGCTTACTAATATCCGCCTGATCAATGCCTGTACGTGCCGCAAGCTCTTTTTGAGTCAAATTATTTTTAATGCGCGCATCTATCATAGCCCTTATGACATCCATCTCAGGCTGGAGATCGTCCCACTCTTTTTTTACGTCAGGATTTTTAAGCTGCTCTTGTAAATAATCGTCATATCTCATATTATTTACCATGCCTTTCTATATAATCTCTTCTATATTTCTTAGCCTTTTCAATTTCACCAGCTGGTGTCCTCTGAGTTTTTTTAATGAATCCATGTGTCAATACTATTCTTCCTTCATAATAGAAAAAATATAATACTCTCGAAATATCTGTTCCTACCTTAGCTCGCAATTCAAAAATCCCATAACTCTTCTCCATTGTTCTCACAAAATATTATATGGTATTTTTACCATATTGTCAAACCAGTTACTTTAATTTACATAGTCATATTAACAAGTCTGTCATAAATGCCACTTGCAAACAGCACCATCATGCCAATCGTGCAGATTACCGACAGTACAAATCCTATTATTGATGTAATCATACCGGCAGTTGCTATTGCATTGTTATACTGCTTTGCCCTTTTTGACATTTTGGAAGCAAGCATGCCGACAATTCCAAGTCCCATCAGATATCCAAAAAACGAGAAAATAATACTGCAAATACCAAGCACCAGTGAAACAACTGCAAGCTTAGCGCCCTCCCTCTCGTCATCTATGATAGTCACATTGTTGTAGAGCATCTCAAGACGGATACGCCTTGATTTACGCAGCATAACAAGCATAGGAATACCTAGTACGACAAATGCGATACAGTTCATTGCCGAAAACTCATTAATCCTGTCGGTCACTCCGCCTCCCTCAAATATTCCCGATGATAAAAGTCCTCCCATATCTACAACAGTATGGAAAATGGCAAGCATCCAGAAATTGCGTGTAGACGCGTATATCATACAAAACAGCACGCCCATGAGTCCTGCTGAAATAACCTGTATCAGACAACTGCTGAACTTAACCCCTGCGCCCATATTGGAAAAATGCATCAATCCAAACAGTACGCCTCCCAAAACTACGGCTCCTGTGATTCCACCTTTCGTCTTTGGAAAAGCTCTCAGCAGCAGATTAAACACCACGCCTCTGAACACCAGCTCCTCAACGAGCCCTACAAGGCAGACCGCGATAAAGAAAAAGATAATGTTGTAAAATGCCTTCACATCACCATGCTCACTCAAAAAGCACAAATAAATACCTGAAACAACAGCATACAGACAATATACTATAAAAAATCCACCTGTGTATAAACTTCTGGTCCATCCTGCTGCATTTTCCTTAAAGATATCCCACAGACCAAATATATATGTGATGCCAAGAAAAATAACTAAAACAACTGTCTCCACAATAGCCTGCAGCAGATAATCATCCGCCTTTTCCATGCCCGGAATCAGTCCCAGCACTTTTCCGCTCCACTGCAAGGGTGCAATGAAAATAAAAACTGCAAGAATGGCAAATATTATATTTGCCGGTGCCGAAAGGTTTCTCAATTTCTGTTTCATAACTTTAATCTCCTCATTTGTGTTTAATTTGATATGAAAATATTCTATAGCATTTACTTTGATATTACAAGCTCTGGATAATCAAAATTCCTGTCTATTATTTTACTTGAATTGAGCACTCCGTCAATATCTAAAAAACAGCCATTTACGGTCTTTCCATAATGGTTAATAACACACCGATTTCTGCCACAGATGAGGGAATTGAGGATATAAAATGGACTTTCATAAGGACAAGAAAACCAAAGAAAAATATAAATCGAGTAGGAGGCGGTGGCTAACCGCTGTCCTCTCACAGCACCGTACGTACCG
>ENA-OZIC01000156-OZIC01000156.1-human-gut-metagenome-genome-assembly--contig:-NODE-156-length-44195-cov-8.953104_pt1 | contig 44195 bp, 36 predicted proteins | sample MGYA00244056_ERZ653704 | MGnify/ENA primary metagenome ERZ653704 (study PRJEB26926, sample SAMN06165229) | human gut metagenome | biome: ENVO:00009003; feature: ENVO:2100002; material: ENVO:00002003... | reverse complement strand
GTTTAACACATATATAAACTCAAAAAAACAGCTTTTATAAACATTTAAGAAATATATTTGAAATTTTCTTTGATTTTTATGTAAGGTTTTGTATAATCATAGTGTTTAAGCAAAAAAGGGGTATATAATTATGAATGGATTTGGATTAGATGGTAAATTATTTAAAGGTCTTACAAAAGCAGGAGATTTTATTATATTAGCAGTTATTACAGTATTATTCTGTGTTCCGGTTATTACAATCGGAGCAGCGCTTACAGCAGCATTTTATTCTGGCATTAAGCTTGTAAGGGATGAAGAAAGCTATGTATATAAGGATTTCTGGAAATCATTCAAGATGAATTTTGCGCAGGGATTTTTATTAGAGCTTATACATGTTGTAATTGGTTTCCTTCTTTTCGTTGATTTAAGAGCCAGTGCCCAGTGGGGATTTGTACAGGGCTCTCGGGCTGGCGTTATATTTGTATTTGTTGTAGTTGGTGTTATGGCGGTATGGGCAGCAGTTATGCTGTATTCATTTTCAATGCTGTCAAGATATGACAATAATATAATAGTGACATTAAAAAATGCTCTTATAATAAGTGTACATCATCTTCCACAGACTATTATTATGTTAATAGCTACTGTTGGGCTTACATATTTTTCATGTCTTTATTTCACAGCATTTATTGTGACTATACCATTGATTCTGTATGTTGATTCATATATTTTCTCAAGCATATTCAAACAGCTTGAAAAGGAATCTGTTCCATCAGTACAGGAAGCAGGAACAGAAGAAGATACTAATGAGGATAAAGAAGAGGAAGAATAACAATGGTTTTTTCAAGCCTATTATTTATATATATTTTTCTTCCGGTTAATCTGTTGTGCTATGCAGTTATATCGGATATTAAGAAAAAGAATATCTGTCTGCTTGTTTTTTCACTTATGTTTTATGCATGGACTTCACCGAAGTATCTGCTGGTAATGATGTTCATGGCATTGATTAATTATATGGGAGCATTGTGGGTAGAGCATTTCAGAAATTCAAGAAAGTCAGGATATATATTGGCGGCAGATATTGCGGCTAGTCTGTGTATTCTGGCTTTTTTCAAGTATCTTGGATTTATTTGTGAAATATCACGATTTATAACAGGTGTTCCAAAAATAATACCTCAGGTATTACTTCCTGTTGGAATATCTTTTTATACATTTCAGTTGATTTCATATGTCGTTGATGTGTATCGCGGAGAGGTTAAAGCTGACACACAGTATTGGAAAGTGCTTTTATATGCTTCACTTTTTCATCAGTGTATAGCAGGTCCTATAGTCAGATATAAAGATATAAAGGATGACCTTAGGGAACGCAAAACCGGAATTGATGATATGAATGAAGGAATATCAAGGTTTACAACCGGGCTTGCAAAGAAAACGCTTCTGGCAAATACATGTGCATCTATTGTTGACAGTGTACTTCCAGAGAGCATTGCACGGCTTGGAAGCGTTACGGTACTTGGAAGCTGGTTCGGAATGCTTCTCTACGCACTGCAAATATATCTTGATTTTTCTGCATATTCAGATATGGCAATAGGACTGGGAAAAATGACAGGCTTCCATTATAAAGAAAATTTCAATTACCCATATGTAGCAGATTCAATAACGGATTTCTGGAGAAGATGGCATATATCGCTGGGAACATTTTTCAGGGATTATCTGTATATTCCACTGGGAGGAAACCGAAAAGGACTTGCAAGGCAGATACTTAACATGTTTATAGTATGGAGTCTTACAGGACTATGGCATGGCGCTTCTGCTAATTTTATATTATGGGGAATGTATTTCTTTGTATTTCTTGTGTTGGAGAAAGTTATCCTGTTAAAGCTGTTTGACAGGATTCCTAAAGCAGCAGGACAGATTATAAGGCGTGCATATACATTTATAGTAGTGTTCTTTGGCTGGGTGCTTTTTAGATTTTCAGATTTTTCTATGCTTGGAATGTGTCTAAGGTCTATGTTTGGAATGAATGGCAATAAATTTACAAATATAGAAACTAATACTGTTATAATTAATAATATATTCTTTGTTATTGTCGCAATAACAGCCTCAATGCCATTATACAGATATATTGTGCAGAAAATGCGTTCGTCAGCAGCTTCAGGAAGAGTCTGTATAACATATTGTTATAATGTCTTGAACATTGTTCTGCCGGTAATATTATTAATTTTATCAACAATAGCACTCGTAGGAAACAGTTATAATCCATTTATTTATTTCAGATTTTAGAGTTGGCATATGATAATTTAGAGTATGGGAATTACATTTATGAAGAATATTGATAATATTGATAAAACAAGTACTAAATATAAGCAGTATCTTATAAAGAAGGGCGCTCTGGTTAAAATAATCATTTTTATGGCAATGCTTGTTTTTGGTACATTTGTGTCACTTATGATACCATTGCGGCCGTCGGAGTCGGTAACTGAGAAAAGAAAACTAAGCAGCTTTCCTCAATTTTCGATGGAGAGTTTTTTGGATGGAACATATTTCTCAGGAGTTGATACATGGTTTTCAGATACATTTCCAGGCAGGGATGGGTTTATTACATGTAACGAACGCATGACCGGACTTTATGGAATCCGTAAAAATCTTATTCATGGCGAAGTTATAAAAGGAGATGAAATTCCGGATGCTGACATTGACGAGAATGAATTTGATTATATTGAAAACATCGTTAGTGAAAGGATGACAGAATCGCAGGATTCTGATAAAGAGATTAATTATTCTTATGATAATTCTGTGATTGTTAACCCTGATGAAATAGGAAATGATGTTGAACCAGATACAATGGGGACTAACGCATCCGCAAAAACGGGTGAATCGCTTGGCTCAGTATATGTGCTTGGTGACAGCGCATATGATTATTATTCGTTTTCTAACAGTATTTCTGATGAATATGTGGCAATTGTGAATAATATGGCACAAGTGCTTAAAGGTAAAGCTACGGTATATGATATGATAATACCGACAGCAATTGACATAACGCTTGATGATGCAACCAGAAACAGTATAAACAGCAGCAACCAGAGAAAAGCTATATTGTACATGTATAGTAAAATGAACCGCAATGTTGGTAAATGTTATATATATGAATTGATGAGAAGCCACAGGGATGAATATATATATTTCAGGACAGATCATCATTGGACAGCTCTGGGAGCTTATTATGCATACACTGCATTTATGGCTCAGCTTGGTAAAAATGCATATTCTCTTGATAGTTTTAAAGAACATGATATGGGTACATTTGTGGGAAGTTATTATACACAGACAAGGGTTACTTCACTTAGTAACCATCCGGATACTTTGTATGCATATGAACCTTTTTCAACTAATGCGTTAAAAATGATTAATAATGAAAATGATTTTGTTGATTATAATATAATTACAGATGTATCTAAATGGAATAAAACAAGTAAATACAGCACATTTATAGGTGGGGACAACGCATATACGGAGATTAATAACCCGGATGTAACAGACGGCTCTTCGGTGCTTGTAATAAAAGAGTCATTTGGAAACGCAATGATACCATTCCTTGTTGAGAATTTTGAAAACGTATATGTTGTTGATTACCGTTATTTTAATGGGACGATAACAGAACTGGTTGATAATAAAGGAATAGAAAATGTTGTTTTTGTAAACAATATTTCTATTACTTCTACGCGGGACAGAATAGATGAATTGAAGACGATAAGCAAATAACTAAAAAAGGGGCCGGGGTCGCAGGCTGGGTAGTTTCCTGCGGCCCCGATTTATATATCTGTACGGTTATGGGATACAGATACCGAAAGTTATATACAAAAAAGAGATAACGGTCAGAACATCAATCCTGACTGTTATCTCCGTTGATAACAAAATAATATTATAATTACAATGCGTCTGTTCCGCGTTCACCAGTACGGATTCTTATGGCATCATATACATCATATACGAAAATCTTACCATCTCCGTATTCACCGGTATTAATCTGGTCAATAACCTGATCGATGATTGCTTCATAAGTTTCATCGGATACAATAGACTCAACTTTTACTTTAGGAAGCAGATTGCCACCGAAATCAACACCATTATATACCTGCTTGTGACCTCTCTGGCTTCCATATCCCATGATGTTAGATATCATGAGACCATGAGCACCGTTACTATTAAGGATGTTCTTTAAATCATCCAGTCTTTCAGGTCTGATAATAATCTCTAATTTCTTCATAGATAATATCCTTTCGTACTGACGACATTATTAAAACACTGTAAAGATTAAAAGTCAACGCTATTCAGGTATAAACGAATAATGTTAATCTTGTAACTGTAATCATAAAAAAATGTTAAGCAATTAATCCTCATATAGCTGCTTGCTTGTAGAAAAAACAGAAAAACAATAATATATGGTAATTACTATTATAAGAGCTTCAACAAGTATTGAGTATACAGTTGTTGATGCTTTAAAAGCAAAATAGTGGATAAAAATTCCTGCTGACAGTAAAAGCCATGTTATCTGATAATTCCTTGTTACAGCATTCTTTTCCTGTATACGGGCTTCCATTATAAGAGCTTCAGTGTAGTAATAAGTGAAATAGATTGCAAATACAACACTTATACCGATTGCTATTGAATACATTGTTTCAGGTGATGAAGACCAGTCGCGCGATATGAGATATTGGGAAAGCACAGCACTGATAAGTCCGGCAACAGAAAGAATCATGCCTTTCTTAAATCTTGAGTTGAGTGATTTTAAATCTTTCATGCCAATAAATATTAAAATATATCCCACAATGTCATTAGTGATATCAATGTGTACTGAACCGATTGATATCCAGAATCTTGTACAAATCAAGAAAATGCCAATAAGCACGAATAATGAGTTCTTTTTGTTCATATTATTAATGTACTCCTTAATATAAAATCTTTGTTGATGAATATATGTTCTTATTCTAAGTTAATATGTAAAGGAGGTCAACGGAAAAGGGGGGATTTATAAAAATTTAATAAGGATTGCTGGATTTTTTTAAATAAAGGTGGTAAATTATCAGATGCATCTGCCGATAAATAAAGCACAAGGATGTAATAAAGGCGGAAAGGAGTCAGCTATGTCAGTAAGTGGAATTAATATAAATTCGTATTATAATAACAGCTATAAAGCAGTGAGTGTGTCAGATAATGAACAGTTGTCAGGCGTACAGGAAGCTGCTGTAACACAGGAAGAGACAGATGCTGGCGTTACAGCAGGAGGAGAGACAGCGCAACATCAGTCAACAGCCCCTGCACATTCTGATCCTAAGAAGTTTACATTTGACTTTACAAGCAGAAGCAGATTCAATCTTGTAGCCGCTACAAGCAGCATGGAAGATGTTGATATTAAGAAAGCTGTATCTGATATGGAGAAGGATCTGGTACTTGACCAGTACAAGTTCTTTATTGGAACTGCACAAAAGATGCAGAAGGTGCCTAATCTTGGTACTGATGCAGATGGTACAGTAACCCTCAAGATGACGGAGTAGACAGGGATTATAACACTTTTGAAAATTTTTTAAAAAAGTGCTTGCATTCCTAAAAACATTCATGTATAATACAGCATGTCGTCACGATATTGGGCTTTCGCCAAGTGGTAAGGCACTGGATTCTGATTCCAGCATTTCGGGGGTTCGAATCCCTCAAGCCCAGCTAGAAACCTCTCGTAGTCATACGGGAGGTTTTTTTGTGCGAGTAGATGCTGTTTTTATGGAAACAGCACATTTGCACATATATTATTATGAAAGGGCTGGTGAAGCTGCCAGCATAGGTGTTGTTATGATAGAGTTAGGAAAAACACAGTGTCTTAACATTGTAAAGGTAACAGATTTCGGAGTATATCTTGGAACAGAAGAAGATAAAGTCCTTCTTCCTAAAAAACAGGTTCCAGATGATGTTGAAGTGGGAGATGCTCTCACTGTATTTGTTTACAGGGATTCAAGCGACAGACTTATTGCAACTACTAATAAGCCAAAGATTCAGCTTGGAGAACTTAAGAGGCTTAAAGTATCACAGATTACAGGTATTGGCGCATTTCTTGACTGGGGACTTGAAAAGGATCTGCTCATGCCATACAAGGAACAGACAACACATGTATCAGAAGGTTCAGAGTATCTTGTTGCTCTCTATATAGATAAGAGTGGAAGACTTGCAGCCACTATGAGAATTAACAAATATCTTGAAAAGTCAGAAACACTTGTAAAAGATAGTGCGGTTACAGGTACTATAATAGGAATAACTCCAGATTACAGAGCGTATGTTGCAGTTGAAGATAAGTACGACGCATTTATTCCTATGTCAGAAGTATTTGAGCCCCTTAGTGTCGGTGAGGTTATTCATGGACGTGTTTCAAGAGTAAGAGAAGATGGAAAACTTGTTATAAGCCTTAAGCAGAAGGCATATATCCAGATGGACGAGGATTCAGTACAGATATATGATGCTATAGTAAAGAAGGGCGGAAGTCTGGGATTTACTGATAAAGCAGATCCTGAGATTATCAAGAAACATTTTAATATGAGTAAAAATGCTTTCAAGAGAGCTGTAGGAAGACTGCTTAAAGAAGGAAAAATTGAGATAACACAGGATTCAATAGTTCTTAAGAAATAGCTTCTTGAATGAATATGATGATTGCGGTACAATATGTTTAATGCGTTTGTAACGTAAAATATGTTGAAATAAGGAGATTATTATGCAGAAAGTAATCAGTACAGACAAGGCACCAAGTGCAATCGGACCATATTCACAGGCTATCGAGATTAACAATATGGTATATACATCAGGAGTTATCCCTGTAATACCAGCTACAGGTGAAATCGCAGAAGGTGGAGTTGAGGCTCAGGCTGAGCAGGCATTCCAGAACCTCTGTAATCTTGTTGAGGCTTCAGGCTCTAAGGTAGAGAATATTGTTAAGACAACAGTATTTATTAAAGAAATGAATGATTTCGGTAAGATTAATGAAATCTACAAGAAATATTTTAAGGAGCCATTTCCAGCACGTTCATGCGTAGAAGTTGCAAGACTTCCTAAGGATGTTCTTCTTGAAGTGGAAGCAATTGCATGGAAGTAAGAAAAGTTAATGTTTTCTTTCCTATATTTATAGTTGGATATATTGCGCTGTCTATACTTGCAGGAAGTGTAATGGCAGTACTAGTCAATATGGGAATACCGATGCCGGACTGGATACAGTATGTGATATCAGAAGGAATAATTCTGGTTATTGCTATTATATATATGGTAGTAAACAGGATTGATCCTATGAAAGACATTCCATATAAAAGGATAGGGTTCGTCGATGGAATATTATCTTTAGCTGCCGGATATTGTATGATTCCTATGGTGTTGTTTTTAAACAGCATTACGATGTTGTTTTCTACCAATTATCTTGAAGAGGGAACAACAACACTGCTTACATATCCGTTTTTTATGCAGGTTATACTTCTTGCAGTAATTCCTCCTCTTGTAGAGGAACTGGTATTCAGAGGTATATTCTTCGGCTCTTATCGTAAAGCCGGTATGTCTGGCGCTGCAATTATGAGTGGATTAATATTTGGATGCTTCCATCTTAATATTAATCAGGGACTGTATGCATTTGCAATAGGAATTGTATTTGCATATATGGTCGAAGCTACCGGTTCACTTTGGTCATCGGTAATTGCGCATTTTGCGATAAATACATATTCTATAGGCGTGGTACAGCTGCTTAAGATGACAGGAATATATGCATCAGATGGACAAGCAGTGGGGACACTTGAAGGAGAAGGAGAACTTGCGGCATCTGCAGGTGCTCTGGCTACAGTAATGCAGCTGATTGTTTTGCTGGCTTTGGCAACAGCGTTTATGATGCTGGCGGTTTTGTGCATCAGGATAATGGCAAAGAGACATGGAAGACTGGAAAACATAAAAGTGCGGACGGAAGGAATAAAAGGTATAAAGAAATATTTATCTGCACCGGTTGTAGTGGGACTGGCAATATGCATATGTTATATGATAGCAATAGAATTTGCAGGTTAAATAAACAGAAGCCCCTGTATATGGATGATGATTTGTCCATATACAGGGGCTTCTGGCATAATAATTGCAATGTAAAGAAAAAATTAAATGCTTATATCTATGTTCTGTCCAAGCTCTGGTGTGACAGAGGCTTCCATCATTTTAGTGAGCTCAGCACCGGAAGTCTCAATTGTATCAAGACTTTTTCTAAGCATAGCAACCTGGATATCATTATTGATATCAGAAGTGCTGATGCTGGTATAAAGGCCACCAATTATCATATAATCCCTCCGTTCTGTCAGTTTTTCTGTATTTAATTATATACATGTGGATAGTTTAATTCAATGATGAATTATAAAATAATAATAAACTTGCATTAGTGATGTTTGCAGATAAACAACTGTTAATTTTGTACAATTTATACATAAGAGGACTGGCTATGGTAAATTTGCAAAAAAAACGAGGAAAAGATTTGTAAAAATGTCATGTGGTAAAAAAGTCCCATTTAGTGTATTATAATCACATCAAAAGCGCAAAGGCGCATTTATATTAGGAGGATATTTAATAATGGCAAGTTTATCGCTTAAGAATGTTTGTAAAGTATATCCTAACGGTTTCGTAGCTGTTAAGGATTTTAATCTTGAAATTGCTGATCAGGAGTTCATCATTTTCGTTGGACCTTCAGGATGTGGTAAGTCTACTACACTTCGTATGATTGCAGGTCTTGAGGAAATCAGCTCAGGTGAGTTATGGATTGGTGACAAGATGGTTAACGATGTAGAGCCTAAGGACAGAGATATCGCTATGGTATTCCAGAACTATGCTCTTTATCCACATATGTCTGTATATGATAACATGGCATTCGGTCTTAAGTTAAGAAAAGTTCCTAAGGCTGAGATTGATAAGTCAGTACATGAAGCTGCTAAAATTCTTGATATTGAGCATCTTCTTGACCGTAAGCCAAAGGCTCTTTCAGGTGGTCAGAGACAGAGAGTTGCTATGGGACGTGCTATCGTTCGTAGCCCTAAGGTATTCCTTATGGATGAGCCTCTTTCAAACCTTGATGCTAAGTTAAGAGTTCAGATGCGTGTTGAGATTTCTAAGCTTCACCAGAGATTACAGACAACTATTATTTATGTAACACATGACCAGACAGAGGCTATGACACTTGGTACAAGAATTGTAGTTCTTAAGGATGGTATTATTCAGCAGGTAGATACACCTCAGAACCTTTATAACACACCTAACAACATCTTCGTTGCTGGATTCATCGGATCACCTCAGATGAACCTTATTGATGCAGAAGTTGTTGCTAATGGTTCACAGGTTGACCTTAGACTTTCTGATACAGTTACAATTACACTTCCAGCTGATAAGAGCAAGAAGCTTATTGATGGTAACTATGTAGGAAAGACTGTTGTAGTTGGTATTCGTCCGGAAGATGTTAAGGATGATGCAGAGTTTATTGCTAAGAATGCTGATTCTAAGTTCACAGCTACAGTTAAGGTTTACGAATTACTTGGTTCAGAAGTAAACCTTCACTATGAGATTGGTGATGTAACATGTACAGCAAAGGTTAATCCTCGTACAACAGCAAGACCAGGTGATGAAGTAACATTTGCTATGGATGTTGAAAGACTTCATGTATTTGATAAGGAAACAGAAATCGTTATCACACACTAATTATTAAATTAATCTTAATTATTAAGGGAAAATGCAATAAATTTGCATTTTCTCTTTTTTTTTTATTCATTTTGCTTTACAATAAGATAGAATATGTGCGAATAAAGGGAATGTGGTAGACAGAAAGGGATAACAATGATATCTAATAGAATTTTACAGACAACTGTAGATGGACTTAAGGCTATTTCACGAGTGGATTTGTGCATTGTGGATGCAGATAAGAATGTTGCAGCCAAGACTTTTGATAATGTTTCAGAATGCCTCGCGGATGCGATTAGTTTTATTGATTCGCCAGCAGAGAGTCAGGCAGTTAATGGTTTTCAGTTTTTTAAGGTTGAGGATGAAGGAAATCTTGAGTATATAATTATGGCAAGAGGCACAAGCGATGATGTATATATGGTTGGAAAGCTGGCTGCTTTCCAGATTCAGAATCTTCTGGTTGCATATAAAGAAAGATTTGATAAAGATAACTTTATCAAGAATCTTCTGCTTGATAATCTTCTTCGTGTTGATATGTACACAAGAGCAGAAAAGCTTCATATTGAAACAGATGTGAAGAGAGTTGTATATATTATTGAAATTAAGCATGAGAAGGATACAAGTGCGTTAGAGACAGTAAGAACACTTTTTGCTAATAAGACAAGAGATTTCATTACAGCAGTTGACGAGAAGAGTATAATTCTTGTTAAGGAAGTTAAAGGCAATGAGTCATATGATGAACTTGACAAGACAGCTGATGTTATAATTGATATGTTAAACACTGAGGCGATGAGTGCGGCACATGTTGCTTATGGTACAATTGTTAATGATATAAGGGAGGTTTCAAGATCTTACAAGGAAGCAAAGATGGCACTTGATGTGGGAAAGATTTTCTACAGCAATAAGAATGTTGTTGCTTACAACAGATTAGGAATAGGCCGTCTTATATATCAGCTTCCTATACCATTATGTCAGATGTTCATTAAGGAGATATTTGAAGGAAAGGCTCCTGATGATTTTGACGATGAGACTCTGTCAACAATTAATAAGTTCTTTGAGAACAGCCTTAATGTTTCAGAGACATCAAGACAGCTTTACATTCACAGAAATACACTTGTTTACAGACTGGATAAGATACAGAAGATAACCGGGCTTGACCTCAGAGTGTTTGATGATGCAATAACATTTAAGATTGCTCTTATGGTAGTTAAGTACATGAAGTATATGGAAAGTAAAGATACATTTTAGTGATTTTTGGAGGAAATGATACATGATAATCATGGAAGATGTTACGAAGACATATTCCACTGGCGTTGCTGCGCTTAATGGAATTAATCTTCACATCCAGAAAGGTGAATTCGTATTTATAGTAGGTAAGAGTGGTTCAGGTAAGTCGACTCTTATCAAACTATTACTTAAGGAATTAGATCCTACATCAGGTAAGATATATGTTAATAAGAAATATCTCAATAAGATAACAAGAAAGAAGCTTCCGTATCTTAGAAGAGATATTGGTGTAGTATTCCAGGATTTCCGTCTGTTACCAGACAGAAATGTATATGAGAATATCGCATTTGCACAGAAGGTAGTAGAAGCTCCTAACAGAAAGATTAAGTCAAGAGTACTTGCGATGCTTTCCATGGTAGGACTTCTTGACAAATATAAGGCTTTTCCTAATGAGTTATCAGGTGGTGAGCAGCAGAGAATCGCAATTGCAAGAGCGCTGGTTAACAAGCCGGCTATATTGTTGTGTGACGAGCCAACAGGTAACCTTGATCCTGCCAATTCTAATGAAATCATGAAGATTCTTAATCAGGTTAATAAGCAGGGAACAACAGTACTTGTAGTTACCCATAATATGGAGATAGTTCAGCAGATGAAGAAGAGAACTATTACTATGAGTGAAGGAAAGATTATCAGCGATCAGGAAAAGGGTGGTTATTTCTATGAAGATTAGGTCATTAGCATATCATATTAAAGATGGATTTAAGAACATCCATCGTAATAAGATGTTCTCACTGGCATCAATAGCAACAATTACAGCATGTATATTCCTTTTTGGAGTGTTCTATTCTATAGTGGTTAATTTCCAGTATATGATTAAGAAGGCTGAGACAGAGGTTTGTGTAACAGTTTTCTTTGACGAAGATCTCAGTGAGACAGATATTAAGAAGCTTGGAGATGAAATCAGTAAAAGAGAAGAAGTATCAAGAGTTCAGTATGTGTCTGCAGATGATGCATGGGAAAGCTTCAAGAGTGAGTATTTCGCTGCATATCCTGAACTTGCAGAAGGATTCAAGGATGATAATCCTTTAGCTAATTCTTCTTCTTATGAAATATATCTTAAGGATGCAAGTAATCAGGGTACACTGGTTAAGTACCTAGAGAATAAGGATGGAATAAGACAGGTTAACCGTTCAGAGGTTACAGCAAGCGGACTTGCCAGTGCAGCAAGACTTGTAAGTTATGTTGCAGTTGCAGTAATCGTTGTTCTTCTTGCGGTATCTATATTCCTTATTACTAATACAATCGTCATTGGTATTACAGTACGAAAAGATGAGATATCAATCATGAAATATATAGGAGCTACGGATGCATTTGTTAATGCACCATTCTTCGTAGAAGGTATCGTTATAGGACTTATAGGTGCTATTATTCCGGTAGCAATATTGAGGTATATTTATGGTGGAGTTGTTAATTTTGTTCTTGGAAAATTCTCTGTTTTACAGAATATATTAGCATTTATGCCAGCATCAGAAGTATTTGAGGTACTTATTCCGGTAGCAGTTATTCTTGGAATTGGTATTGGTCTTATAGGAAGTTTCTTCGCTGTAAGAAAGCATGCCGATGTATAGTTTCGGATAGTTTTTGGGGGCTTTTGCAAACGGATGCAGAAGTCCCTGTTTGTTTTTAGAAAACATTTTAATTATGGTAAAGGAGTGGCTGTATGGAGAAAGCACTGTTTCAGAACAATTTAATAAAGAAAATAACAGCGGCACTCATGATAGTAATGCTGCTTATACCGTATTGTTTTGCACAGGTTACATTTGGAGATAATAAGTCGGATCTGAAGAATGCCCAGAACCAGCAGAATGATATACAGAATAAAAAGAAAGAAACAGAGGATAAGATTGCACAGCTTAAGTCGCAGAGTTCAGATCTTACATCTCTTATTCAGGGACTGGATGCCCAGATGGGAGAATTGTCAGCGTCATTAGATGACATTAATACCCAGATTGCAGAGCTTGAAGCTGAGATTGAGGAGACACAGGTACAGCTTGAGCAGGCTGAGGCTGATAAGGAGAGCCAGTATGAGGCTATGAAGCTGCGAATCCAGTTTATGTATGAGCATAATGATTATACATATGTTGAAGTGATTTTATCATCACAGAGTATGGCGGATATGCTTAATAAATTTGAGTATATTAATAAGATATCAGAGTATGACAGACAGATGCTCGAGGAATATCAGTCAACGATTAATCTTATATCATCTTCTAAAGTAAAGCTTGAAGAAGATAAAGAGACTCTGACTGCCAGCCAGGAGACACTTCAGGCACAGGTTGACGCACTGGAGGTTGTTCAGAATGAGAAGACTGCTCAGCTTAATGCTTTGAGTAAGAATACGGCTAATCAGGTGGCATATAAGAAACAGCTCGAAGCTGACGAGAAGAAACTGGATGCAGAGATTGCTTCTATAACAGCTAAGATTAAGGCAGAGGAAGCAAGCGGAGTTACTCCGTCTAACAGATATGATGGCGGAACTTTCAAATGGCCAACAACAAGTACAAGAATAACTTCTCCATATGGAGATACATCTGACAGAACTTCACCGCATAAAGGTGTGGATATTGGAGCAGTCAGAGCAGGAGTTTCAGGTGATCCTGTATATGCAGCTTATGACGGTAAAGTTGTTATTGCACACAGACAGAGTGAGTATTACTCAACAGCGGGTAATTATGTGATGATTTATCATGGCAATGGACTGTATACGAGATACCTGCATCTTGATAGTTTAAATGTATCAGTAGGACAACAGGTTACTAAGGGACAGAAGCTTGGTGTTATGGGTAATACGGGTAATTCATTTGGCGCACATCTGCATTTTGATGTAATGCTCAATGGTTCATATGTTAATCCTATGCCATATTTTAATAAATAATTCAACTTAACAGGAGGACTCAATGGAATATGATAATAACAGACCTTTTTCTTCGGAAGGGGCCGCACAGGAACGAAAGAGAAAACATGCTTTAGGCAAAGGCGTTATTATTGGTGTTGTGGCAACACTGCTGGTTGTGATATTGGCGTTGTCATGCGTATTCATTGGACTTATAAGAAGTGGTAATATCCATATTGGAATGGACGGACGTATATATGTTCAGGATGTTGGAACAAGTGATAACGAAGGAATCGGAACTAAGGTTGAAGGTAAGCTGAATGCTTTGGATTCGCTGCTTGGAGATGGATTCTACTTTGATGATGTAGATGATGAAAAGGCTGCAGACAACATTTTTAAGGCATATCTTGCTGCATATGGTGATAAATATACTGTTTATTATACGCCTGAAGAATATAAGTCAATGATGGAGTCAACATCAGGTTCTTTCTATGGAATTGGTGCTGTATGCCAGAAGGCTGACGACGGTTCAATACTTATATCGGAGGCATATGAGGATGCACCGGCATATAAGGCTGGTATCAGAAATGGAGATAAGGTAACAGAGGTTAATGGTGAGGATATTACAGGAATGGACCTTTCTGTAGCAGTTGCCCTTATTAAGGGCGAGAAGGGTACAGATGTTAACCTTACTGTTATGAGAAATGGCGAGAAGCTGAGTTTCACAGTTACAAGAGACAAGATTGATATTAAGACTGTTTCATCAGAGGTGCTTGAGAATAATATAGGTTATATTTATATTTCACAGTTTGATGATGTTACAACAGAGCAGTTTAAATCCGCTGTTGATGACCTTCAGAAGCAGGGAATTACAGGACTTGTAATTGATATAAGAAATAATCCTGGCGGAGTTCTTAAGACTGTGGCTGATATGCTAGATTATATTCTTCCGAACGGACTTATCGTGTATACAGAGACTAAGTCTGGTAAGAGACAGGAATATTCAGGTTCTGATAATCATGAGCTTAATATTCCGATGGCAGTTTTGGTAAATGGCAATAGTGCAAGTGCATCTGAGATATTTGCCGGTGCAATGCAGGATTATGATAAGGCACAGATAATCGGAACACAGACATTTGGTAAGGGCATTGTGCAGACAATCCGTCCGCTTACTGATGGAAGTGCGGTTAAGTATACAATTGCAAAATATTTTACTCCTAAGGGACAGGATATTCACGGCAAGGGAGTGACACCTGACAGTATTGTGGAGCTTCCGGATGATGCGACTGAAGATGTGCAGTTGAAGGCAGCAGTAGAGTATCTCAATGGAAAAATGAGTGTCAGCGCGGCAGAATAACGAATATAGAGGTATGGAATAAAGTACAGGGCAAATCGAATGTTTGTTCTGTACTTTTTGGCTGTTATATTGTATAATGAGAAAAATGTATTTAATAGGGAGGGATTATGGACAGATTCGTATTACATTCGGATTTTAAGCCGATGGGCGACCAGCCGCAGGCTATTGAAGCACTTACAAAGGGCTTTGAGGAAGGCAATCAGTTTGAGACTCTAGTTGGTGTAACTGGTTCTGGTAAAACATTTACAATGGCGAACATTATACAGAATGTTCAGAAACCTACACTTATTATAAGCCATAATAAGACACTGGCAGCGCAGTTGTATGGGGAGATGAAGGAGTTCTTTCCAGAGAATGCGGTTGAGTACTTTGTTTCTTATTATGATTATTACCAGCCGGAGGCATATGTGCCACAGAGTGATACTTATATTGCGAAGGATTCATCTATTAATGATGAGATTGATAAATTAAGACATTCGGCAACAGCGGCACTTTCCGAAAGAAATGATGTTATTATCGTAGCTTCAGTTTCATGTATATATGGATTAGGTGCACCGGTTGATTATAAGAACATGGTTATTTCGCTTCGTCCGGGAATGGAGAAGGACAGGGATGATTGCATAAGAAAGCTTATTGATATCCAGTATGTAAGGAATGACCAGGATTTTAAGCGAGGAACCTTCAGGGTAAGAGGCGATGTTGTTGAAGTGTATCCTTCTTCTTCATCAGGTGACGCCATAAGAGTTGAATTCTTTGGTGATGAAGTGGACAGAATAAGTGAGATAGATTCCCTTACAGGCGAGGTTAAAGGCATTCTTGAACATATTGCGATATTCCCTAATTCTCATTATGTTGTTGAGAAGGAGAAGATGGACGCTGCGATTGAGAATATCAAGGCAGAGCTTGCCGAGAGAGTGAAGTATTTCAAGAGTGAGGATAAGCTTCTAGAGGCACAGAGAATTGAAGAGAGAACGAATTTTGATATAGAGATGATGCAGGAGACAGGCTTTTGTTCAGGAATAGAGAATTATTCAAGACATCTGGCAGGTCTTCCGGCAGGGTGTCCTCCCTACACGCTGATGGATTATTTTCCAGATGATTTTCTTATTATTGTGGATGAGTCGCATATCACTATTCCGCAGATTCGAGGCATGTATGCAGGCGACCAGTCAAGAAAGACTACGCTTGTAGATTATGGCTTCAGACTGCCATCGGCGAAGGACAACAGACCGCTTAATTTCAGCGAGTTTGAGAGCAAGATTTCACAGATGCTTTTCGTATCAGCAACACCAAGCACATACGAGGCAGAGCATGAACTTATGAGAACCGAGCAGGTTATCAGACCTACCGGACTTCTTGACCCGGAGATAACTGTTAAGCCGATTGAAGGACAGATTGATGACCTTATATCAGAGATTAATAAGGAAACTGCCAAGAAGAACAAGGTGCTTGTTACTACACTTACCAAGAGAATGGCGGAGGACCTTACTGATTATCTTAAAGAGGCAGGAATCAGGGTTAAGTATCTTCATGCAGATATTGATACGCTTGAGCGTCAGAAGATTATAAGAGATATGCGTCTTGATGGATTTGATGTTCTTGTTGGAATCAACCTGTTGCGAGAAGGTCTGGATATTCCTGAAATCAGCCTTGTTGCAATACTTGATGCTGATAAGGAAGGCTTCTTAAGAACAGAGACATCGCTTATACAGACGATTGGTCGAGCTGCAAGAAATGCAGAGGGACATGTTATCATGTATGCAGACAAGATTACTGAATCTATGGAAAAGGCTATTTCAGAGACAGAACGAAGAAGAAAGATTCAGCAGGAGTATAATGATGAGCATGGAATTACTCCACAGACAATCAAGAAGGCAGTAAGAGATCTGATAAGTATAAGCAAGGCAGCGGAGCCGGGTGATGCTTCCGGAAAGCTTAAGGTTGATTATGAATCTATGAGCATCAAAGAGCTTGAGAAGGTTAAGACGCAGGTTGAGAAGAACATGCGTAAGGCAGCAGCAGAGCTTAACTTTGAGGAGGCTGCACAGCTTCGTGACAAGATGATTGAGATTAATAAATATATTTATGAAGGAAAAAAACATGGCTGATAGTAAGTTAAAGAAAGAGATAGAAAGAGGCAGTTACAAGAACTGCATAAGGATAAAGGGTGCAAGAGAGCATAATCTTAAAGGAATAGATGTTGATATTCCAAGAGATAAGCTTGTTGTGCTTACAGGACTTTCAGGTTCGGGAAAGTCGAGTCTTGCATTTGATACAATATATGCAGAAGGTCAGAGAAGATATATGGAATCACTGTCTTCATATGCAAGACAGTTCTTGGGACAGATGGAAAAGCCGGATGTTGACAGTATTGAAGGACTTTCACCGGCTATATCTATAGACCAGAAGTCAACTAACAGAAATCCGCGTTCTACAGTAGGAACTGTTACAGAAATATATGATTATTTCCGACTTCTCTATGCAAGAATTGGTATTCCGCATTGTCCAAAATGTGGACGCGAAATCAACAAACAGACAGTTGACCAGATGGTTGATGTTATTATGGCACTTCCTGAAAGAACTAAGATTCAGATTCTTGCACCTGTTGTCCGTGGACGAAAGGGTGAACATGTAAAGCTATTTGAACAGGCAAAGAAGAGCGGATTTGTGCGTGTTATTGCTGATGGAAGCATGTATGAGCTGACAGATGAGATTAAGCTTGATAAGAATAAGAAGCATAATATTGAGATTGTTGTAGACAGACTTTCTGTAAGAGACGGAATCCAGAAACGACTTACAGATTCTATTGAGACAGCTCTTAAGCTTGCCGAAGGTCTTATGACAGTAGATGTTATTGATGGTGAGACACTTAATTTCAGCCAGAGCTTTTCCTGCCCAGACTGTGGTATAAGTATTGATGAGGTTGAGCCAAGAAGCTTTTCGTTCAACAATCCATTTGGCGCATGCCCGGACTGTTTCGGACTTGGTTATACAATGAAGTTTGATGCAGAGCTGCTTATACCGGATGAGAGTCTCAGCATTGATGAAGGCGCTATTGTCGGAATGGGATGGCAGTCATCTAAGGATGAGGGCAGCTTCAGCAGGGCGGTTCTTGATGCACTTGCAGAGGAATATGGATTTTCATTAAAGACACCATTCAAGGATTATCCTGATGATATTAAGGATATTATTATCAATGGTACTAAGGGGCATTCTGTAAAGGTTAAATATAAAGGCCAGCGCGGAGAGGGTGTATATGATGTCGCATTTGAAGGTCTTATTAAGAATATGGAGAGAAGATACAGAGAGACATATTCTGATAATACTAAGCAGCAGTATGAGGAGTTTATGAGAATCAGACCTTGTTCTGCCTGCCACGGACAGAGACTTAAGCCGTCTTCACTTGCTGTTACTATTGCAGATAAGAACATATATGAGATTACTAACATGTCTATTATAAAGCTTCAGGAATTCCTTGAGAATATGAAGCTTTCAGAGAGACAGCTGTTTATTGGTGCAGAGATTCTTAAGGAAATCAAGGCAAGAATTAAGTTCCTTGTAGATGTAGGACTTGATTATCTGGCACTTTCGCGTGCTACAGGAACTCTGTCAGGCGGTGAAGCACAGAGAATCAGGCTTGCTACACAGATTGGTTCAGGTCTTGTAGGAGTTGCTTATATTCTTGATGAGCCAAGTATCGGACTTCACCAGAGGGATAATGACAAGCTGCTTGGAACTCTGACACATTTGCGAGATCTTGGTAACTCAGTTATTGTCGTTGAACATGATGAGGATACTATGTTTGCAGCCGATTATATTGTGGATATCGGACCAGGCGCAGGAAGAAATGGTGGAGAAGTTGTCGCAACAGGAACTGCTGCGGACATTATGGCGTGCAAGGACTCACTTACAGGCGCATATCTGTCAGGAAGAATCAAGATACCTGTACCGGAAGAGCGTAGAAAGCCTGCTGGCTGGATTAAGGTAAGAGGCGCAAGGGAGAATAATCTTAAGAATATTGATGTAGATATTCCGCTTGGAGTTGTCACATGCGTAACAGGTGTGTCAGGCTCAGGCAAGAGTTCACTTGTTAATGAGATTCTTTACAAGCACCTTGCAAAGTCGCTTAACAGGGCGAGATGTATTGCAGGCGACCATGATGGAATTGACGGAATAGAGCAGCTTGATAAGGTCATTAATATTGACCAGTCACCAATTGGACGAACACCAAGGTCTAATCCGGCAACCTATACAGGTGTATTTGACATGATAAGAGACCTGTTTGCAACGACTAAGGACGCGAAGGAACGAGGATATACGAAGGGCAGATTCAGCTTTAATGTTAAAGGCGGAAGATGTGAGGCATGCTCCGGTGACGGTATTATCAAGATAGAGATGCATTTCCTGCCGGATGTGTATGTACCTTGTGAAGTCTGCGAGGGTAAGCGTTACAACAGAGAAACTCTTGAAGTAAAATACAAGGATAAGAGCATATATGATGTTCTTGACATGACTATTGAGGATGCAGTTGATTTCTTTGAAAATGTGCCAAGTATAAGAAGAAAGATTGAGACTCTCAACGAGGTTGGCTTGTCTTACGTCAAGCTTGGACAGCCATCAACTGAGCTTTCAGGTGGTGAGGCACAGAGAATCAAGCTTGCAACAGAGCTTTCAAGAAGAAGCACAGGAAAGACTATATATATTCTTGATGAGCCTACAACCGGACTGCATTTTGCCGATGTCCACAAGCTTGTTAATATCCTTCACAGGCTTGCAGAGGGTGGCAACACTGTAGTTGTTATTGAACATAATCTTGATGTTATTAAGACAGCAGATTATATTATAGATATGGGACCAGAGGGGGGCGACCGCGGCGGAACTGTTATTGCCAAGGGAACGCCTGAGGAGATTGTTAAGGTTAAGAAGTCTTATACCGGACAGTATGTTAAGAAGTATCTGGAAGAGAAGTAAGATTAAGAAGTGAATGAACGTATATCTGGCAAGTGTATGCAAGGGATGTCGGTTTTATATTTTGGGGAGTAGAATGGAGGCAGTTATGATAAAAGGGATTATCTTTGATATGGACGGAGTTATGATTGATACGGAAAATCAGTCTAATCTTGGCTGGCTGTGGGCAGCTTCCCAGAAAAATGTAGAGATGCCATTATGGCTTATCGACAGTTTTAAAGGTGCACCGGCAAAGCTTAGTCAGAGCTTTTTTGATGATTATTATCATGAAGAGCAGGATTACTGGGAAATGCGGACAATGCGCACAGACCATGTTTACAAAATCAGGGAGACAGAGGAAGTTCCGGTTAAGCCGGGGCTTCATATGCTGCTTAATTATATTAAGGATAATGGACTCAAATGTGCTGTTGCAACTTCAACACAGAAATCAAGTGCTGAAAAGAGTCTTCACAGAATAGGAGCATGGGATTATCTTTCTGGTGTTGTATATGGAGATGAGGTTGAGCATGGAAAGCCTGAGCCGGACATATTCTTAAGGGCAGCAGGCTTTATCGGATGTGAACCATCAGAATGTGTAGTCATTGAGGACAGTATTAATGGCATTAAAGCAGGATATGCAGCAGGCATGAAGGTGATTCATATACCTGATACTATTGAGATTAACGATGACATCCGAAGACTGACTTCAGTTGTGTGCCATTCTTTATCTGATGTGCCTGATATTATAGACACATGGAATGAGGGAAAGGTTGCTGATGTTGAAGGTTATTATGAAAATGCCAAGATAAACCGTGTGTATGTTGACAGAGTGCATGTTAAGAAAGCATTTGCAGAATACACAGCAGCTTATAATGCAGATGACCCTAAGATTAAATTAAAAATTGACCACACTTACAGAGTTGCAGCTTTGTGCGAAAGAATTGCAAAGGCAGCTGGAATGTGTGCCTATGATGTTGAGCTGGCATGGTTATCCGGAATGCTTCATGATGTTGGAAGATTTGAACAGATAAAGCGTTATAACACATTTTCAGATGCGGACTCTGTTGACCATGCAAAATTCGGTGCAGACCTGTTGTTCAAAGATGGTCTTATCAGTACTTTTCTTAATGGAATGGTCAAATGTACAGGCTACAAGCCAGGAGCATTAGAGAATCGATATAGTTCTGATGGAGTATTTCTGTATGACAGATTGAATAAATCGGACATGGAAATGCTTGAACTTGCAATAAGGTGTCACAATATGTATAGAATTCCGCAAGGACTTAATCGCCGTGAGCAGGCATTCTGCAATGTGCTTCGTGACGCTGATAAGGTTGATATATTTAAGGTTAATATTGATACTCCGCTTGAAGAAATATATAACACTACGACTGAAGAACTGATGAAGAGTGATATTACAGATGAAGTGTTAGAAGCGTTTGATGAGGAACACTGTATACTCAAAGCAATAAGACGCACACCGGCTGATACTGTTATTGGTCATGTATCACTTGCTTATGAGCTTGTGTATGATGAGAGCGTGCGGATTACTGTGGAACAGGGCTATCTTGCAAAGCTTATGCATTTCCATTCTGATAATGAGGAGACCAACAGAAAGATGGCAATGGTCAGAGAGAAGATGGATTCTTATGTGAAGAAGAGAATTGGGGAGAAAGATGCGTAGATAAGGATTGTCTGGAGGAGAATTAGCAAGATAGGAATTGGGGAGAATTAAGGCTTGTCATAAGTGGCAAGTTTAACTATAATGTATATATAAATACACAAGATTGGAGATTGATCATGGATCAGGAGAAAGTTATTGTCATTGACTTCGGTGGTCAGTACAACCAGCTGGTTGCGCGCCGTGTCCGTGAATGTAATGTATATTGTGAGATCTATTCTTACAAGACAGACCTGGCGCAGATTAAGGCCATGAACCCTAAAGGAATTATCCTTACGGGTGGTCCTAACAGCTGTTATGAAGATGGCGCGCCAACATGTACTAAAGAACTTTTCGAACTTGGTGTACCTGTACTTGGTCTTTGCTATGGCGCACAGCTTATGCAGCATGTGCTTGGTGGCAAGGTTGAGAAGGCACCAGTAAGAGAGTATGGAAAGACAGAAACATTTGTAGATAAGAGCAGCGCTTTATTCTCAGATGTCTCAGAGAAAACTATTGTGTGGATGAGCCATTTTGATTACATCTCACAGATTGCACCAGGATTCAAGATTGTTGCCCACACAGCAGACTGCCCAGTTGCAGCAGCAGAGTGTACAGAGAAGAATCTTTATGCAATCCAGTTCCACCCAGAGGTTCTTCATACTCAGGAAGGAACCAAGATGCTTCACAACTTTGTTCGTGGAGTATGCGGATGTGCCGGAACATGGAAGATGGATGCATTTGTTGAGAATACAATTAAGGAAATCCGCGAGAAGGTTGGCAGTGGCAAGGTTTTACTTGCTCTTTCAGGTGGTGTTGATTCATCTGTTGCAGCCGGACTTCTTTCAAGAGCTATTGGAAAGCAGCTTACATGCGTATTCGTAGATCACGGTCTTCTCCGTAAAGATGAAGGCGATGAAGTTGAGAGCGTATTTGGACCAGAAGGACAGTTCGACCTTAACTTTATAAGAGTTAATGCACAGGAGAGATATTACTCTAAGCTTGCAGGCGTTACAGAGCCAGAAGCTAAGAGAAAGATTATTGGGGAAGAGTTTATCCGTGTATTTGAGGAAGAAGCCAAGAAGATTGGTGCAGTTGACTTCCTTGCACAGGGAACTATATATCCAGACGTTGTAGAAAGCGGACTTGGCGGTGAATCAGCCGTAATCAAGTCTCACCACAATGTAGGAGGACTTCCTGATTTCGTTGACTTCAAGGAAATCATTGAGCCACTCCGCAACCTTTTCAAGGATGAGGTTCGTAAGGCTGGTCTTGAGCTTGGAATACCAGAACATCTTGTATTCCGTCAGCCATTCCCAGGTCCGGGACTTGGAATCAGAATTATCGGCGAGGTAACAGCTGATAAGGTTCGTATCGTTCAGGATGCTGACTTTATCTACCGTTCAGAGGTTGACAAGGCCGTAGCTGAGTACAAGAAAGCTAACGGTAAGGCTCCAGCATGGATGCCAAACCAGTATTTCGCAGCCCTCACTAACATGCGTTCCGTTGGTGTTATGGGTGACGAAAGAACTTACGATTATGCGGTTGCACTTCGTGCAGTCAACACAATTGATTTCATGACAGCAGAGAGCGCAGAGATTCCATTTGAGGTTCTCCAGACAGTCATGAGCAGAATTATAAATGAGGTGCGTGGGGTCAACAGAGTATTCTATGATCTGACTAGTAAACCACCTGGAACGATTGAGTTTGAGTAAGAGCTACAAGTCTTGGAACCCGCTAAACAAGCGGCTTCCGAGACTTTTTCTTTTGCTCTGCTACTAATTTGCTACTAATAGCAACTACTCTTTTTTATCGTTTTCAGTTGGTTGTCATTAACTTTAATAGCAAGAAATCCTGATGACTGCTGGATTTCTTCTATATGATCTTTCTTTGTGGCATCTGGATGATTTTCCCTGATGCGGTATTTGGTGGTACTAACGCAGGTCCAAACTGAGGTCGGATTGTTACATCTGAGACGTTGTCCTGAGCATGAGATATTTCACAGGTGATACCTGCTGCTTCAAGCAGAGGGTTATCAGATGGTGGTTCAGGTGTTGGCGAATCTGTTGCCTGCAATGATTCTAGACTATGCACAAGCTCCTGCTGTTTATGTGGGAACAGATGGGAGTATGTGTTAAGTGTTGTGGATACTTTTTCATGTCCAAGCCTGTCTGCTAACATTAAGGCATCACAGCCTTGATTAATAAGTAAGCTGGCGTGCGAATGACTAAGCTCGTGGAAGCGACAAATGGACATTTCCTCGTGGAAGCGGAAAATGAGATATGATATGATATTGCCAGTGGCTGCGGTTTCTGCCGTAGCCTTTTCTATTGAAAGGGGTATTTTCATGGCACGAAAAAGCAGAAAACACAAATATAAAGAAGAACAGAAATCTCCTTCCCCTATCGCTGTAGGATATATTCGACTTTCAGTTGTGGATAAAGAGAAATCAAGTTCAATAGAAAACCAGAAATTTATCATTGAATTCTGGAGCGAACAGCAACAAATTCCTATATCACATTATTATATTGATAATGGTTTTAGCGGTAAATTTTCTGATCGTCCAGCGTTTCAAGAAATGATTCAAGACATCCTTTCAGGCAATATCAATTGTGTCGTTGTAAAAGACCTTTCTCGTTTAGGACGAAACTATATCTCAACTGGTTATTATATTGAAGTCCTTCTCCCATCCTATGGAGTCCGTTTTGTATCTGTAAACGATCGATTTGACACCATTGACGGCATTACTAATCAGGAGCATCCTTGCAGTTCCAGGATTCGAGTGCCAATAATAAACGCATTTAATGAACAAGTATCTATTGAAATTAAGAAGAAAATGGAGGAGACTTTAGATATGAAAGCACAGCAAGGTATATTTATTGGACCAAGAGCCCATTTTGGTTATCAAAAAGCAGAAGACAACCATGACCAACTTATACCTGACCCAAAGGCGGCTATTATTGTCCGAAAAATTTTTGAATTAGCAGCGAACGGCATTGGCATGACCACTATAGTTCGCTACTTAAACGAAAAAGAGATCCCAACACCAATTCAATATGCCAGATCAAACGGTTTATCCGGAAATTATGATAATGGCAACGGGAACTGGAATAGTAGGTCAGTCAAATATATCCTGACCAATCGAACTTATACTGGTATGCTTGTACAAGGGAAAGAAAAGCGAGTTGTATCCGCAGCACATGAAGCTCTGGTAGATATAAATGCTTTTGATGCCATTCAAAAATCATTCCAGGAAAAAGCATTTAATATCGCCAAGCACGGTCAAACAACGGAGAATATTTTAAAGGGCAAAGTTATTTGTGGCTGCTGCGGAGGAAAAATGCAGCGTAAACGTGGCACTAATCATGCTGATTGGTATTTTTTCACCTGTATTACCAAAAACCGTTTAGGTGCAGACAAATGTACCGGTATGTATGTACGGGAGGAAGATATTTTGCGTGCTATCTACTACCAATTAAAATTGTATATAAAGGAGCATTTCATTTCAGATTCGCAGTACAAGCAAGAACTAATGCGTCTTGATAACGAGATTGACCACTCCAATAGTCAATATCAAGAAATTTTCAGAAATGCTATTCACCATTACGAGATGTTTGTTGACGGAAAAATCAGCAAAGATGAATTTCGAGCAGTCCAAGATGCAGCGAACGAAAAGAAAGCAATCAGGGATAATATCATCGCAAGTAAAGTAGCTTATGAAAAACAGTACCAGATGTTCCGCAAATTATTGAAAGCGAGTTACAAAGAAATTGCTCTCGACGAGATTATGGACTGTATTGATAAAATTACCATATGTCCAAACAAAAATATTACCGTCCAATGGGCAATTGAATTCTAAATTATAGTGGTGCTGCACTTATCCCAACTGAATAGTCATATTTGCGTAGTGTTTGCTGAAATAAGCATATTAACGGTTATAGAGATGTTGAAAAGATGTCACGAATTATATATAATATTCGTGACATCCAGTGGGAGGTGGTTCTTTGGATAGCGGATATATGAAACGAATACGTGAACGGGTGCTATCGGCGGAAAATTGGATGGTTTTTACCACTTCTGATTTTGCTGATATTGCAGACTCAGATACAGTACGCCAAAGCCTGAATCGCCTTGTTAATTCTGGAATATTACGCCGAGTCTTTAGAGGTGTATTTGAAAAGCCGAAGTACAGCAACCTTCTTAAAGAGTATGTAGCAACTGATCCAAATGCAGTGGCAAATGCTTTAGCTCGTAGCTACCACTGGACAATCGCACCATATGGAAATACTGCGTTGAACTTTTTGGGGCTATCAACACAGGTAACAGCCACTTGGTCCTATATCAGTGATGGAACTTACAGAATATATGAATGGAATTCGACAAGGATTGAATTTAAACATAGAGCCAATCGGGAAATCACAGGGCTATCATACATAACTGTGTTGGTTGTACAAGAATTAAAACACTCGGAAAAGACAATGTTACACCAGAGATTATTAGGATACTCTCAGACAGATTGGGTTCATGATATAATTAAAAACATATAGTGGAAAGTGGTTCTTTGGATAATAAATATATGAAGTAAATACAGTATCAAAATTGTTCCACTCATTACAAGGATATGGAATTGTTGAATGCTATGAACCTCCCTACAGAAATAGAGTTTTTCGATATTCTGAATTGGAAAACTTGATAAATGCTGATTAGCTGTACTTGCAGAGAAAATAAGAGAATAAAAGGTGAGAAATATGGGAAAAGGTACAAAGAAGAAAAACAAGAAAGTTGTTGCTCCAAAAACAAATATCGAGGAATTAAGTATTTCTAGAGATGGAGGGCAAATCGCTCTCAGAGGGTACTCGTATCAATTCCTATATTCATGCTATTTAATTCTTTCGTCATCAAGTCCAGATATTTCTTTTCAGCTTGAAGGAATTGAGGATATTGATTGTATTAAACAGAAAGATGGTAGCAGTGATGTCACTCATATACAGTTGAAATATTCTGCCAACAAACAGGATGCCAGTTTTTTGCCTGATGTGCTTAAAAACTTCATTGAAGCATATTTGCTGGATCAAAATAGATCTTTTAAGCTGGTTTACGATTTCCCTGTTGCTAAAGGCCATCTAAGTAAGATGTTTGCATCTAATCTGGACGAAAAGTCGCGTACCTATTGGATTGCTGTGATTTCAGAAATTAAGCAAAATAATCCCTCTTGGAATTGGTCTGTATATGATTTCGATAAATTTATTTCATGTTTATCATTTGAGAAGATTGAAAAAGCTACACTGATCGCTGAAATTGAAAAAGCCTTAATTGGAACATATGAGATTATCACGGACAATGTTTCTTTATTTGCAAACAGCATAAAAATCCTTTGCTTTGAAAAAATGGAGCAGCGCGCCTATGTAACCAAAGCGGAATTAGATCTCCAAATCCAATCTGTCAAAATAGATATCAGTAAGGGTTCTCATAATCCAGCTCATAGTTGGATTCGTAAATTAGACTACTCTAAGCCTAGTCTTGACAAAGGTCGTAGTTTTTACGAGGGAAAAAAAGCAACACCAGCAGATATAGCAAGTGGTCTTCCAATTAAACGTCCGAGCTTAGAAAAAGATGTCATTAATTCTATTTGTAAAAACACAGTTACTGTGATTAAAGCTTCTAGTGGGCAAGGAAAAACCACGCTGGCTTTGCGGGCAACTTATGTCCTTCAAAATGAATATAAGCCATATCAATTACTGTGGTGTGATGATCTCAAAGAGATTGGGAACATTGTTCAATATTTCAAAGCAAGAATTCAGCTTGGTGAAAAAATTCTTATCTTAATTGATAATTTGGATAATCATCTCAGCAAATGGAACTATCTCGCTCAGCTTTTGCAATCCGAATTGCATTGTCATTATAAATTGCTCATCACATCACGAGAGATTGATTGGTATAATTACAGCGGCGATTTGAGCAATATTCAGTCTCTGAAAGTAATTAAACCAGTTTTAGAAGAAAAGGAAGCAATAGAAATATTTGATTTATTCAGGGAGGCTAAGCAGCTTCATCCAAGCATGACAAGTTGGCAAAGAGCGTGGAATAAGATTGCAGAAAAACAGTTACTTATAGAATATGTCTACTTGCTTACTCATGGCGAAATGTTATCAGAAAGAATAGCCTTACAAATATCCCAGATAGGACAATTATCTTCTGGCAAAGCAAAATGTGAAATTCTACGCAAAGTATGTTTTGCAGATCTTTGTGGCGTCAGACTTTCTATTGTCGGCCTTTATGCGAGTCAATCAGAAGATTCAGGCTCGGATTTTGGGGAACTCTTAAAAAGTATGGAGTCCGAGTTCCTTGTTCATGTGAATGCTGAAAGCGGATATGTTGAGGGGTTGCATCCCATCAGATCTAAACATGTTGTTGATAGATTGCATGAGTTTCTCCCTGTTGACAGTACAGCTATTTCCGTTATTAAAATTGCAGAGAAAGCAGATCTTCCTGTATTGTTTTCTCACCTGTCAGAGTTTAATCTCAACAGAGATGAATTCTTCAGAAATATTGTAGAGGTATTGTGGGATGAAAATGATTTATCGATCTATATTCCTGCAATACAGGGGCTTTTTTCAGGAAGCGTGATGAAGTATTACCAATTGAATCAGGATGCGTTTAATAATGCAAATGCCCATGGTGGTCTGCTTATCATATCGACTGAAATGTGTCCGTTTGCAGTATTCAAAGAATTTGGTGTGTCGGTAGATACTCTTGATAAAATGAGAGAAATCCTTCCGGATAACAAGAATATAGAGTATCTTTGTGAATTACGCGATCATATTGCCACCTGTGATTTACAAGAAACTTTTGTTTATGAATTTTGCAGTTGTTTGTATAAGAAATTACTTCCTCTCAGTTTTACGGAAATAAAAGATATTGTATCTTATGCCTCTATTTCCGATTGGATATATAACATAGACTCTGAATTTAATCTGTCCGCAAACATATCTTTAGACGATATTTGGATTGAGCCAGAAAAATTAACTTTAGAGTGCATTTCAACTCTAATGTACATCTCATACTGTGGAAACAAAGATGTATATATGGAGTTTGTTGGAAGAAATCTTACTAATATCCTTACATATTTCAAACAACAAACAAAATCGCACAAGATATTTATTGATTCGGAAAAGAATGCAATACATGTTGAGTATATTCTTCGGTTGCGCGATATCAAAACCGGGAATGAACAAAGTGTTTCGAGATTGAAATATATCTGTAAGGCATTGCCTATATTTGATTTATACTGCGCGGACGCTTTGAAACCAACTTTTAATCTGTTATCTGCTTATACTATGCCTGATGATGCTCATAAAGAAATGCCTATTAGAAACATTGTAATCATGTTCCATCAGAATCTTACATCATTATGGAATAAAACCATTATGAGTAATTATGAATTTGATACCGTGACAGAATGGTTAAACCATTGGCTTGGTGTGAGAGAATGCATATATTTACTTGCAAACAAGTGCTGCGCCTGCATTTACAAACTTCTCAGCGGGAAGCCATTAGGCAGCTTGGCTGGGGAAGTCGATCAGCTTCGTGAAGAATTTGCTCTAGTTACTACTGGAGAAAAGCTATATCCCAAAGAAAATCGTCCCTTTGAAGAAAAAGCTAGCATACCTCAAGGATTAGGAGAGATAAAAAGCAAAAACTTTCAAAGCATACAAAACTTTACAATTCAATTTGCAGGGTTCCTTCTCAGGGATGGTCAGAAGCAAAGGTTGGCTATGATTAATTTAACATCAGCAAAAAGCACCTTAACAACAATGCAGAGTTATTTTGGAGAAATCACAATTGATCCCGGCTTTCAAGAAAGACATTTGAAGCTTTGCAATATAGAAGCACAAAATATAGAACAACTAATTATGTGCTGCAACTACTATCAAGCACATTCTCCAAATAAATATTTTAATAAGTATCAAATCAGAGAGTGGTATGATGCACATTGTCGGGAAGAGAGAAAAGTGGCAGAAAACATTTTTTCCTATTTGCAATCTAAATATGTGATTCATTTTCCAGAGCAAATATATACCATTGGCATGTTGAGTTATTATCCTATCATAGTTAGTGGCTTAAATTTGATATCAGAAAGCAATTTGACCGAATTACTTTGTGGCTGTATCTCGTTTGCTGATACTTCCTTTGATTACCTGGTCATATTATCTGCAAATGAGGTTGGAGAGATAAATCCTACTGGTTTACAGTTCCCGCGAAGAATGCTCCTTGAGATTAAAAAGGCAATTGAATCCGAAGATTGCTCTTCAATTGATAAGCTGATGACCCCATACCCAGTTAATGCGACACTACAAATGCTTGAATGCTTTAAAGAAAAATATGATTTTCCTGAAATAGACGATACCGATGTGGATACACCTCCTATAGGGGATATTGCAGAAGAATTATGGGTATATTCAAAATCTGTAGAGTTGTTAACAGAACCAGCGGATAACAACTATCTTATATCCGAAATACAGGGCATACGAACTAACATCGATGGAATACTTTGTTTATTGAAAGACCAGCTACCGACGAAAGATTTTGATTGGTTAGTTGATATCTGCAATGACATCTTCTCGGGCAAAAAGTTTGATGATGCTTTATTCAATGGTGTTATTGAGCATTTTGCACAGAAGAATGTTGAAAAGTAACACTTAATTTTTTATTAATTTAACCTGCAGTGTCTGTTAAATTAAAGCAATACTAATATTGAAAAGGTTAAATAATAACTAGCAATTTCCAACTAGTCCAACGGCATAGGAATAATACACGAAAACAGAAATTCCAGACTATCAAACCTACTGGTAGTTTGGAATTTTTGCTTTTGAAGCTAATTTATTTTTTGTCGTGTGCTTGACATACGGGTGCCTGATATCGTGGATTCGTATCTTCTTTACACCTGTGTTTTTGCAACCTCTTATCATCTCGTGTGCGAGATATGATTTTGTTACCGGGAACAGCCTTTCATCTGCGTCAAGCATATACCTTGACTGGATATAGTCTGATAGCTCCTGGCAGAGAAAATCCGGAATCGGAATCTTTCGCTTACTTTTTCTTGTTTTAGGTGATGTAAATACATCTTTTCCGCCTATCCGCTGATATGTTCTGTTGATGGATATTAGCTTGTTATCAAAGTCAATATCAGTATGTGAGAGAGCAAGCAATTCACCTTCACGCATACCTGTCCAGTACAGGACTTCAAAACAGATATATGATAATGGCTTGTCTTTTACGCCCTCACGGAAAGCAATATATTCATTGTAAGTCCAGTAATCCATTTCCTCAGCTTTCGCTTTTCCAATAGTGCCTGCCTTGCCGCAGGGATTGGTGTTGAGATCATAGAACCGCTTGGCATAATTGATGATGCTGTTAAGCTCCGTATTAATCTTTTTAAGATAGGTCTGGGAGTAATTATTAGGCGAACTCATAAGCTTCGCCTGCCATCTTCGTACATCAGAGGCTTTGATTTCATTTATTGGCTTGTTACCGAAAAATGGAAGAATATGCGTCTGTAGTACCGTCTTTTTTGTCAGAAGAGTTGACTGCTTAAGTCTTGCAGCCATATCCTCCATATAAATTTCATAAAGGTTTTGAAATGTCATGTCAGGATTGGCAGACTGCTTTTCCAGAAAGTCCCTTTCAAATCCTAAAGCTTCCTTTTTGGTGGCGAAGCCTCTTTTCCACTTCTGTTTCTTGATTCCCTGCCAGTTCGTGTAATAGAACTTGGCGAACCATTTACCAGTTTTTTCATCTTTGTAAGCTGGCATAAATATCATCTCCTTTTTGTAAAATTGTTGTGCAATCATCAAAAGGCTATGATATAATCTACTTGTTCAGGGTGATTATAAAGCCTTCGGGTCAATCACTTACATAGCTTCGGTTATTCCTTTTGCGAGAAGGAGTGTGCCGGAGCTTTTTCTTTACTAAAGGTGTAAGCCTTAAATTATTCAGTTTTTGAATCGGCTTCATTATCCAGTCTGGAATCCTTATAATATGCTAACATATTTGATTTCCATGAATCAAACTTTTCTTTTGAAAGTTTTCCTGTCTGAAGCATATTCTTCTTTGTTATCCAGTTTTCCATAAAGAGACAGAAGTCTGCATCATATTTTCCATCACCTTTGCCGTTAACATTGATCCCGGCAGTCCATTCAGGATTTTCAGGAGGTTTGGTATTGGTAAGCTCAAATGAAAAATCAGTAAGTTCAGTTATGGCAAAGAGAGCGTTGATTACATCTGACATAGTGTGGAATTCATATGCCGGATATTCAGCGGTCGTATTATCTTTTGGAGTATTAGTAACTTTTGCAAATAAAAGCTCCTGCCATGGAACATTTAATTCATTTGCAATCTGTTTTAAAACATCTATCTTTAATAGTATTTCACCAGATTCATATTTCTGGATAGTACGTTCTGATTTACCAAGCCGCTGTGCAAACTCCTTTTGCGTGATTTTCTGTGCCTTGCGCTGCTTCTGTATTGCCTTTCCGATTTCCTCAGGAGAAGACATAGTAAGTTTAATGGAATCAGAGAAAGCCATTCTGTTCACCCTCCTTTATATGAAATAGTCCCGTTGTAAAGATGCGTATCAAATTGATATTAAATGAAATACGTATCAGTAAGTGACTTATTTATGATTGTACGATTACTTTATCATAAACAAAAACGAATTGCAAGTGCGTAATTATAAAAAGTTCTATTGACAAACTCTGAAAAGGATATTAAGATAAACACGAACTAAAAATACGGAATAAATAAAGAACAGGATAGCTGCTTTGTGAAAACACGTATTTAAAATAACAATTTATGAAAGGAGGAGCTACATGAAGGGTATAAAGGAAGCATTCATAGATGCAGGTGAGATAAGCCAGATGCTTGGTATCGGGATGACAAAGGCATATGCAATTATAAAGGAATATAATGCAGAGCTTGAGGCTAAAGGTTATTTCACCATGCGGGGAAAATGTCCAAGGAAGTACTTTGAACAGAAAATCTATGGTTACGAAGATTATTATAATCCGGATTATGAGCCGCAACGTAACCGGAGCAAGGTTGCAGAAGAAATGGATTATGAAGTGGCAGTTGGGACTTCTGTGATAAGTGAACAGGATGAAGTGGATATACCGCCTGAAACAAATGAGATGCCGGAAGATGGTCCTGAGATAGCAGAAAATGTAATATCGGATGCGGATGCAATGGCAAAAGAGATAACTGAATAGGCGAAACCAAAGTGGGGGCAAAAAGCGCCCCCAAAACCACAAAGTGGGGGCAGAAAGCGCCACCACTCAAATCAGAGCTGAAAAAGTGTGGGGGCAAAAAGTGCCGTTAAAATGCAAAAGTGGGGGCAAAAAACGCCGTCAAAACAGCAAAGTGACGGCAAAAAGCGCCACCACTCAAATAAGAGAGAAAAAAGACATGGTGGCGGAATGTGCCATCAAAATGGAAAAGTGGTGGCGGAAAACGCCACTAAAACAGCAAAGTGATGGCAAAAAGTGCCACCATATCAGTAATTGTGGTGGTACTTTAACCACTACATATCATATACAGGGTGCAGGCACTCCTGCCAAGACGGAAAATTATGTAAACGCTGATGGCGTTTATATTTTTTCGGGAAAAGGTCCGACCTTTTCCGCATCTTGCAAAACCTATGAACACTATTTTAAGAAAGGATGAAAAGCAATGATACAGATAAAAAGAGATTGGTTTGATACAGCATTAGAATACTACGAAAGGGGAGAAACGTATGGCATATGGAAAGAGAAGATACAAGTCTGACAGAAAAGATTATAAGGTATCTGTGAAGCTGTCAGAGAAAGATATGGATATTCTGAAAGTGGCACTTAAGCGGACGGGAATGACAGCAAGTGCCTATATAAGAGAATTAATCCGGACAGGAGGCAATATAGATACAAGTTATCCTGAGGACAGGGCAAGAGCAATCCGTGTTATTGCCGGTATTGCAAATAATATTAATCAGACGGTAAAGCTTGGCAATTCACAGGGGAGGTTGTATTACAGCGACATTGACAAGCTGCAGAACAGTCTTGATGATGTAAAGAAAACATTCGGGGAGGTGCTGGAAGTATGGCGATTACAAAGATCCTGAATATTATGGAATCAGAGGGCAGAAATCCGGCATCGCACCTGAAGAATGCTTTGGAATATATCCAGAACCCGGATAAGACAGAAGAATGTGTACTGGTGGGCGGTATCAACTGCCTGCCGGACACAGCATTTGAGCAGATGGAAGAGACAAAGAATATATTTCATAAGACAGGTAAAAGACAAGGCTATCATGTGATTATATCGTTTTCGCCGGAAGAAAAAGTAACTGCAGAGCAGGCAATGTATGTGCTGGAGCACTTTGCGAAGGATGTGCTTGGTGATGATTATGAGGCTGTGTATGCGGTTCATACTGACAGGGAGCATATGCATGGACATCTGATCTGGAATAGCGTCAGCATGACGACGGGCAAGAAATACAATTCACCGAAAGGCAACTGGAAGAATCATCTCCAGCCTATTACAAATAAATATTGTGATGAACTTGGACTTTCCATAATGCCGGCGAAGTACAGCAGGAACCCAAAAAATATCAGCAGGGACAAGTGGGAAAGAGAAATGTCCATGAAAGAAATTATTCTTCGTGATGCCAAGATGTGTGCATATGCAGCCGGTAATGTGGAGCATTTTAAATATCTGATGAAAAGACTTGGATATGTATTTAAGAAAGATGCGTGGATGGAAGTGCAGGCACCGGGATTTCAGTATTATCATAAACTTGCAAAGCTGGACGAGATGTTTTCAGAAGATATGTTACGGCATCATGTGGATATGCCTTGGATGGCAAAGCCTTACTTTTATTCGTCGGATATCAGTGGATTACACAGGGCGAAATTGTCACCATTCCAGAAGAAGTTTTATGCAAAGCTGTACAGATTAAGGATTGTAGAGCAGAAGCGGTTTGTAGTCGGTGGAGCAAAGTATACGGAAGATTTGAAGAGGTTTCATCGGTTACAGGACGAATATCTGATGCTTGTAAATAATGACATCAAAAATGTTGTGGAGCTTGTGAATTTCATAAGTGAGCAGAAAGAAAAGATCCAGCAGATTGAGGACAGACAGCATGAAATATACAGAGAAATCTCAAGCCGGAAACGCAGTATTAAGAATGAAGAGCAGTACCGGGAATATCAGATATGGCATGTGGAAGTGCAGGAAGAACTGGATGAACTGAAGCAGGAGAAAAAGGATATTAAGAGACAGATACGGCTTGCTGATGGCATTATAAAAGAAGATTTGTATACGGCTTATTATGCGGTGTCTGGTAAAGAAGAAATTGTTGCAGACAGGGAGATTGAGATACCGGGGATGGAAGAGGAGACTGTGTCAGAGAAAGATGTGGCCGTTGAGCCGGAGACGAATGTTGAGATAGAGAATTCAGACAATAATCAGAATGATACGTCTGTAATGCCAGATATTCGTAATGTGTCTGATGTAAATACGGCAAGAATGGATGAAGATATTACTGATGTAACAGGTAAAAGTGAATTTATGGAATCTGAAGAAAAAGTGTCTGTGGACAAAGCTGGCTGGATTGTCAGGAGGATATCAGAGTTTGGTGGTTATGAGAATGTCAGTGATTCTGTTAAGGCTGATATATTTGGATTTGATATTGCTGATGTAAGTGGAAGCATAATGTTGTTCTCGGATGTGATGAAAAGGCTGGGGATAAAGCTGGATGGAGACGAAATGTATGAGGAATTCCAGAGAATTTATGATGAGAGTGTTGGTAGAGATGCTGGTAAAGATAAAGCAGAAAATAAGATGTGGAATAGGGGCAGAGGAAGGTAAATCCTCTGTCTCTTCCGGTTATGTATTAGATAGAAAAATATTGATTCACAAATCGAAATATTGGCTATTGAAGGAAGTATAGAAAGTCGCGAGAACGTGCGAAAAAATATTGAGAAAATATTAGATATATGGTATGATGTGATATAGAATTGTTTGAATGAAATTTTATATGGAGGATTAGCAATGGCAGTATCATATAAGCGATTGTGGATAAAATTAGCCGAAAAAGAAATGAGCAGAGCGGATTTGAGAAAAAAAGCAGAAATAGCACCTAATACCATGACAAAGCTTGGGAAAAATGAATATGTTGCTATGCCTATTTTAGATAAAATATGTAAAACATTAGGGACGGATTATGGCGAGATTATGGAGTATGTTCCGGATAAAGAAGAATCAACGGGTGACAGGTAGCGAGTACGGATTATGGATTATGGGATAAGCAGTTTAATAAGATATGTCGTTTTTTGAGAAAGGGGCACTTTGTATGGATATATTTGAAGGTCTTTCAGAAAGACAGAGAGAAGCGGTTGAAACAATAGACGATGATTTAGAAATTATCGCCTGTGCTGGTGCTGGAAAAACCGGTGTTGTAACAAGAAGAATTGTGAATATTCTTAAGTCAAATCCGGGTGTATTGCCTGAGAATATAGTAGCATTTACGTTTACAAAGAAAGCGGCGGAAGAATTAAAAGGTCGTATTAATGCTTATGGAAAATCTGTATTAGGGCATACAAAAGGATTCGCACATATGTATGTAGGAACAATTCATGGTTTTTGCATAAGAATGTTGCAAGATTACATACCTGAGTTTCAGAAGTTTACTGTATTAGATGAGATACAAACCAAGTTATTTGTAGAGAGATACTATGAAGAATGTGGTATGCAGGATTTGGAGTTGAAGAAGTATGTAGAAACTTCTTTATTTATCTCAGTTATGAGTGTATTGAATGAAAACTGGTTTGAGCAGGATAAGTGGGATGAGAAGACTCGTATTGCTTTTGAGAAATATCGCAATAAAATGTATGAAGAAAAGAAATTTGATTATTCCTTGATTCTTCGAGAGATGATAAATCAACTTGAAACAAACTGTGAATTTGCTGAAGTTATAAAAAATAAAGTGAAGTATTTAACGGTTGATGAATATCAGGACACAAATCCTATACAAGAAAAGTTGATAGAAATATTAAAGGAATTTGGTGCGAATATTTGTGTTGTCGGTGATGATGACCAGACAATTTATCAATTTAGAGGAAGTGATCCTCAAAACATCCTTACATTTAAGGAAAGGTACAATATAAAAAAATACATCGTATTGGATAAGGATTATCGAAGTACGGAAGGCATCGTTGACGCGGCAAGAAGAATAATAGGCAATAATGACAGGCGGTTGCTCAAAACAATGACTTCAGGTTGCAAGACGAAATATGACATAGGAGACATAGCATATGAGGAATATTCGGACATGGAAGATGAATTTACATTTATAGCCCGGAGAATTATGAAACTTCATGAAATAGGTATTCCTTATTCAGAAATCGCAATATTGCTGCGAAAAAGAAAAGTCAGCGGGAAAATTGCCGAAGTATTGGAGGCATATGATATTCCATTTGTTGTAGAAGGTGTGAATGATTTATTTGAGACAAAAGAATGTAACGCAGCAAAGGGAATTTTTGATTATTTAAATGGCGATATCCCTGCAACGGAGCTTTTTGAAAGATGGTTGCAGATAGACTATTCTCTTGACAAAAAAGAGGTAGCAGATGCAATGCAGTATTTGGCAACTATTGATGTAAAAGAAATAAAGCTATATTCTGAATTTAATATACAGTCTATTTATCACGAATTTCTTCGGCGAATTTCCTTAACGGAGGATGGCAGAAATGAAACAGAAGTGATTATGTATAACTTAGGAAAATTTAGTCAGGTTATTGCAGATTATGAGATTATTAATTATACGCTTAAGCCAAGAACAAAACTCAATAACTTCTGTTCCTTTTTGAAATATTCGGCATCACAATATTATCCGGAAGGATATATGACCAATTCCTACGCAAAACCAGATGCGGTTAGTATTATGACCGTACACCAGTCCAAAGGATTGGAGTTTGCAGCAGTATTTATTCCACAGCTCAATAGAAATTTCTTTCCAGCACAGCGGGTTGGAGGGAAAGGAATCTGGCATGTGATTGATAAATCATGGATAACAAATGCAGATAGATTCGAAGGGGATATCGAAGAGGAGAGAAAACTTTTTTATGTAGCGGTAACCAGGGCAAAGAAATATTTATATTTGACACGTTCGGTAAACGGTCATGATAAATATATTTCTCCATTTTTGGAAGAAGCGAAGGAATCATCCTATTTAGTAAAATATGATGGAAACATTAAATATGATCCGGAGCATCTACCAAATATGAAACAGGAAAGTATGCCGATTTCGTTAAACTTTTCTTTGCTAGAGGATTATTTTGATTGTCCGTATCGATTTAAGCTATCTATGTTTTATGGATTTGAACAGCCTATTGTACCGGCACTTGGATATGGAAATGTTTTGCATGAAATTGTGAAAAATATACATGTTGCGGCGATGAACGGAGAAGATTTGACTAAAGAAGATGTAAAGAGAATGATAGATGAGTCATTTTACTTTCCATATGCGACTCCGAAACTGGAAGAAAATATGTATAAGAGTGTTACAAGAGCAATTAATAACTATGTGGAACATAACCATAATGATATGAAAAATGTTTATATGGCAGAATCTGATGTTGAAGTAGATATGGGGGATGGTGTCAGGGTAAATGGTCGAATTGATTTAGTAAAGAAACTCAATTCGGATGGCAAAGATAAAATAGCAATTGTTGATTTTAAAACTGCGAACAAGGAAGTGGTGGAATCAATAAATAAAGAACAGTTAAAAATATATGCTTTAGGATATGAGGAACTAACTGGGGAAAAGGCAGACTATATGGAAATCTATCAGTTGGATTCAGAGAAAAGAATAAAAGAAGATGTGACGGAAACAGTAATCCATGATGTTCGGAAAGAAATTACCGATGCGGCAGCAAACATTAGAAACAACAATTTGCCGCGGAAATGTAACAAAGAAAATTGTTCAAAATGTCATTTGAATCATTTGTGCTTAAGTAAAAAGGAAAAGAAACAATACGCGATTTAGGAGGAAATCATGGCAAATTTATCACAGATAAAAAGAGAGAAAATGTTGAAATTTTTGGAAACATTGAAGGAACAGCATAGTGATGATGAATCACTAATTGCGATTAATCAGATAGAGAATGAATTGACATCGAAAAAATATGGACTCGTATGGGAAGAACATGAAGAAGAAGTGGATGTAAAAATGCGTACACATATTCCGGTATTTACAGAAGTAGAAGATAAGGAAATTGTTGGAAATCCAGAAAGCGAGCAGTATAATTTTCTATTGGAAGGGGATAATCTGCATTCACTTAAGTTGTTGGAAAAGACACATAAAGGGAAGATAGATGTAATATATATTGATCCACCTTATAATACCGGAAGTAAGGATTTTATTTACAATGACGTACAGGTTGCATATGAAGATACGTTTAGGCACAGTAAATGGTTATCGTTTATGGCATCCCGTCTTAAACTTGCAAAGAGATTGTTAAGTAAGAAGGGAATGATTTTTATAAGTATTGATGATAATGAGCAGTCACAACTTAAGATTCTGTGTGATTCAATTTTAGGTGAGAGTAATTATATCACCTCTCTTATCTGGCAGAAGAAAAAAGGTGGCGGCAATGATTCTCGTCATGTAGCAACTGAGCATGAGTATGTATTGTTTTATGCATTAGATAAGGAAGCATTGGATAATATATTTATTCCATATGGTGACGAATACCTTACACGTTATAAAGAAAAAGATGAAAGAGGGCGTTTCTTTTGGGATACGTTTAAAAGAAAATCTGGGAAACAGTATTATCCAATCAAATGTCCTGATGGTACAATTTTAGAAAAAGATGAAAATGGAGAACCTATTAGCTGGCTTCGTTCAGAAAGTCGTTTTTTATCTGATTTAGAACAGGGAGAGGTAAGAATTATAAAAATCAAGGATAATTGGACGGTTCATTTTAAGCAAAGACAACCAGAAGGTTATAAACCAAGATCACTCATGACAGAGTATGGAACAACTTCAGACGGAGCAGCAGAATTGAAAAAAATATTTAATAAAACCAATGTTTTTAGCAATCCTAAACCTGTTGATTTAATTAAGTTTTTAATTAAGTTCTGTGCAAAAGATGATGCTATAATTTTGGATTTTTTTGCAGGTTCTGGAACTACCGGACAAGCTGTTCTTGATTTGAATAGTGAAGATGGTGGAAATAGAAAATTTATTCTTTGTACCAACAACGAGAATAATATTTGTGAAGAAGTTACTTATCAACGATTAAAAACAGTTATAACCGGAAAAAGAGAAGATGGAAGTGAATATTCCCAAGGACAGAAAGTAAATCTAAAATACTATAAAACAGATTTCGTAGATAAGGAGAGCGAAGAAATATATGATGACCTTCTTGAACATATAAAGGAAATGATTCAGTTACAGTATGGAGTTAAAGTTGATAATCAAAAGTATATTATGATTATGGATGACGATGAGATGGATGAATTTGAAAAACATTTTGATGAATACAAGGATATAGAAGTGGTATTTATCAATCAGGATGTATTATTGTCGACATCCCAAGAGAAGTTATTGCAGAATATAAACACAAAGATTATTCCAGATTGCTACTTTGATTTCGAATTGAGAGAGGTAGGAGAATTATGGTAAAAAAAATAAAAGATTATGAGTTTCAGACACAATGCGTGGAATATCTGATAGATAAAACAGTTGAAACCACAAGTAAACAGGTCATTACTGTGAAGGCACCAACTGGTGCAGGAAAAACAATCATTCTTATTAAATATGTAGATGAGTTTCTGAAAAATACAAGCAAAAATACAGCGTTTGTATGGTTATGTCCGGGAAAAGGAAATCTGGAGGAACAGAGCAAAGAGAGAATGGAACAGTTGGCACCACATATAGATACAAGAAATCTTATGTATTCTATGATGGTAGGATTTGAACCGGGAAGTGTTACTTTTATCAACTGGGAGCTTGTTACGAAAAAAGGAAATACTGCATTAAAGGATAGCGAAAGATCTAATCTTTTTGAAAAGATTGCAGAAGCCCACAAAGATGGAACGGAATTTGTAGTGATTATCGATGAAGAACACCTGAATAATACGAAAAAGGCAGATGATGTAATCAGTGCATTTGCTGCTAAGAACATTATTCGTGTTTCTGCTACCGCAAATAAAGTTCCGCATCAGGAATACTATGAAATTAGTGAAGAAGATGTTATTGCTGCAGGTTTGATAACCAGAGCAATTTATGTCAATGAGGGTGTGGATGAGCGAAAAGAAATCTTGAATGATTATGAGTATTTACTAGATTTGGCGGACGATAAACGAAAAGAGATTGCGGAGGCATATAATCGATTAGAAGTCAAGGTAAGACCGCTTGTATTGATACAGTTTCCTATGGGACAGCCGGAAACAATTAAAGCAGTGGAAGAAAAGCTGGCTAGCATGGGATATACCTACGATAATGGTATGGTCAATATCTGGATGAGTGATGAAAAGATTGTCAGTGATGATTTGACTAAGTTGGATGGTTCACCTGCATTTCTGTTAATGAAGCAGGCAATATCTACTGGATGGGATTGTCCAAGAGCAAAGATTCTTGTGAAATTACGAGAAGGAGGTAGTGAGGACTTTCAGATTCAAACGATAGGTAGAATACGTCGAATGCCGGAAGGCAAACATTATGGGCTTAATATTCTGGATTATTGTTACATCTATACATTGGATACGCAATACAAGATGGGATTGTTGTCTGCACTTGATAAAGCATATCAGGTACGTAGGCTGTTCCTTCGGGATGAAGCAAAAGACTTTACTCTCACCAAAGAAATGCGAGATTTGGACTTCGATGGTCTTGGAGAACGTGAAACGTTAGAAAAAGTATATGCTTATTTCAAGGAAAAGTATCATTTGGGTTCTGATAAGAAGGTAAATCAGGAAAATCTTGAAGCGGGCGGTTACAACTTTAGCCATGAAATTGATAATAAAATTCTTCAGGGAATATTTAGAACAACAGAAGATCTTGCACGAAGTGATTCTGATGACAAAATCAAAATTAAGACAACCGTGAATACACATACACATGGTATTTACCTGTTACACTCTGTTGATGAGATTAAAAAGGTTACAGGTATGCAATCTCAGAAGGTAAAGAATATTCTAAGAAGAATGTTTTGTAAAGGGAAAAAGAGAAAGTATAAGTTCATCGAATTAGAAAACTCGGATTTTTATGCATTTGTCATTAATAATGTAAAGCAGCTTAAGATGGACTTTAAGAATGTAACAGCTCAAATGGGTGGTAAACAGCTGTCTTTTACACTTCATCCAAAAACTTCCGAGTTCCACATTCCGGAAATGGAAATATATAAGTTTAGTGAAGTAAAGAATCGTCAATTACTGCGTATGAATGCATACAAAGAGTACACGAATGAATTTATTACGGATAAGACAAGAAGTCATCCGGAAAGATTATTCGAGCGTTACTGTGAGAAAAATGATTCAGTAGAATGGGTTTATAAAAACGGTGATACTGGTCAGCAATATCTTTCTATCGTGTATACGGATGCTTTTTTAAAGCAATGGCTATTTTATCCGGATTACATTATTCACTTGAAAGATGGTACAGATTGGATTATCGAAACAAAGGGAGGAGAAGCTTCCGGTCACAGTAAAAATATAGATTTACAGATAGGTAACAAATTTAATGCATTTAAAGAGTATGCAAAAAAATATAACATGCACTGGGGATTTGTGCGGGATATTGATGATGAACTGTATATCAATAATACGGAATTTGTAGATGATATGTCTGATGAGCGGTGGAGACCGTTGGAGGAGATGTTGTAGGCTAGTTGGTTTTATATGGTGAATCTTATGTTTGGACAATATAGAAAATTACTCTTGCTCACAAAATGAAGTTTGAGAGGGATTTTTTGTCACAAATGCAAGCAACATTTTAAAAGGAAAAATTGTGTTGAAGGATTAATTCAGGGAGGTACCGATGCTAGAGGATAGTTATTTAAAATTACCGTATGATTTATCAGGCTCTATGTCAAAAAATCGTTTTCGCAACGAAATGTTGTGGGGACTTGAAAAGATGTTTGAATTATATAAAACGAATCAGGATTTTTTTATGGTATTTGACTATGTGTGCGATATTGAGGCTCACCTGGATGGAAAAATAGAATTTTTTCAAATAAAAACAAACAATGCGGCAAAACCATATTCTATAACTAAAATTGCAAAACCAGATAAGAGCGGAAAATCTATATTGGGTAAATTATATGCAATAAAAACAGCAGATGATAGTGAGGATGGAATTGTAAGTAAATTGGCTATTGTTGTAAATGTACCATTAAAGACATCTGACAATGTTACGCATTCTACAGATAGAGAAATTTCTTTTGATAAAATAGACGAGGTGTCAAAAAGAAAAATTGCTGAATATCTGATTAAAGAATGTAATGTCCAAACAGTAGACTTGTCAGATTGTTACTATTTATATACTTCAATGGATTTATTTAATCCTCATGATAGTTTATTAGGAAAAACAATAAATTTTTTTGTTGATGTGTATGGGGAAGAACCTAAAAGAGCAAAAGTTTTGTTTCAAACTATGACCGACACTATTGAAATGAAAGCTTGTTATGAACAAAGATGTATAAATTATGATGAAGTTATTTTGAAAAAGGGAATATCGAGGAATGAACTTCAAAAGATACTGGAAAAGCATATAGATATTTCTGATGAATCAATTCAGATTGTAAAGCAAGAAATTAAAGAAATCTATCCTGAATTTTCTGTTTGTACAAAAATGAATGCAGCGTTGGTTGCTGTTACAAAGGAATTGAGAACCAATAAAGTATTAATAAAAATAGAACAGAGTATAGTGAAATATATACTTGGTAATTTAGAATTGTTTGATGGAGAAATTGTTGATAGTATATTGCTTTTGGATAATGTTTATAAAAAGGAATTTCCTGTCGAATATACATTTCAAGAAAGGCATTCATTATACATAATGGTAATTGTACGAGTAAGGGAGGGGTATTATGCATAAGTTAGTGGTTAATGGACTGTACCTATTTTCAATAAAAGAAAAAAAGGCGAAGTATGTTTCTTTTGCTGACGGAATAAATGTAATTACGTCAAGTAAAGATAATGGAACAAAACGTGGAAAATCTGTAATTATGAAAAGCATATACCATACGCTTGGTGCTGATTGTATATTTGAGGACAAATGGAATATCAATGACAAGGTAAGTATTTTGGATTTTTCTGTTGATACAAAAGAATATTATCTGTCTCTTATACACATCTGACGCTGCCGACGATCTTACGCGTGT
>ENA-OZIC01000153-OZIC01000153.1-human-gut-metagenome-genome-assembly--contig:-NODE-153-length-44593-cov-10.391172_pt1 | contig 44593 bp, 35 predicted proteins | sample MGYA00244056_ERZ653704 | MGnify/ENA primary metagenome ERZ653704 (study PRJEB26926, sample SAMN06165229) | human gut metagenome | biome: ENVO:00009003; feature: ENVO:2100002; material: ENVO:00002003... | reverse complement strand
AGTCTCGTGGGCTCGGAGATGTGTATAAGAGACAGATACATAATCTTAGTTAATTGATTTGAAAAAACCAGTTTCCAAAAGACAAGGAATAGGCTATAATATTATCAGATTTATGTATTATCGGAGGGTTATTTTGAGCGGGAATAAGACAGTTAATCTGGAGCTATCACAGATTATACACATGCTGGAAGATAGTGGAACATTTGTAGAGGTTTCTAAGAACATTATTGAGCAGATTGTAGAAAATGTTCAGGCACAGAACGCAGTGATTATGCAGATAAGTGCAGATGGGAAGAGCATGCATTCTATAGTGGAAGCTGAAGATGTCATAGGTAGTAAGCTGGATACTGCTGATATTAAGGAGAACTGTTTATGCGCTGGAAAGCTTAAAAGGACAGCGCATGGTACGGCAACTGACGAGGAAAGAAAAATGCTTGCTTTATGCAGAGCGAACACATGCATATCAGTTCCTATAGAAATTAATAATGTCAAAGCTATGTATCTTTTTGTTATGGGCGATTCAGATGACTTTGGAAGTGATGAATCAGTAATTGAATATATAGAAGATGCTGCAATGATTATACATAGTATTGCGCAGAGCAAAGTTATCAATAACTCGTTGATATCATCTTATGATGTCTTGCAGAAGATTCTGGATAACATAGGTTCAGGAATTATTGTATGCAGTAAGAGTACGGGAAACATTCTCTTTGAAAATGATATGGCAAGCCATGTTTCTGAAGTTCGTGAGACAATAAGAGAATGTCTGGAGGAAGTATTCAAAAATTTCGATATATCAGGTCAGCTTGGAACACCAATGGAGCGGTATAATACAGAATCTGGCCTTTGGTTTGAAGTCAGATTTTCAGAACTGAAGTGGATTGATGGAAGTGATGTTGTTGTTGCAACAGCATCAGATATTACCCAGAAAAAGAAGAACCAGCAGAAGATTGAATATCAGGCACATAATGATTTTCTTACAGGTCTGTATAACCGTATGAAATGTGAAGTTGATTTAAGAAAGGTTATAAGAAGAACTGAAAAGGCTGGACTAAAAGGAGCAGTACTGTTTATTGATCTTGATGATTTCAAGCATATTAATGATGGACTTGGACATCAGTATGGGGATATCCTGTTGCAGCAGATAGCGGCAGGACTCACAGGTATTCCGGGACTCAGGGGACATTGCTACAGAATGGGTGGTGATGAATTTATAATTATTATTGGTCCGGAGCTATACGATGAACTTGGTAAAATGGTTGCTTATATAAAGACATTATTTAACAAACCGTGGTATCTTATGGAGACTGAGTATTTCTGCACTATGAGTATGGGTATTGCAGTGTTCCCTGATAACAGTGTTGATGTTCATGAAATAACAAGAATGGCAGATGTTGCAATGTATGAGGCAAAGAGGTCAGGAAAGAACGGCTATGCTTATTACAGCAGTGAGGTTGAGAATTCAACAGCCAAGAGGCTAGATATAGAGAATAATATGAGACAGGCAGTTTCTACAGGAATTGACGAATTCGTAGTATTCTATCAGCCCGTTGTTGATGTCAACACACAGATGTGTACTTCCTGTGAGGCACTTGTAAGATGGGACAGCAAGGCACTGGGATTTATGGGACCAGGTGAGTTTATACCGCTGGCAGAATATCTTGGACTTATTACTTCGATTGGTGACTATGTTCTAGAAGAGGCATGCAGAAGATGTAAGCTATGGAATGATAACGGACATCCGGATTTCTATATTAATGTGAATCTGTCGGTAGTGCAGCTTTTACAGAAGAATGTGGTTGAGAATATTAAAAGAATTCTTGATAAGACAGGTGTTAATCCTAAGAATATAGTACTTGAGATTACAGAATCATTTGCAATTAATGATATGCAGAGGGTTATGGATATTATTACAGGTCTTAAGAAGTTAGGACCTAGGATTGCACTTGATGATTTTGGTACAGGTTATTCTTCACTTAACTATATAAAGCAGCTTCCTCTTGATATCATTAAGGTTGATAAGACATTTATTGATGATATTATTGAAGATGATTATGCGCAGGCATTTGTTAAGCTTATAGTTGACCTTTCTAAGACAATCGGTACGAAGATTGTTGTTGAAGGTGTTGAACATAAGGAGCAGTTTGAACTGCTTAAAAGTCTTGGTGTGGATTATATACAGGGATATTATTTTGGAAAGCCTGTACCAGCCAATATTTTTGAAGAGAAAAACTTAGAGGGGAGATTGGGCGAATGAATATACTGATTAAAGAGGGCAGAGTGCTTGACCCTGCAAGTAAAACAGACAAAGTTATTGATGTGCTTATTAAGGACGGATTTATTGCTGCAGTGGAGGAGAATATTGATGAGTCACAGGCTGATGAAGTAATTGATGCATCAGGATGCATGGTTATGCCTGGACTGGTTGATCTTAATGCACATTTCAGGGAACCGGGACTTGAGCATAAGGAAACAATCAGAACAGGCTCAAGAGCGGCAGCTAGAGGCGGGTATACAACAGTCTGCATGATGCCTAACACGAAACCTGTAATTGATAATGTTGATATGCTGCAGTATGTAACAGATAAGGCAGAAGAGGTTACTGACATTAATCTGTATACAATAGCTGCCATGACAGCAGGTCAGGAGGGTGAGTATCTTACTGATTTTGAGGCACTTAAGGATGCAGGTGCTGTTGCAGTCAGTGACAATGGCGGAACTATTATGAATGCAAGAACTGCAAGGCAGGCTATGAGGCAGGCAGCAGAGGTTGACATTCCGGTATTTGCACATTGTGAAGATACTAACTTGGCTGCAAGAGGTGTTATGAATGCCGGAGAGAGAGCCAAGGAACTTGGTCTTTTCGGAATAATGGATGCCGTTGAGGATGTTATTGTTGCAAGAGATATTCTTCTTGCAAAGAATACAGGTGCAAAGCTGCATATAAGTCATGTGTCTAATAAGGAATCAGCATTTATTATAAAGATTGCCAAGGAACAGGGGATTCCAGTGACAGCAGAGGTTGCCCCACATCATTTCACACTGACAGAGGATGCGGTGAATGGGGATGATGCTAACTTTAAGATTAACCCTCCTTTAAGAAAGGCAGATGATGTAAAGGCTCTTAAAGAAGCGCTTGCATCAGGGGTTATTGATGTTATTGCAACAGACCATGCTCCACATCATCCTACTGAGAAGGAAAGACCTTTTGATGAAGCACCGTTTGGTGTAGTAGGTCTTGAAACAGCAGTTCCGGTTACTATTACTGAGCTTGTAAGAACAGGAGTACTTACTCCGTTACAGATGGTTGAGAAAATGAGCTATAATCCAGCTAAGATACTTGGAATTGACAGAGGAGTTCTTGCACCGGGAAAAGTTGCTGATATAACAGTTGTTAATCCTACAGAAGAGTATGATATTGACAGCAACAGATTTGCTTCAAAGGGAAAGAATACTCCATTTGAAGGAAAGCATGTGTATGGAAAGGTTTTATATACGCTTGTTAATGGAAGAGTTGTGTATTCAGACCATAATGGAACAGAAATTCTTATTGAAAGAGAAGTTCCAAAGTTGTAGAATAAAGTGATTTTGCGTATGAATTAAGGAGGCTAAAGTAGATTAATGATTAAGAAGCTTGTTGATAAGATTGTAGAGACTAATGCACCAATAGTTGTAGGACTTGATCCGATGATGAAGTATCTTCCAAAGCATCTTGCAGATGCTGCATTTGAGCAGTATGGTGAGACACTTGAGGGAGCAGCAGAGGCTATATGGCAGTATAACAAAGGTATTATAGATAATATATATGACATTGTTCCAGCTGTTAAACCACAGATAGCAATGTATGAGCAGTTTGGAATTGAAGGACTTAAGGCATTCAAGAAAACAGTTGATTATTGCCACGAAAAAGGCATGATTGTTATCGGTGATGTTAAGAGAGGTGATATTGGTTCAACTTCTGAGGCTTATGCGGTAGCACATCTTGGAAAGGTAAATGTTGGATCTAAGGCAATTACACCTTTTGACGAAGATTTTGCAACTGTTAATCCATATCTTGGCTCTGATGGAATCAATCCATTTATTAAGGTTTGTAATGAGCAGGACAGAGGTATATTTATACTTGTTAAGACTTCTAATCCTTCAAGCGGAGAATTCCAGGATCAGCTTATCAACGGAAGACCATTATACGAGTTAGTTGGTGAGAAGGTTAATGAGTGGGGAGCTTCAAGCATGGACGGAGATTACAGTAATGTAGGTGCGGTTGTTGGAGCTACTTACCCAGAGATGGGAAGAGTATTAAGAAAGGTTATGCCTAAGGCATATATTCTTGTGCCGGGATATGGCGCACAGGGCGGACAGGGAAAGGACCTTGTTGATTTCTTTAATCCTGACGGACTTGGAGCAATCGTAAACAGCTCAAGAGGAATTATTGCAGCATATACTAAGGAGCAGTATGCGAAGTTTGGTGAGAAGAATTTCGGAGAAGCTTCAAGACAGGCTGCTCTTGATATGATTGCTGATATCAACGGAGCACTTGGCAAGTAATTATACATATTTATACACAGTTTAATAATGGAGATTATTATGGCGTACAGAGAAAATGCGAAGATTCTTAAGGCAGATTGTCTTGCTGACGGAGTCTATGAGATATGGTTTGAAACAAAGGATATTGCTGCGGCTTCCAGGGCAGGACAGTTTATATCAGTATATTCTAATGATGGTTCAAGAATGTTACCAAGACCTATCAGTATATGTAAGGTTGAGGATAATGATTTAAGAATTGTATTCAGGGTTGCCGGAAAGGGAACAGAGGAATTCTCTAAGATGAAGGCAGGAGAATATCTTGATATTCAGGGACCTCTTGGCAATGGTTATGATCTGGGAAAAATTGCCGCGGAGCTTAAGGCAGAAGGCAGAAGCTTTGATAAGGCTGTTCTTTTCGGTGGAGGAATAGGTGTTCCTCCTATGCTTGAGCTTGCAAGAAGATTAGACTGCCATAAGAATGTTGTAGTTGGTTACAGAAACAGCCAGACTTTCCTTAAGGAAGATTTTGAAGCAGTTGCTGATACAGATGTGTATATTGCAACAGAAGATGGAAGTGTTGGAATAAAGGGAAATGTATTAGATGCTGTAAAACAGGAAAAGGTTGAGGCAGATGTTATATTTGCATGTGGACCAACTCCTATGCTTCGTGCAATTAAGGCATATGCACTTGAGAATGATATTCCATGTTATGTTTCGTTAGAAGAGAAGATGGCATGCGGAATCGGTGCATGTCTTGCATGTGTATGTAAGTCAACTGGGATTGACGACCATTCTCAGGTTAAGAATAAGAGAGTGTGCAAGGAAGGCCCGGTATTTAATGTTAAGGAGGTAGAACTGTAATGAGCGATATTAATATGTCAGTCAATATTGCAGGAGTTGAATTAAAGAATCCTGTGACAGTTGCTTCCGGAACATTCGGATCAGGCATGGAGTATGGGGAATATGTTGACCTTAACAGACTTGGTGCGGTAACAACAAAGGGCGTTGCCAATATTCCATGGCCAGGCAATCCTACACCAAGAATTGCTGAGACTTACGGTGGAATGATGAATGCTATCGGATTACAGAATCCGGGACTTGATACATTTGTAAAAAGGGATATTCCATTTCTTAAACAGTACGATACTAAGATTATTGTTAATGTTTGTGGAAAATCTGAGGCAGATTATGTGGATGCTGTTGAAAAGCTTGGCGAACAGCCAGTTGACCTTCTTGAAATCAATATCTCATGCCCTAATGTCAAAGAGGGTGGAATTGCTTTCGGACAGGTTCCATCTTCTGCAGAAGCTATTACTAAGGCGGTTAAGAAGGTAGCAAAGCAGCCGGTTATTATGAAGTTAAGCCCTAATGTTACTGATATTACAGAGATGGCAAAGGCTGTAGAGGCAGGTGGTGCTGACGCAGTTTCGCTTATTAATACTCTTACAGGTATGAAGATTGATGTGAATAGAAGAACATTTGCAGTAGCTAACAAGACTGCGGGTGTATCAGGGCCTGCTATTCATCCAATCGCAGTAAGAATGGTTTATCAGGTTGCCAATGCAATTAACCTTCCTATAATCGGAATGGGTGGAATCAGAACAGCAGAGGATGCACTTGAAATGATTATGGTTGGTGCAAGTGCAGTTGCTGTCGGAACAGCGAATTTTAATGATCCATATACAACTATTAAGGTTATTGATGGAATCAGGGAATATATGGAAAAGAATAATGTAGCAGATATTAAGGAGCTGATTGGTTGTGTCAGATAGAATACTTTTCTTAAGTAATGGTTCTATATGCTATGACTCAACAACTTACTTTATTGACTGTATAAGTGAAGAATTAAAAGCTATGGGCTGGGAAGTCATGCATATCAGATTAGATAAAGCCACACAGAAGGATAAGCTGTGTGTGCTGGCTGATGAGTATGACTCCCAGCCTTTTGATTATGTGTTTGATATTAATACAAAGCTAGACGCAGTATGTGATGATTCGGGAAGATACTGCTTTGACAGGCTTGGAAAAGCGGTATGGCATTATATTCTTGACCATCCGTTCTATCATCATGACAGTCTCAAAGTGCCTTTAAAGAACATGAATGTAATATGTCTTGATGAGATGCATAAGAAGTTTGTTGATGAAACCTATCCTCATATTAACAGCTGTATTGTTCTTCCGCTTGCTGCAAAGCAGGCAGAGGGCGGTCTGAAGCCATATGATATGCGTGATAATGACCTGATATTCACAGCGTCCTATACTGACCCTGATATGGTGTATTTTAAGGCAAAGAAGCAGGATAGTGAAAATGTATATTTTTTTAATACATTTACACAAATACTGTTTGATAATCCGGAGCTTACGCAGGAGGAAGCCATAAGGCAGATGTATCCGGGTATAAGTGGGGTTCAGACAGCGGATAAGCTGCAGGAGAATTTCATGGCGGATGTTTATATTCAGGCGGCAATCAGGCAGGAGATTGTGGTTCAGCTTATAAGAAATCATGTGCCTGTGAAGCTGTATGGACATAACTGGGATACTTTTCTTACAAAGGCAGAGGTTCTTATGAAAGATGATCTGCCATTTATTAAAGAGTTTGTTAAGGACTGTGGAGAGGTAATGTATGGAGAGCTTCCAAAGATATATAATAATGCCCGTCTGTCGATTAACCAGCTTCCATGGTTTAAGGCAGGAATACATGACAGGACGCCGCTTGCACTTATGAATGGCTGTGTGAGTATTACAGACGGAAGTACTTATATGCGCCGGGAGATTCCTATGGATTCAGGAGTTGAATATTATTCTCTTGATGAACTGGAAAATGTTGGAGAGAAGATTAAAAGCCTTGTGGCTGATGTGGGTTCTATGAAGGAGAAAGTGGCAAGAGGCGTTCAGTATGCAGAAGATATGTGGTCGTGGAAGCACTGGGCTGTGGAGTTTGTGGAGGCTGCCAAGGAATGTTGAGGCGTGCAGAGGCGTGGCGCTTGAGTCTACTGGTGAGATAACTGTAATGTGGCGCTCAGGCTGGCGCGTCCTATAAGATTGTTTTTTATAGAGGTTTTATAGGCTGTTTTCAGACAGAAAAAGTGTTTTCGGTGCGGAATTACCTATAAGGCTGGCACGAGGAAGCTTTTGATAGGTGGATTGAGAGATAAAATGGCTGGTTTAGCAGGCAATTTGCTGAAATTGTCCTATAAGAACTTGACTAATGCGACTATCTATAGGTATCACGTCAAATATGCATGTATTTAATCATGCCACAGTCATTATGGAAACGAAAGACAGGGATAAATTCTAAAAAGACATGACAGTCATTGATAAAAATGATTGCCATGTCTTTTCGATTATAATGAAACAATATAGTTATAATGTTGCTGCAATATCTTCTGCAATCTGTTCAGGAGTAAGGTGGTTATCCTTTAATACTTCTGAGACATCGTATCTGTCGATAAATTCTTTCTTAATACCAAAGTTTAATACCTTCATGTCAGAAGAACCATAGAATGCTGCAATCTTAGCTCCGAAGCCGCCTTCAAGATAGCCGTCCTCAAGAGTTGCAACTACAGCGTGGTCTTTCTTTAATTCATTAAGAGTGTCTGCGTCAATACCTGAGATATAGTAAGGATTGATAACAGTTGCGTCAATTCCGTGTGAAGACTTAAGAATATCAGCAGCTTTAACGGCATTTTCATAGAAAGTTCCAAGTCCGAGGATAGCAACTCTGCTTCCTTTCTTAGTAATCTCATAAGTGTCAAGCTTGCTGAAATCTTTAGTTACAGGTACACCTGTTGAAATCATGCTGCCGCCCGGAACTTTAATAGCAACAGGATATGCATTCTGTGTTAAAGACCAGTCAAGCATTGCAATATAATCTTCCTTAGTAACAGGTGCAAGATATACAAGTCCCGGAATGCTATTGAGCATAGGAATATCCTGAAGTCCGAGATGTGTAACATCATTCATTCCGTACACAGAGCCTGCAAATACTGTAAATGTTACAGGACTGCCGTTAATACATACATCTTGTGTAATCTGGTCATAGGCTCTCTGTATAAATGAGCTGTAAACGCCAAATACCGGCTTTCCGCCGTTGGCAGCGATACCGGAAGCTAATGCAACAGCAGTTTCCTCTGCGATACCAACATCAACAAACTGTTTTCCTGCTTTAGCTCTCATGTCAGCAGTAAATCCCATAACAGTAGGAGTTCCGGCTGTGATTGCAACAACACTCTTGTCCTCGTCCATCTTCTTTAAAAGATACTCTAAAGAAGTGTCAGCGAAATCAGGCTCTCCGCCCTTGGAAAGAGATTCTCCGGTTGCAATATCAAAAGGCATATGCCAGTGCCATTCTTCCTTATTCTGTTCAGCAGGTGCATAACCCTTGCCTTTAAGCGTATTAATGTGGACAACAACAGCTTTTTTAGTGTCTTTAACCTTTTCAAATGATTCAATTAAAGAAGCAATATCATTTCCCTTATCAACATAGATGTAATCAAGGTTCATTGCTTTGAAAAGATTACATTCAGCCTGTCCATTTGTTTCACGAAGAAGCTTTAAGTTAGCATAAAGACCACCGTGATTCTCAGCAATAGACATGTCGTTATCATTAGCAACAATAATCATGTTGCTATTTAATTCAGAAGCGAAATCAAGACCTTCCAAAGCCTCACCGCCGCTTAAAGAACCATCGCCTATAACAGCGATTATATTGCCGTCTTCACCATTTAAATCTCTTGCCTTGGCAAGCCCGCAGGCAAGACTTATAGAAGTTGAAGTGTGGCCTACAGTAAAGAAATCATGCTCGCTTTCGTGAGGATTAGTGTATCCTGACACATCATCATAATGCTCCTCATAAAGATATGCTTCTTTTCTTCCAGTGAGCATTTTGTGAGGATAGCACTGGTGTGATACATCAAATACGATTTTATCTTTAGGCGAATCAAATACATAATGCATGGCGATGATTGCTTCTACCATACCGAAGTTAGGACCAAAATGTCCGCCGTGTTTGCTGGCTCTTGTAAGAAGGGCGTGACGCATTTCTTCTGCAAGGACATTAAGCTGCATAATGTTTAATTTCTTCACATCAGCAGGACTGTTAATATTCTCAATATACATGTTTTCTGATACTCCTTATCTTAGATTTTAATACATTTTATATGATAGCACCTAAAGTTAGGTTTAGGTCAAGAGAAATGTGGATTGAGACTAAAATATTTGTTATAAGGGAATAATGTTGCAAAAACAATCGGGTTGGAAATTAGAAATCTGTCGGATTGGAAATCGAAAATCTGTCGGATTGAAATTACAAAATCAATCGGATTGCCAAGGTACGTGCTTAATTATACATGATATAATATTAAATTATTGGAACAAGTAGTAAGGTACCATTATGGAAAATAAAAAAGTGGAGTCCACGCATGGAACTCCACCGGCTATGGGCATCGAAAGTTTCCGTAGCACAACAACTACATGTAATATACCATTGATATCCATTGATATAGGGGTTAAAGGTGTGCTGTGGACAGGAATGGCTACAGACGAATTAATCGTGAAATACGCAATCTGAAAAGTAAGTTAATTAAAGAGATGGGATTAATTTTATTGATGAATTGCGGGAGTAAGCATGGAAACCTATTAATTAAGAAATTATTATAAATATAGTAGGTCGCGTCAACACATATTTAAGATAATTGACAGTAACAAAACCTACTAATCAGGCAGAAGAACCCTTTTTGGTAGGTTTTATAAGTATAAAATACATGCCTTTTTCAATGGAAAGCAGGAAAAAGACCTACAAAAGAGAAGCATTTTAACAGATTAGTAGGCAAGTAGGTGGGGAGAGCGGAACGGGGATGCCTGAAACAACCTACGAAATTAAGAGCTTGACAAGGGTTAGTGGGTTTTAGGATTTCTGGCTACCAGATAATCAGGAAAAGCAGATAGGGGATTCTGATGTATAGATTTTAATATGTAATTTTAATGTGTCAAAGACGCATTGAAACGGGAAAACATTTATGATAAAATAAAAATCAATATTGAATGTGCTGTATGGGCAGAGTCTTGCGGGGGCAAAAGCCTTTGCGGAGGAATTGCGGCAGCAGGTGGAGGCGATGGATACGGGAGTCTGTCCTGTGACAATTTTCATCGGTGTGACCCGGTATAACGGCAGGGACAATTATCAGCTGGCGGTACAGTGTGCAGACAAGGCATTATATCAGGCAAAAAAATTACGGCAGAAACCGGGTTGTGGTATACGGCGAAAAGGACGTGTGCAGAAATGAGGAGCAGTATGGAAAAGACGATTGATTTATATGTAAAAAAAGAAGGGGCAGCAAGGGAAAAATGTTTTTCCACCATCGGGGAAGCCATAGAAGCCATGGAGCGGATTGCACCTGTGCCGGAGGAAATTGCGGCAGAGCTGGAAAAGGGTAGGATTTATCCCTCGCCGGTTTATGAGGTCACACCTTTTGTGGTACATATCGGGGCAGGAGAATACCGGGAAAAGCTGGTGCTGTCCAGACCAAATGTCACGTTTCTGGGAGAAGGCAGGGATAAGACTGTGCTTGTTTTCGGGGATGGAGCAAATGAGATTGAGGAGGACGGAGAAAAAAGGGGAACCTTCCGTACTGCTACTCTGCGGATTGACACGCCTGATTTTACAGCCAGACATCTGACTTTTCAGAATGATGCGGGCTATGGACATACAGTAGGACAGGCGCTTGCCCTTTATGTGGATGGGGACAGGTGCTATTTTGAGGACTGCGCCATGCTGGGAAGCCAGGATACTCTTTTTGATGCGCCCCTTCCCCTTGACCCGGTAAAGCCAAATGGAAAAGGACCGGGAGAGCATAAGCCCAGAATCCGGGGCAGACATTTATACCGGAACTGCTTTTTGCAGGGGGATGTGGATTTTATTTTCGGCTCCGGCACCGCTTATTTTGAGGAGTGTACTATTTTTTCCAAAAAGCCCGAGGACCGTTCCCCGGAGGACAGAGATACCTCTGTCTATGGTTATGTGACAGCGGCATCCACTCATCCGGAATTTCCTTATGGGTACGTGCTGCATAAATGTAAGCTGACAAGTGACTGCCCGAAGGGAAGCGTCTATCTGGGACGTCCCTGGAAAGAATGGGCAAAAACGGTATTTCTGGAGTGCGAACTGGGAGAACATATTCATCCTCAGGGCTGGTGGGACTGGGGAAAGACCCACGGACATTTCTATTACGGAGAGTACAATTCCTATGGCCCCGGGGCAAGTCCTGAAACGAGAGCGGATTTTTCCCATCAGCTTACCAGAGAAGAGGCGGAGCAGTATTCCATGGAAAAAGTGCTGGAAGGCTGGATTGGGGAATGAGTTTACAGGAAAACGGGAACTACGAAGGGTGGAAGCAGCAGTTTTCCATAAAGTTGAATGAACAGCAGGAAAGGGCAGTACGGACCGCAGAGGGGCCTGTACTGCTTTTGGCTGTTCCGGGCAGCGGAAAGACCACGGTGCAAGTGTAGCAATTGTTACAGAAGGAAATACAGAGACAACAGCAGAAGTTGCATGGGATACAACTTCACCAGCCAGTGGAAGTTATAATCCGGCAGTATTAACAGAACAGTCAGTTACCTTAAATGGAACAGTAACCTGCCCTTCTAATATAGATCAGAATGGTGTAACACTTACCACGACGATTCCTGTAACAGGAACAGCAGGAGAACGCATATCAACAACCATTAAGGCAATTGCTGTGAAGTCTGGTATGCAGAACAGCAGTGTTACAAGTGCGACCTATGTAATAGAGTTACCAGCACCGGCACCAAGCACCTATGCAGTAACGGTAAACAACGGAACATGTGATGGAGCGCTTGATAAATTAACTGGAATCTATGTGGATGATAAACTTGTGGATGCAGCAAACTATACACTGCAATCTGGAAGTACAATATTGACATTCTATGCCTCTTGTCTGACTATATGTATCATTGTTATGGCAATACCTAATGCGTGATGATTAGTATTTTTTTATATTGCTCCGCAAGCTCTTTCTTTCCCCATCTCATATACAAACTATATAAATAACGAGCAGTACTTTTGGAATAATCATTATCAGGGTTCTCGTTCATAACAGCATGAAAGACGGCATCTGCGTTAAGCAGGTGCTGTTCTGCTATCACAGGCTGAGAACGGGTATAAGCAATGACACCACGATAGAACTCACACATGCCATAATCAAGATTGTTTGTACCAATGACTTCCTCAATGGTAGATTCGCAGATTGCAGGAGGGAAGCTTATTGCAAAGAATCACTTCGGAAAGGTCAGGAGAATAGAGCGCACCTGTGCTATGGTCATTCAAAATCGCATATCTTACCACAGAGCAGAAAAAGGCTGCATTATCCGGCTCCTGAATCAGCGCATCAGCCATTTCCTGCTCGATGGTTTTTATGCTGTCTGTAATCAAATCTTCCATCTGGATTCGAGCCTGTGCTTCGTTTAACAGGTTCGGAATAATCTTATCTCTGAAATCATCCTTCATCGTATCCCATTCATCCTCATCTTCATAAGTCTTTAGGATATCTATAGGAATCGGGCGGGCGCCATTGCACCAGCGGCTGTACATCGTCGTGTCATCTGCGATTAATTCCGAAGCAGTCAGAGTATCATCCAGATATGCAGAGAACAGACTGCGTACAAGTTGGTGTTGTGGGTAGGTTTTCTTTTTATTTTCCAATAATACACCAATCACGTTTGCATAGGGGATTCTGATGTATAGATTTTAATATGTAATTTTAATGTGTCAAAGACGCATTGAAACGGGAAAACATTTATGATAAAATAAAAATCAATATTGAATATGAAGCAGTGCCGCCGGACAGCGGGGCTGAATAAGGAGGATATAATGGAGCAGTATAAGCAGGAATTTATAGATTTCATGGTAGAGAGTGATGTGTTAAAGTTTGGAGATTTTACTTTAAAGAGTGGAAGAAAGTCACCTTTCTTCATGAACGCAGGTGCGTATGTTACAGGAACACAGCTTGCAAGACTTGGTGAGTATTATGCAAAGGCTATTCATGAAACATATGGTGATGATTTTGATGTACTGTTCGGACCAGCATATAAGGGAATTCCAATCAGCGTAGTTACAGCAGTTGCATATGCAAAGCTTTACGGCAAGGAAGTAAGATACTGCTCAGACCGTAAGGAAGAGAAGGACCATGGTGCTGATAAGGGCGGATTTCTCGGAAGCAAGTTAAAGGATGGCGACAGAGTCATTATGATAGAAGATGTAACAACATCCGGTAAGTCGATGGAAGAGACAGTTCCTAAGGTAAGAGGGGCAGCAGATGTTACTATTGTAGGACTTATGGTTTCACTTAACCGTATGGAAGTAGGCCTTGGCGGAAAGGTGAGTGCGCTTGAGGAGATTAAGGAAAGATACGGTTTCCCAACAAGCGCAATTGTATCTATGGCAGATGTTGTAGAACACCTTTACAATAAAGAGTGTGAGGGTAAGGTAGTTATTGATGATGCACTAAAAGCAGCAATTGACAAGTATTACGCAGAATATGGTGTTAAGAACGCATAAAACTGATGTTAATGGAGGGTTAACTATGGAAGAGAATCTTTATAAGAAATTAAAGTCAGTAGGAGCTTCTAATCTTGTATTTGGTATCCTGATAATACTCTTTGGTATCGGTGCAGGTGTAATGATGATTATTAATGGTGCAAGACTTCTTGCACACAGATCAGATAGCTTATTCTAGTGAAGGGGAACTGCCTGGTGGGTTAATTATGCCTGCCGGGCAGATTTGTTATGAAAAAGAAACATTATGTAACGCTTATAAAATGGGCGCTTTTTGTTATATATATGATTCTGCTCTTTTATGTAGTCTTTTTCGCAGAAGGAATGGGAAGGGCAGAGATAGCCAGCGGTTACAAATACAATCTTACACTGTTCACGGAAATCAGGCGCTATTGGCGTTATCTTGGACATTTTGACTCGCTTGGCTGGATAGCATTTCTTAATATAATTGGAAATGTGCTGGCATTCATACCATTTGGCATATTCGTGCCGTGGCTTTCCAATGGCAGAATTAATGTTTTTGCTACATTTGCATATGGATTCGCACTGTCGCTTACAATAGAAACAGTACAGCTTATATGTAAGGTCGGCTGCTTTGATGTTGATGACCTTGTGCTTAATGTACTGGGAGCATTGTGCGGTTATGCGGTATATGCGATAGCATACAGAATAGTTAAAATGTTTAGTAAAAAGGACAGGTGAAAAAATGAAACTTTTTAATAAATACAAGTTCTCTGATAAAAGTCAGGCACTTGGTGGTTTGATATCGACTGCGATGGGAATACTGTCATTGCTTTCTTTTGGTTACGGAGTGTATCTGTCTTTTAAAGCAGCAGGAGAAGGCGGCTTAAGAGTAGGAAGTCTTGGAATATTAAGCCTTATCTTAGCGGTAATTGGAACAGTAATCGGACTAATCAGCTTCAAAGAAGATAATAAGTTCTACGGAACTTCGAGATTTGGTTCAATGCTGTGTGGGGTAATAGCAGTATTTATGATAGCAGTATTCTTAATGGGAATATAATCCTTATCAGGGCAGAAGGAGAAAGAAATTGTTTAATGATAATGTAGAAGAGCGTTACGCTCTTGCAATAGAAAGAATTAAAGAGATAGCAGAGGAACCGGGGCTTAAGACGGATGGGTTTGCAGATTATTTCAAATGTATTGCCACATTTATCCTTAAGATGGATAAGCTTGCGGCTGACTTAAAAGCTGATGTTTTCAGAGATTATTCACTAGAAGAATATAAGAATCTGAATACAGGTCTGTATGAAGATGTAATTGGCAAGGCTTACGAGACAAGCTACGCTAATCCGGCATATGCAGCTTCAAAGTTAGGGCTATCAGAGGGAAGGCTTTTGTCATTTCTTTACGTTGAGATAAGAGGAATGATTGTGTATGCATATGAAGGCAGAATGGCAGAGATGACAGCACTTATGGAGCTTTTTGTTGAAGTGTACTGCATGTGTGCATCGACTGAGGAAGACTGTGGAAAGCCAGATTATAAGCAGATGAAAGAGTCTGTATACTGGTATGTTAGTGATTACAGTGATGACCTTATGGAGTACCGGGTAAGAGAGCTGTTAGACCCTGAACTTGATTTTGCAACTAAGATAATTATGGAGTCTGACCTTACAGATGTAAGATATCTGTACAGATTCGGTGAGTATGTTACTGACAATGAGATTAAGACAGCAGAGTATCTTAGTTCGCTCAGTGAAGAAGAAATCCAGAAGATGGCAGACACATTTACAGAAGGATACAGAATTGGATTCGAGCTTACAGGCAAGGATTTGTCTAAGAAGAAAACAGTTAATATAAGATACTGTCTGGGATTTGAAAGACTTGTGAGGGCTGAGATTAAGAATTTTGAAAAGCTTGGACTTAAGCCTACAATATACAGGGCAGCGGTCAACACGATTAATAAAAGACTTAACATTAAGGTTGGCTATTACGGAGCTAATCCTAACAAGCAGATGGATTTCGACCATCGTTTTGACAATGCACTTTATATGGATGGCGAATTTGTTGAGAGAAAGACAGGGGCATTAAAGCTTGCATATGAGAAGAACAAGGAGCTTGCAGCGGTGCATGGTGGACCTGCTGTTATGGAAGTGTTTGGTGAAGTGCCATTCGAGCCTCAGATTAAAAGCGAGGCATTAACGCTTGATACTAAGCAGCAGAAGCTTTCTGTGAAATACAGCAATGACGCGGGAAGCATTGTTAATGAGTATATTAAAGGTGAGGAGAGAAGCTTTACAATAATTGCTTATCCGATACCGGAGATTGGAGAGAATTTCGAGGAAATATTCGAGGGTACTGTTAAGATTAATACCCTTGATTATAACAAATATAAAGCTATCCAGCAGGCACTTATTGATGTACTTGATACAGCACAGTATGTTGAGGTTAAAGGAGCTAACGGAAACTGCACAGACATGAAGGTTTCTATTATGAAGATAACCGACCATAAGACGCAGACTGTATTTGAGAACTGTCTTGCGGACGTTAATATTCCGCTTGGAGAAGTATTTACATCACCTGTGCTTAAGAAAACGACAGGTGTGCTTAATGTGAGCAGTGTATATCTTAATGATATTAAGTTCAATAATCTTACGGTATGGTTTGAGGACGGATTTGTTAAGGACTTCACATGCACTAACTTTGATGATGAGGCTAAGAATAAAGAGCTTTTCAAGGCAAATGTGTTATATGACCATGAAACTTTACCGCTCGGAGAGTTTGCTATAGGAACTAACACTACAGCATATGTGTTTGCCAATAAGCATGATATTGTGTATAAGCTTCCGATTCTTATTGTTGAAAAGATGGGACCACATTTTGCAGTCGGTGACACATGCTATTCAAGGGCAGAAGATGTGTATGTAACTAATCCGGACGGCAAGGAGATTATCTCAAGGGATAATGAGGTTTCACTTCTTCGTAAGACGGAGCCGGACAAGGCTTATTATAACTGTCACACCGATATTACCATTCCGTATGATGAGATTGGTAATATTACTGTTGTGGCAGAGGATGGAACAAGAACAGACTTGATTAAGAACGGCAGATTCGTGCTTGATGGCACGTTTGCACTTAATGATGCATTTTTAACAGAATTATAAATATATAATTGTAAGCTGTAAACAGGCTTTATCTTGACGCAAAGTTTAAAACAAAGTACAATGATAATTAGTGTTTTCACTAATTTTAATATTATATCTATCGGACATAGGAGGTTAATATGGCTTTAGTAGGAATTGTTATGGGAAGTGACTCTGATATGCCTGTTATGGCAAAGGCAGCAGACATTCTTGAACAGTTAGGAATTTCGTATGAGATGACAATTATCTCAGCACACAGAGAGCCTGACGTATTCTTTGAATATGCTAAGAGTGCAGAGGAGAAGGGATTTAAGGTTATTATTGCAGGTGCAGGTATGGCAGCACATCTTCCGGGTATGTGCGCAGCTATTTTCCCAATGCCTGTTATTGGTATTCCAATGCACACAACATCACTAGGCGGTAGAGATTCATTATATTCAATAGTACAGATGCCTACAGGTATTCCTGTTGCAACTGTTGCTATTAACGGTGGTGCTAATGCAGGTATTCTTGCAGCCAAGATTCTTGCAACATCTGATGCAGCACTTCTTGAAAGACTTAAGGATTACACTAAGAACCTTAAGGAAAGTGTTCAGAAGAAGGACGCAAGACTTCAGGAAGTCGGTTATAAGAATTATTAATTAGTAACTGAATAGTTACATTAACTTACATTTATCATAATATTGAAGGAGAAAGAATCATGGATTACAAGAAATCTGGAGTTGATATTGAAGCAGGTTACAAGTCAGTTGAGTTAATGAAAGAGGCTGTTAAGTCTACTATGAGAGAAGAAGTGTTAGGCGGAATCGGAGGATTCTCAGGTGCATTTTCACTCGCTAAGATTAAGGAGATGGAAGAGCCTGTATTACTTTCAGGAACTGACGGATGTGGAACTAAGGTTAAGTTAGCTTTCATTATGGACAAGCATGATACTATCGGTATTGATGCAGTTGCTATGTGTGTTAACGATGTTGTATGTGCTGGTGGAGAGCCACTCTTCTTCCTTGATTACATCGCATGCGGCAAGAATTATCCAGAAAAGATTGCTACTATCGTTGGTGGTGTTGCAGAGGGCTGCAGACAGTCTGAATGTGCACTTATCGGTGGTGAGACAGCAGAGCATCCGGGACTTATGCCACAGGATGAATATGATCTTGCAGGATTTGCTGTAGGTGTTGTTGATAAGAAGGATCTTATTACAGGCGAGAACATCAAGCCGGGTGATACTCTTATCGGTATCGCTTCAAGTGGTGTACACAGCAATGGATTCTCACTTGTAAGAAGCGTATTTACAATGACAGAGGAATCTCTTAATACATATTACGATTCACTTGGAAAGACATTAGGAGAGGCATTACTTGCTCCAACTAAGATATATGTTAAGACAATGAAGGAAATCAAGAAGGCAGGCGTTAAGGTTAAGGGCTGCAGCCATATCACAGGTGGTGGTTTCTATGAAAATGTACCTAGAATGCTTCCAGACGGTGTTAAGGCAGTAATTAAGAAGGACAGCTACGAAGTACCACCAATCTTTAAGATGCTTGCAGAAGATGGCAATATCGAAGAGCATATGATGTATAATACATTTAACATGGGTATCGGTCTTGTACTTGCTGTTGATCCTGCTGATGTTGATACAGTTATGGCAGCAGTTAAGTCTGCAGGTGAGACTCCATATGTTATCGGAAGTATTGAAGCTGGCGAGAAGGGAGTTACTTTATGCTAAGAGTTGCAGTTATGGTTTCCGGAGGCGGAACTAATCTTCAGGCTATTATCGATGCTGTTAAGGATGGAACAATCACTAACACAGAGCTTGTAGCAGTTATAAGCAATAATGCCGGAGCATATGCACTCACAAGAGCTAAGGATAACAATATTCCAGCATATTGCATATCACCTAAGGATTATGAAAGCAGAGATGCATTTAACGATGCGCTGCTTGATAAAGTGAATGAGCTTAATGTTGACCTTATAGTACTCGCAGGATTCCTTGTAAGAATCCCAGAGAAAATGGTTCATCAGTACAGCCACAGAATTATTAATATTCATCCATCACTTATACCTTCATTCTGCGGAGTTGGTTTCTATGGACTCAAGGTTCATGAAGCAGCTCTGGCAAAGGGTGTTAAGGTATCAGGTGCAACTGTGCATTATGTAGATGAAGGAATGGATACAGGAGAGATTATTTTCCAGAAGGCAGTTGATGTACTTGATGGTGATACTCCTGAAACTCTTCAGAGAAGAATTATGGAGCAGGCTGAATGGAAGCTTCTTCCTAAGGCAATTAACAAGATTGCCAATGAACATGTTAATTAATGATTACTGACTAAGTATATAGATAACAATATGCGGAGGAATTAAGATGAAAGTATTAGTTGTAGGCAGCGGCGGAAGAGAACATGCAATATGCTGGAAGTTAAGCAAGAGTCCTAAGGTTGACAAGATATACTGTGCACCGGGTAATGCGGGAATTGCAGAGCTTGCAGAGTGTGTTGATATTAAGGCAATGGAGTTTGAGAAGCTTGTAGCATTTGCTAAGGAAAACAGCATTGACCTTACTGTTATCGGTATGGACGACCCACTTGTCGGCGGTGTCGTTGATGTATTCGAGGCAGAGGGCTTAAGAGTATTCGGACCAAGAAAGAATGCAGCTATTCTTGAAGGATCTAAGGCATTTTCTAAGGACCTTATGAAGAAATACAATATTCCAACAGCAGCTTATGAAACATTTACATCAGCAGAAGAGGCCAAGAAGTACCTTGAGACTGCTGAGTATCCTATCGTTCTTAAGGCTGACGGACTTGCACTTGGCAAGGGTGTTCTCATCTGTGAGAACAAAGAGGATGCACTTGCAGGTGTTGATGAGCTTATGCTTGACAAGAAATTCGGAACAGCAGGTGATACAATTGTCATTGAGGAATTCATGACAGGCCGTGAGGTTTCAGTACTTTCATTTGTTGATGGTGATACAATTAAGATTATGTCATCAGCTCAGGATCATAAGAGAGCTAAGGATGGTGACCAGGGTCTTAACACAGGCGGAATGGGTAACTTCTCACCATCACCTTTCTACACTAAGGAAGTTGATGAGTTCTGTAAGAAATACATTTATCAGGCAACTGTTGATTCAATGAAGAGTGAGGGCAGACCATTTAAGGGAGTTATCTTTTTTGGACTTATGCTTACTCCAAAGGGACCAAAGGTTCTTGAGTACAATGCAAGATTTGGTGATCCTGAAGCACAGGTTGTTCTTCCTAGAATGAAGAATGATATTGTTGATGTATTTGAGGCTTGTATTGATGGAACTCTTGATAAGGTTGACCTTCAGTTTGAAGATAACGCATGTGTATGTGTAATTCTTGCTTCTGACGGATATCCACTCGCATATGAGAAGGGCTTCGAGATTAAGGGAATGGAAAACTTCAAGGGTAAGGATGATTATTTCTTATTCCATGCAGGTTCTAAATTCAACGAAGAAGGCAAGGTTGTAACTAATGGAGGACGAGTTCTCGGAGTTACAGCACTTGGTAAGGACCTTAAGGAAGCAAGAGCCAAGGCTTATGAAGCTACTGAATGGGTAGATTTCGATAACAAATATATGAGACATGATATTGGTAAGGCAATTGATGAAGCTTAATTAGTAACTGTTAAGAGTCAGGCAAAATGCGAAGCATTTTCGATACTGGCGGAAAATAGTTAGTATTAAAGAAAATGGGGGCAGATGGCTGGAGAATACCGGTTATCTGCCTTAGTGTGTAAATGAGGAGACAATTATGAAAATAACACCAGTTAAGGGTACTAATGATTATCTTCCTAATGAGGTTGAAATCAGAGATTACCTTCAGAATGAGATATTAAAGGTATATGTTGCTAATGGATTTGAACACATTACAACACCTATTATTGAGGATATTGAGAATCTTGATAAGAGTGATGGTGGTGAGAACTTAAATCTTATATTCAAGATTATGAAGAGAGGCGATAAGCTTGAGAAGGCTGTAAGTTCACTTCAGGAAAATCCTAAGACAGGAACAGCATGTGAGAATGAAATTGCTGATATGGGATTAAGATATGACCTTACACTTCCACTCAGCCGTTATTTTGCTAACAACAAGGACAAGCTCACTCTTCCTATGAAATGTATCCAGATGGACAGAGTGTACAGAGCTGAAAGACCACAGAAGGGCAGACTTCGTGAGTTTGTTCAGTGTGATATTGATATTATTGGTTCTGATTCTACAGATTCAGAGGTTGAACTTATTCTTACAACAACCAAGGCCCTTAAGGCTATTGGCATGAAGAATTTCAAGGTTAAGATTAACGACAGAAGACTTCTCCGTTCATTCCTTCAGAATTGTGGATTTGCAGAGGAGCAGCTTGACAGTGTGTGCATTACATTTGACAAGATGGATAAGGTCGGACTTGATGGTGTTAAGGCTGAGCTTACAGATAAGGGCTTTGACGCTGCTGCAATTGAGAAGTTTATCGGATTCTTTGGAAGTGTTTCAAGTGCACAGGAGATAAGCCTTGAAAGTGTTGAGGCTATACTGGATGATAAAGCTCCAGCAGAAAGCGTAAGAGGAATTATCAACACTGTAAATGAGCTTTCAGACGGTCAGTTTGATGTTGTATTTGACCTTTCTTTAGTAAGAGGTCAGGGTTACTATACAGGAACTGTATTTGAAGTTGAAAGTATTGATTTCAAGGGTGCTATCGCAGGTGGTGGAAGATATGACAACCTTATTGGCAAGTTCTTAGGACAGCAGGTAAGCGCTGTTGGATTCTCAATCGGATTCGAGAGAATTTTCTCAATCCTTATGCAGAATGGTGTTGAGACTAAGGCATCAGCAGACAAGATTGCTGTTATGTACGATGAGGGACAGGTTAAGGAAGCTTATGCAATAGCAGAAAAATACAGAGCAGAAGGTAAAGTATGCTCATTATATGTAAAGCCTAAGAAGATGGGAAAGTTCCTCGGAAAGCTTGAGGAACGTGGATATAAAGGATTTGTTAATGTCAGCAATGGTGATGAGATAAGCTTGTTCTAGTGAGTTTTATGGCGCAGCCTTTTTAAGGGCTGCGCTTATTGCTTCTATAAAGACGGAATATGTATATCTGTTGGCTGAATCATAGGTTATGTTGGTTGTGCCGGCTTCCATGACTTTAGCAGCAACTTCATCAAATGAAGTCGCCAGTTTAGGATACATAGTTGTGATTGATTCAGAAAGATTAACAAGTTCAATGCTGTTAATGTTAGAGGAATCAACTGTGACCTGGATATCAACGGGGTTGCCGTCTAACAGAATAGAGGCGGTATATACTCCGGGGCAGAATTTAGGAGCATCGGCATTATCAAGGGGTGTTTCGATATTAGAAGAAGTAGAAGCATTTACAGTGCTGCTCTTGGGTTTAGTAGTATTCCTGGAATCATCAGAACCATTGCTGCCAAGACGGATAACAGCGAATATAACAAAAGCTATTACAATAGCAGCGATAACCACTCCAATAAGGAGCTTTTTAAATGGAATAACAACAATTTTAGTCTGTCTCATCACAAAGAAACCTGCCCTTCATATTCATTATTACAAAATATATGGTATGGAGTGAGAGATTATGATTAAAATATAAAATGTGTTATACTATTAAAAATGTTTTAAGGGGAGTAACATATGTCATTACAATTAATTCTAGGCAGCTCTGGTGTGGGGAAATCGCACTATCTGTATACACATATAATTGATGAGTCAATGAAGAATCCTGACAGGAATTATATAGTTGTTGTGCCAGAACAGTACACTATGGCAATTCAGAAAAGACTGGTATCCATGCATCCAAGAAAAGGAATACTTAATATAGATGTTGTGAGTTTTGAAAGACTTGCATATAAGGTATTTGAGGAAGTTGGTGAGGACAATCTTGAAGTCCTTGACGATACAGGAAAGAATCTGATTATTAAAAGAGTTTTGGAACAGAACAAGGACAGATTAAAATATTTTGGAAGTAATCTGTCTAATACAGGATTTGTGTCAGAGATGAAGTCTGTTATATCGGAAATGCTTCAGTATGATATCAAGCCGGATGTTATGCAGGATGCGGCAGGTGCAGCATACAGTGATTCAGAGGGAAGTGCAGCACTTCAGTATAAGCTTGATGATATCGTTCTTGTATACAATGCGTTTGCAGAGTACATAGACAAGAATTATATAACTAAAGAAGAAATACTGGATAAATTATGCAGCAAGGTTACAGAGTCAGAGCGAATAAAGAATTGCGAGATAGTATTTGACGGGTTCACAGGCTTTACTCCGGTTCAGTACAATTTACTGACAATTCTTTTATCAATGTGTCCGAAGATATATGTTTCTCTGACAATTGATGCATCTGAGCGTGAAAATTCAGTAAGAGGCAAGGAAGAAATCTTTTTCATGAGTAAGGACTGCGTATCAAAGCTTTATAAGATATGCGATGGTGAACATGTGAAAGTCCTTGAACCTGTGTATATTGCAGGAAAAGCAGTACCGGGAAAGAATGTAATTGTAAATGTTAATTCAAGATTTAAGAATTCAGAAGAACTGGATTTCCTGGAACAGAATCTTTTCAGAAACAATTCGGGAAGATTTAATAAGAAGACTGACAACATAGTTATATATGAGGGAGCTGTTGCCAAGGAAGAATTAACATTTGCAGCAGGAGAAATAATAAGACTTACAAGACTGTGTGGATACAGATATAACGAGATTGCGATAGTTACTGCGGACATGGATGGCTACGGCAAACTGGCGGCTAATATATTAAAGCAGAATGATATACCATATTTCTTAGATTACAAGCGCCATGTGACGGACAATCCATTTATTGCGGCAATTAACGGTGCACTTGGAATAATAGAGAATAATTACAGCTATGACAGCATATTAGGATTCCTAAGAACCGGAATGAGCGGAATGGAGCGCGAAGATATTGATCTGTTAGACAATTACTGTGTTGCAGTTGGAATCAGAGGCAGGGGAAAATGGCATGAACCATGGATAAGAAAGTTCAGGGGAACAGTCAATAATACTGACCTTGAGAAGCTTAATTCACTAAGAACAATAATAACGGATATGTTGGATCCATTGGAAGAAGTGCTTAAGTCAAAGGAATCTAATGTTGCAGATATGGTAAAGGCACTTTACGAATTCCTTGTGCGTGAAGATATGGAGAAGAAGGTAGGTGCGCTTAATGACAGCGAGTACACTGGTGATGAATATGCGCAGTTATATAAGAAAGTTATAGAAGTATTAGATAAAATGTATGCTCTTCTTGGAAGCGAGAAGGTTGGTATTAAAGAATTTAACAAGATACTTGCGTCAGGATTTCAGGAGATTAAGATAGGACTTATTCCGCAGACCAACGACTGCGTTGTTATCGGAGATATAGAAAGAACCCGTCTTGACAATATCAAGGTCATGTTCTTTGTTGGAATCAATGACGGCAATGTACCTAAGAAGGCTGATTCAAGAAGTGTTCTGTCAGAAAGCGACAGGGAATATCTTGAAGATAAGGGGATTGTTATGTCCGCTTCTGTAAGGGAGAAAGCATTTACGCAGAGATTCTATCTGTATCTTATTATGACAAAGAGTGCGGAGAAGCTTTACATGTCATATGCGGTAAAAAACAGCGAGGGTGCGGCGCTGATGCCTTCATATATTATAAGAAGCATGAGAAAAATGTTTTCACATTGCCTTAAGTTATCTTACAAAGACACGGCACAGCAGAATTCTTATGTAACAATACCGCAGGCGGCTAACAGCTTTGATAATACTGAAATTGCTGCAAATGTAGATGAGGATATTATTGATTCACTTACTGGCGGCAGGCTTGTCGGAAGCGTTACATCTTTTGAGAACTTTGCAGAGTGCCCATTGAGGTATTACTTAAGGTATGGAGTTGATTTAAAGGAAAGGGAAGAATTCACATTTTCACCAGTAAACTTTGGCGTCGTGCTGCATGCGGTTATCCGTGAGGTGTGCGACGAAATCAAGAAAAACGGTGAGTCGTACTATCTGATATCAGATGAGAAGCGCCGCGAGATGGTAAAAAGAAGTGTCGCTGCAATTACTGACATATACCAGAACAGTATCCTTAAGGATTCAAGCCGTAATTCATTCATGATTAAGCGGATGGAAGACCTTGCAGACCGCACTGTATGGGCGATGGGTGAACAGTTAAAATGTGGTGATTTCGTGCCATTTGTATTCGAGCATAAGTTTAATATGGAAGTCGGAGACGGAGACAGAAAGCAGCTTATGAGCGGAACAATTGACCGCGTTGACATATGCGAAAACGGCACAGATGTATATGTAAGAATTATCGATTACAAGACAGGAAAGAAGGATTTCAACATAGTAAAGACCTACTACGGAATTGATATCCAGCTTATGGTTTACATGGAAGCGGCAATGAAGCTTGTGGCGAAGATGCGTCCGGGGAAAAATGTGATTCCTGCCGGAGTGTTCTACTACAACATAAGTGACCCGATTGTATCTGCGACAACAGAGAGTGCAGAAGAGATAGAGGATAAGATTAAGGGTGAACTGCGTCTTAAAGGAATGGTTAATTCGGATAAGGATATTGCCGAGAAGATGGACAATACCGAGGGTACATCACTTAATATTCCGGTTAGCAGAAAGGCTGACGGCGGATTTGACTCACGAAGAAGCAAGGTGATGAACACAGAGCAGTTTAATATACTTGGAAGATTCGTTGATGTAAGATCCATTGATACTGCGGACAGAATTGCAGGCGGTGATATAAGGAGAAGTCCTTATAAAGACGGACAGTTTTCAAGCTGTGACAGATGTCCTTATGGGGCGGTGTGCGGATTTTCTGTGGATTTGCCAGGCTGCAATTACAGAAAATTAAAGAAATTCGATGATGAAGTATTATGGAATAATATAAAGGAAGGGGTTGATGAGAATGGAAAGAAAATGGACACCGGCGCAGAAGAGTGCGATTGATATAAGAGACTGTAATGTGCTGGTTTCGGCGGCTGCCGGTTCAGGAAAGACTGCTGTTCTGGTAGAGCGAATTATTTCCATGATTACAGACCCTGACAAGAATATAGATATAGACAGGCTGGTTGTTGTTACATTTACAAAGGCGGCAGCAGCCCAGATGAAAGACAAGATAAGAAAAGCACTTGATTCAATGCTTGACGAGAATCCGGGGGATGTGAACCTTTTAAGACAGATAACACTGCTTAACAATGCACAGATAACAACGATTGACAGTTTTTGTCTATGGATAATTAGAAATCATTTTCCGGAGGTTAATCTGGACCCGGGGTTCAGGATAATGGACGAGGGTGAGAAGAAGCTTATTGAAAATGATGTGATGGAAGATGTGCTTGAGGAATTCTATGCCGAAGCAGATGAAGAATTCTTTAATCTTGTTGATGCATTTGGCATGGGACGGGACGATTCAGGGCTTGTGAGCATTATAGATAAAATATACCGTTTTTCTAGAAGCAATCCGTGGATTGATGAGTGGTTTGACGAGTGCATGTTAGTTTATGATGATGAGACTTACGATAATCCTGCAATTAAGGAACTGTATGATTCAATTAAAAATGCACTTCTTGATTACCGTGATAAATATAACAGATTAGTAGATATCTGTTCTGAGCCGGCAGGACCTGCAGCATATACAGGTGCTTTGCAGTCTGACCTGCTTGGAATTAATGAGATGATTAATTCGCAGGATTTTGGAGAGCTTGGCAGAAAGATAAGAACATTTTCATTCGAAGCCCTGTCAAGAAAGAAGGATGCAGGAGCAGACCCGGATATTAAGGAATATGTTAAGGGACAGCGAAAGCTGTTTAAAGATTATATAGGACGGCTTAATGATAAGATATTCTTGAAAGATGATGAGGGAATATTTGCAGACATGCAGGGGGCAGGCATCCAGATACGGACTTTACTTAAAGTGGCAAAGGTGTATGCCAAGCGTGTTTCAGAGGTGAAGCGAGAGAAGGGTATAATTGATTTTAATGATATGGAACATCTTGCTCTTTCAATACTTGTAAAGAAAGAAGATGGAAAGCTTGTATACACAGAGACTGCCGACAAGCTTGCGAACAGATTTGAAGAGATACTGATAGACGAGTATCAGGATTCTAATCAGCTGCAGGAGGTTATTCTTAATGCGGTGTCGAAGACAAGACTGACCGGTGAGAATAACAATATATACATGGTTGGTGATGTAAAGCAGAGCATATACAAGTTCCGTCTTGCCTGCCCAGAGCTTTTCATAGAGAAGTACGATACATACGGCGAGACTGGCGATAATGTAAGAATTGAATTACAGAAGAATTTCCGAAGCCGGGAAAATGTGCTTGAGTGTGCCAATGATGTGTTCAGTCATATCATGAATAAGAATTTTTCAGGAATCGGGTATGACGAATCTGTAAGGCTTAATGCGGGGTTTCCATATCCTGAATACAGTGACAGTAATTATGGTGATGAAGCCAACAAGAGTACAGATGTAATTCTTATATCTTCAGAGAATGAAGAAGAAGCTACGACAAGAGAGCTTGAGGCAGACAGGCTTGCAAAGCTGATTGAGGGAATAGTTTCTTCTGGCGTAAATGTATATGATGCAGATGAGAATATATACAGACCGGCAGAATACAGGGATATTGTAATTCTTACAAGGTCAGTTACAGGCTGGGCAGATACATTTGCAAATGCCCTGATGGACAGGGGAATACCGGCGTATACAGATTCGTCAACAGGATATTTCAGCGTGCGTGAGATACAGGTAATCTTAAGTATGCTTACAATAGTAGACAATCCGGTTCAGGAGATAAGCCTCGCGGCGGCAATGATGTCTTATTTTGGAGGATTTACGGCAGCAGAGCTTGGAATGGTGAGAAAGCTTGGAAGAGAGCATGCGGATAAGAATACGCATAATAATCTGTATGAACATTTGAAAGCAGTTGCAGTGCTTGGCAGAGCAGATAAGATACAGGAGACGGATGTTAAGCAGCTGTCCGGCAAATGTGCATTATTTCTTGCAAAGCTCACAGAATACCGAGACAAGAGCAGTGTTGAGTCACTATATGATCTGTGCTGGGAGATGATATATGATTCAGGCTACTACGATTATGTGGGAACAATGCCTGCCGGAGCGCAGAGACAGGCTAACTTAAATGTCCTGCTGGAAAGAGCAGCGGGATATGGAAAGTCAAGTTATTCAGGTCTGTTTAATTTCTTAAGATATATTGAAAGACTTAAGAAGTTTGACGAAGATTTTGCAGAGGGGGCTGCCAGCCTTGACAATGAGAATCTTGTAAGAATTATGAGTATCCATAAGAGTAAAGGCCTTGAATTTCCTATTGTAATACTTGCAGGAGCGCATAAAAGCATTAACTTTATGGACGCAACAGCACCGGTGCTTGTAGACCAGAACTTAGGAATTGCAGTTGATTATGTTGACCTTGAAAGAAGAACGAAGACACCTACTATTATTAAAGGTGCTATGGCAAGAAGAATTGTAAGGGAGTCGATAGCCGAGGAAGAGAGACTTCTCTATGTTGCAATGACAAGAGCAAGAGAAAAACTGATAATCACTGGAGTTGTAAAAGATGCAGACAAGACACTTGATAAATACAGGGAAAGTGCAAAGCAACTTGCGGCAGATGGAATGTTGTCTTTCGCGGACAGTGAGAATATAAAGAACTATCTTGATATGATAATGCCAGTGTGTCTTATGGATTCAGATAAATTGAAAGGCAGCTTTAAAGTGATGGTTGATGCCGGAGAGGATTCTTGGGCTGATGCATTTGAAGCTGGGGAGATGGCTGGTGAAGCGAATGCTGTTAGAATTGGGGAACTGGCTGATGAAATTATAGAAGCTGTGTCTTATCCTTTATTAGATGAGCTTCCGGAGTATGTTCCTGATGATAACGCAGCCAGAAGGATGAAGCTGACGGTTTCGCAGCTTAAGGCTATGCAGGCGGATGATGATTCAGAGGAAAATGCTTACATGGATGAATCTGTGAAGACAGCACTTAAAAAGGAAGCATGTGATGAGACAAACAGCATAATTCCAAAGTTCATAAGCGGTGAGGAAGTGAAGCTTGCAGCGAATGAGCGTGGTAGCGCATATCATAGGGTTATGGAATGTCTTGACTATTCAGTGAGTGTGAACCTTGATGGAGTTAAAGCAGATATTAACAGAATGTTAGAAACCGGAAAGATGAATGAATTACAGGTGAAAAGTGTCAATCCGTGGGATATCAATACATTTGTACAATCAGATACAGGCAGGAGAGTTGCAAATGCAGTGAACTGTGGCAGTGTCAGAAGAGAACAGCCTTTTGTATTTGAGTACGAAGGACAGCTTATACAGGGTATAATCGACTTGTATTTTGAAGAGGATGGAGAACTTGTGCTTGTTGATTATAAGACAGACAGGGTTATGAAAGACGAAGCAGGTGAAAAAGAACTTGTGAAAAGATATGCAATCCAGCTTGATTACTATGCAAAAGCATTGACACAGCTTACCGGGAAAAAGGTCAAAGAAAAGATAATATATTCATTTGCTTTAGGGAAGGAATTAAGTGTATATTAAACCATTGCATAATTAAGAATCATGTTATATAATTAAATGACATATGAGATTATATTGCCGATGCAGGCTGAATTAGGAGGATATAATGACAAGAACATACGCTGTTAAGTATAAGAGTAAGTCTAAAATGTTGACAACACCAGAGCTGGTTGCACAGACAGAGGAAGATATCAAGGCATTAGAGCTTGTAAAGGATGTTGTTATCAAAGAGGATGGACAGGTTGTTACTGTTGAGGTTGAGAATGAGGAAGATTTCGAACCAGTTATGGACAGAGTAGTCAACATTTTCAGAAGAATTGATGACAAGTCTGAGGTTTCATACAAGTTCGGTCTTAACCGTGAATAATTCGAAGACTATTGATTAGAGTAAGCCTGTGAAGCTAAGACTGCGTCACAGGCTTATATTATGTATATGCCAGAGCAGACATTAATTATTTGATAAGCTATGTATTATGTGATATAAAGGAGTAAAACAGTGAGTTTAGAAAGTGAAATCAAGAAAAGAAGGACATTTGCCATTATCTCTCACCCGGATGCTGGTAAGACAACATTAACAGAGAAGTTCCTGCTTTATGGAGGAGCTATTAACCTTGCAGGTTCTGTAAAGGGTAAGAAAACTGCAAAGCATGCAGTTTCCGACTGGATGGAGATTGAGAAGGAAAGAGGTATTTCGGTAACTTCTTCTGTTCTTCAGTTTAACTATGAAGGTTACTGTATTAATATCCTTGATACTCCGGGACATCAGGATTTCTCAGAGGATACCTACAGAACTCTTATGGCAGCAGATTCAGCAGTCATGGTTATTGATGCTTCTAAGGGTGTTGAGAAACAGACTATCAAGCTTTTCAAGGTATGTGTTATGAGACACATTCCTATATTTACATTTATCAATAAGATGGATAGAGAAGCTAATGATCCATTTGAGCTTCTTGATGAAATTGAGAGTGTACTTGGAATCTCTACATGCCCAATTAACTGGCCTATCGGATGCGGTAAGGAATTCAAGGGTGTGTATGACCGTAAAGAGAAAAATGTTTCTTTATTCAAGGCAGCCATGAATGGTCAGAAGGAAGTTGATACTGAGATTGTTGATGCGTCAGACGAGGCAGTTCTTAAGGACAGAATTGGTGATGCTTTCTATGACAAGCTTCAGGAAGATATTGAGCTGTTAGACGGAGCAAGTGCGGAGTTTGATCAGGAGATGGTAAGTGCAGGTGACCTTACACCTGTATTCTTTGGTTCAGCGCTTACTAACTTTGGTGTACAGACTTTCCTTGAGCATTTCTTATCAATGACAACTTCACCACTTCCAAGAAAGTCTGATCAGGGAATTATTGATCCATTTACTGAGGATTTCTCAGCATTTGTATTCAAGATTCAGGCTAACATGAATAAAGCACATAGAGACAGAATTGCTTTCATGAGAATATGTTCCGGTAAGTTTGAAGCCGGAATGGAAGCCAACCATGTTCAGGGTGGCAAGAAAATAAGACTCAGCCAGCCACAGCAGATGATGGCGGAGGAGAGACATATTGTAGATGAGGCATATGCAGGAGATATTATAGGTGTATTTGATCCGGGTATTTTCTCTATTGGTGATACTATATGCAAGTCTAATAAGAAATTTGCATTTGAGGGTATACCTACATTTGCACCAGAACATTTTGCAAGAGTAAGACAGCTCGATACTATGAAGAGAAAGCAGTTTATCAAGGGTATTAACCAGATTGCACAGGAAGGTGCGATTCAGATTTTCCAGGAGTTTAATACAGGAATGGAAGAGATTATCGTGGGAGTTGTCGGTGTTCTTCAGTTTGAGGTTCTTGAATACCGTCTTAAGAATGAATACGGTGTTGATATCAGACTTGAGCCGCTTCCATATGAGCATATCCGCTGGATTGAGAATCCTGAGGAAATTGATGTGAACAGAATTGTTGGTACATCAGATATGAAGAAGATTAAAGACCTTAAGGGCAATCCACTTCTTGTATTTGCCAATAGCTGGTCTGTTAATATGGTACTTGAGAGAAATGAGGGCTTAAAGCTTTCAGAATTTGGAAGAAACTAGTTGTACGATACATTTAGGAGTCAGGTGATTACATGAAATCAGTATACAAATGTAGTGTAAAAAGAATAGCAGCACTGGCAGTGATGGTATGTATGCTTGTGCTTGCCGGTCTTGCCTTTACATCTGTAGTTAATACAAAAGCGGAATCAGTCATAGCACAGGGACATGTTAATTATGATGTTACTAACCTCAGGATAAGAAAATCACCTGTTACGGGTGAGATTATTACCACAGTTGATGGCGGATTTAAGTTTGATATATATGAAGAGGTTAATACTGATTCAGGAACGGTATGGTATAGCATAGGCTTTAGTTATAATGGAAGTTATACAAGAGGTTATGTAACTTCAAGTTATACAACTATAGATAAGAGAATTGATTACAAGCCGGATGCGGATTTTGAGGAATATCTTAATTCACAGGGATTTCCTGACAGTTATAAGGACAGTTTAAGGCAGCTTCATGCACAGTATCCTAACTGGGTATTTGTTGCAGACCATAATGGAAAAGACTGGTCAGATGTGGTTGATAACCAGAATGTAATTGGACGAAGCCTTATACATGGTTCGGCTGTATCATCATGGAAATCAGTGGCAGACGGATGTTATGACTGGGAATCAGGTGAATATACGGGATTGGATGGAAGCTGGGTACAGGCATCATCTGCTCTTGTAGAGTATGCCCTTGATCCTAGGAATTTCCTTAATGCTACTAATATTTTTATGTTCGAGAATCTTGCATTTGATGGTTCAGTACAGGATGCAGATGGTCTTGAAAGTATGACAGATGGTACATTTATGGAAAATTCAAGCCATGATCTTTCATACAATGGAAGAAGCTATACATATATAACAGGTCTGTTATATGCAGGGCAGGAATCAGGAGTCAGTCCATATCACCTTACATCAAGAATTTTACAGGAACAGGGATATGACGGACATGGAAGCAGTATTTCAGGAACACAGTCAGGATATAGCGGCTATTACAATTATTATAATATAGGTGCATCTCCAAGTGGAGGGTATACTGCTGTACAGAATGGATTAAGATATGCTTCAAAATCGGATTCAAGTCTTTTAAGACCATGGAATACGAGAATGAAATCTATAATTGGTGGTGCCATATTTATTGGCAAGAGTTATATCAATAAAGGGCAGGATACTCTGTATTATGAGAAGTTCGATATGACAGGAAGAGGACATCAGTATATGACTAATATACTGGCACCGAGAAGTGAATCTGTTAAGAGTGCACAGGGATACAGTGACAGTAATAAGGAAAGCATATCGTTTGTATTTAAGATACCTGTATATGAGAATATGCCTGAAAATGTATGTGCTATTCCGACAGGAGATGGAAGTCCTAATAACAGACTTAAGAACCTGTATGTTGATGGCTGGTCTCTGACGCCAACATTTAGTCTGTATACAACAGAATACAGCTTTATTGTTGATTATGAGACATCATCAGTGAATATTGGCGGCTCTGCGCTTGATTCATCAGCAAATGTAAGTGGTTTGGGAAAATATGAACTTTCAGTTGGAAGTAATGATATTAAAATAACAGTTACAGCGGCGAATGGTGATACACAGGATTATACAATAACTGTGGTAAGACAGGATAAAGCACCTGATCCTACGCCAGATCCGGAACCGGATAAACCTGATAATAGCGTAAGTTATCCGGGATTTTCTACAAATCTGTCTGTGGACGAGAGTACAAAATATATAAGTGGCATAGCAGTTTCAAGCAGTGTCAGTGATGTACTTGATAAGATTAAAAACCAGGAGGGTGCTTATTCTAAGGTTCTTAATAAGAATGGAAATGAAAAGGACGGAACTGTTGGGACAGGAGATATTCTTATAACATATAATTCTTCTGGCAATGAGGTCAGCAGATATGAGATTATTATATATGGTGATGCAAATGGCGACGGAGATATTGATTTATTTGATTTTGCGCTTATAAAGAGAGCTTTATTGGGTATTTCTGAGCCATCAGGGATATATTGGAAAGCAGCGGATTGTAATAAAGATGGAGAACTTGATTTGTTTGATTTTGCTGTAGTAAAAAGATATATTCTTGGTATTGGAAATATAAGTCAGTAATTATTGTTAGAAAGGATGATTATGAATAAGATAAAAAAGTTAATTGCTTTTATAAGCATATTGGTTATGAGTATAATGCTGATTCCGGTAAATTATGCGAAAGCTGATGAAACAGCCAAAATATCAATTAGTTCAGTGAGTGGAACTGTAGGAGATAAAGTGACAGTTACTCTTACTGTGTCAGCTTCTGATAGTATAGATGCGGCGGCAATACCTGTATCATATGATAATTCAATTATAAAACCGGTGTCTTCAGGCAATAGCGGTGTTGTATCGTTTGCGCTTCTGGATGCATCAGCTTATGGTTCTACGGAATCAATATCAATGCAATTTGAAATTATTGCCGCAGGAACAACAACACTTAAAGTTGCGGGAGATGCGAAGATATCTGTAAATGGTGAAAGAGCGCAGGTTAGCAGTTCTTCAGGAACAGTCACAGCAAAAGCTCCAGCAAGTTATTCTTCAGATAATGCGCTTAAATCTTTACAGATAAGTCCGGGAACACTTTCACCAGCGTTTTCACCGGAGACAACAACATATAAAGCTACAGTAGATTCAGATGTTGAAGAACTGGTTGTCAGTGCTGTTGCTAATGATGGTGCGGCAAAGGTATCTATAAGTGGAAGAAGAATGGATCCGGGAAGCAATACCACTACAATTACAGTTACAGCAGAGGACGGTTCTGTAAGAAAGTATGTAATTTATACGACAAGACCAGAAACTACTCAGGAGACGGCAACTGAAGAACCTTCACAGACAGAAGTCCAGCAGGAAAGCTCATCACAGACACAGAATAGTGAAGGGATTGTTACTATAGATGGAGAGAAATTCACAATTAGTCAGGATTATACAACACATGAGCTGCCTGATGATTATGATACAGAAGAATATGATTATGATGGTAGTAAGGTAATTGTTGGTAAAGGACTTAAAACAGGTCTTATTCTTATGTATCTAGAAAGTGATAATGGCAATGGTGGTTTTTATGTATATGATGAAAAAGCAAAAACATTTTCACCATACAATACAGTTGATGAGCCACAGATAACATATGTAGTCCTTCCAATAACAGATTCGCTTAATAAACCGTCTGGATATACATTAACTAAGTTTACTATGAATGGAAAAGAAGTACAGGTGCTTATTGATTCGGACAGACAGTACTGTCTGTTTTATGGAGTAAGCTCTCTTGGGGAAAAGGGCTGGTTCAGATACAGAATAAGCGATGCGACAATACAGGCTTATTCAATAGACAAAGGTGATATTACCGGAACGGTAAATACATCCGGAAAAGATACAAAACCAGCGAATAATAAGGGCTATATTGCTGTTATATCAATTCTGTCTGTTTTAATAGCTGCATTTGCAGTTGTTACGGGAATCCTTTGTTCTAAGCTTTCTAAGGTAAAGAAGGTATTTAATATGGCATCAAAAGATGGCGTTGACCTTGATTCATATACAGAGAAAGAGATTGATGAGTATGATCTTGACGATTATGAAGAGGGCGGGGATTATGATGATCTTGATTCTTCATCTGATGAAATTGCTTATGGTGATGACAAATCAGGTAAGGATGATGTCGAAGAACTGAAACTTTTTGATATTGATGATGATAAGTAGATAATTAAAAAGCCTTAGTGTAAATGTGTTTTTTGATTCACATTTCACTAAGGCTTTTTCTTATTCTTCCGGAAGCTTCCAGTTTTCTGCCTGATTATAATAGTCGGCGGACATTTCGCTAAATTGGGCGGACATGTATGGGTCATCTGTTGCTGCAGCAAGTTTTTCATAACATTTACCAAGCAAAGACAAAGGCTTGTTTCCGCTGCTTGCCGCATCAAGTATGCTTTCTGTTTCAAATGCAGCATTATACAGCCACAGCACAGCTTCTTCATAGTCTGCCTGGTTCATGTAAAATGTTCCGAGAATCAGACACATTTCAGCAGGAGGATTGTCGGCAACTGCTTTTAAAGTGGTCTTAAAGAATGAGTCAGTGTCACCATCTGCCATATATATCTTAGCAAGAATACAGTTGATTTCTTTCATTAAATCATTGCTTCTGCCTTCTTTGGATAAAATATTTTCAAATATATTCCTGAAAGCAATAAAGTCGGAATCTTCACCGGATATAAGAAGCTCTTTACACAGCATGGTAACTACATAATCTTCAATGTGGACTCCTTTTTCAAATGCTTTGAAATATGTTGAAAAGTCTCTTTTACTATGGTCGCCCGCCTGCATGTGAAGAATTTCAATGTCACTGTCATATACGACTGGCGTGAGCCGTACTGTTTCATGTATTGGTGAAATCCATGTGAATGGACGGAGCCTTTTGAAAAGCTTCGGGCGGAGTTCTTTGTGTGCATTGTATACAGAATTATATTCTGATGCATTGACATAATACATCTGAACAATGTCTATCTCTGGAAGAAGCATATGTTTCAATTCTCTTAATGCGTAGTTGTTGGTATCATCAAGCACTTCGTCTGCGTCAGCACTGAATATGTAGTCACATCCAGCTTTGGAAAATGCGAAATTTCTTGCGGCTGAAAAATCATTTATCCATTCAAAATCATATATTTTGTCGGTGTAGTGAGCTGCGATTTCTTTGGTATTGTCAGTTGAGCCTGTGTCTACAATAATCAATTCATCATAAGTTCCTGCGTATGAATCAAGACACCTTGCAAGGATGTCCTGCTCATTTTTTACAATCATGCACATGCTTATTGATATCATGTTTTTCTCCTGTTCTTAATTGGATTTATATAGGTTATATCGGTAAATGCCTTGATTTTTTTAGGTATTCGTAAGATACTTGTTATCAATGATAACATATATCTGATACGAGGTACACAATGTCAAAAAAGAAATCTGAAGCAGAACCAGTTGAATATATAGACAGTCAGGCTTTTGACGCGGCGAAAGAGAAGATAATCGGTAAGAGCCATAATGACAAGGGGATAGGTACTTTGTCGGAAAAGACACTGCATGCAGTATTAAAAATGTATTATGAACCCGATGAGGATAATCATGAGGTTGCAATAGACGGTTATTTTGCAGATATATATAACGAGCATGGGATAATTGAGATTCAGACGAGGCAGCTTAACAAGTTAAGGGATAAGTTGTCAGTGTTCCTGAATGAATATCAGGTAAGAGTTGTGTATCCAATGCCATATGAAAAGTATTTAAGCTGGATTGAGCCGGAAACAGGGGACATTACTTCTAGAAGAAAGTCTCCGAAGCGATGTTCTGTGTATGATGCGATGTTTGAACTATATAAGATTAAAGCATTTTTAAAGAATCAGAATCTTAAGGTTACATTGCTGCTGATTGATATGGAAGAATATAAGCTTCTTAATGGCTGGAGTTACGATAAGAAGCGCGGAAGTGTGCGTTATGACCGCATTCCTGTTGGAATAAGAAAGATAGTTGAACTGGACTGTCCACAGGATTATATGCAGTTTGTACCAGAGGGACTTGAGAAGAACTTTACTTCAGCGGATTTTGCAAATGCAGCGCATATTGACAGGCAGACTGCTGCCAGTGTACTTGCAATGCTTAATTACATGGAACAGGTTAAAAGAGTCGGAAAGACAGGCAATGCCTATATATATGATATTGAAGAACATTATTGAATGGAGATAGTATGTACTCTGTAAATGGAAACTGCTTTCGAATATCTGTAAGAAATCTTGTGGAATTCATGTGTGCAGAAGGTGATATTGACAACAGGAATACAGGCAGCAATGATGTGAAAATCATGCAGGAGGGGGCAAGGATTCACAGGAAAATCCAGCACAGCATGGGAACTATGTATCATGCAGAAGTGCCTTTAAAGATTGAGATACCGCTTGTATCTGACTTAGGGATTGAGTATGTATTACAGGTTGAAGGCAGGGCTGACGGTATTATTGCAGATATTAATTATGATGAGGATGGCAATAAAGAGCCGGAGAGCGATGTAATAATTGATGAAATAAAGACTATGCAGGCAGATGTTTCCCTGCTGAAAGAACCTGTCTATGTGCATAAGGCGCAGGCACTGGTGTATGGCTATATATATGCAAGCCAGAAGAAGCTGTCAAAGATTGGAATTCAGATGACTTATGTTACTCCTGAACCTGAGACAGTCAATAAGTTTCTGGAAGAATATACATTTGAAAGAATTGAAGAGTGGTTTAATAAGCTGATTACAGGCTTTAAGAGATGGACTGATTATACATTTGATGAAAGACTAAAAAGGATGGAATCAATCAGAGAACTTAAGTTTCCTTATGAATACAGGGAGGGGCAGAAGAATCTGTGCGTGAGTGTATACAGGGCTATTGAAGATAGTGAGAATCTGTATATTCAGGCACCTACAGGTGTCGGAAAGACGCTGTCTACTGTGTTCCCGGCTGTGCAGGCACTTGGTCAGCAGATGGCAGATAAGATATTTTACCTGACGTCAAAGACTATAACGAGAACTGTTGCGGAGGATACTTATGCTATATTAAGAGATAACGGGCTTCATATGAGAACTGTTACTCTTACAGCGAAGGACAAAATATGTCCACTTGATGAGCGCAACTGCAACCCCGTGTCATGTCCTTATGCCAAGGGGCATTTTGACAGGATTAATGATGCTGTGTACGACATTATAACGAGCCAGATGGTTATCGGAAGAGATAATATCATGGAATATGCCAACAGACATAATGTCTGCCCGTTTGAGATGTCGCTTGATGTTTCGTACTGGTGTGATGGAATTATATGTGATTATAATTATGTATTTGACCCGGATGCGTCGCTTAAGCGGTATTTTGGCAATGGTGCGAAGGGTGATTATGTGTTTCTTGTGGATGAAGCACACAATCTTGTGGACAGGGCAAGAGAAATGTACAGTGCAGTGTTGAAAAAAGAAGATTTTCTTGCAGCTAAGAAGCTTGTCAAGGAGATGGACAAACGGCTTGCAGGCGCACTTGACAAATGTAACAAGCAGTTGCTCGAATATAAAAGACAGTGCGATACATTCATGGTTGTGAGTGGTCTTGGAACATTTCCAGCCAGCCTTGAGCGTGTCATGGGACTTATGCAGAAGTTTATGGAAAGGCATAAGGGTGAGCCTGTGACTAACGAGCTGCTCGAGTTTTTCTTTGCAGTGAGACATTTTCTTAATATGTATGACTGTGCTGATGAAAAATATGTCTATTATAACGAGCATGATAATGATGGAAACTTTCTTGTACATCTGTACTGTGTTGACCCGTCAGGTAACATAAGTGAGAGACTTTCACAGGGCAGAAGCACGGTATTCTTCTCAGCAACGCTGCTTCCGGTTAATTATTTTAAGGAAATGCTTTCAGGTGATGTATCAGAAAGAGCGGTGTATGCACATTCTTCTTTTGAACCTGATAATAAGAGAATTGTTGTGGCAACTGATGTGACAAGCCGTTATACAAGAAGAAATGCAAGGGAATATGCCAAGGTACATGATTATATTATGCATATGATTTCTGGCAGAAGCGGCAGATATATGGTGTTCTTTCCGTCATATTCTTACATGGAGAGTGTTCTTGAGTGCTTCAGGTGGGAAAATGGTGTTAATGTGACCGAATGTGGTGGAGAATATACATTTTTACCAGAAAGCTGTGTGAATGTGCTTGTGCAGGGAAGGTTTATGAAGGAGGCTGACAAGGAAAATTTCTTATCAGCATTTTACGAGGAACTTCCAGAAGGGGCTTCGCTTGCAGGCTTCTGTGTGCTTGGAGGAATATTTTCCGAAGGAATTGACTTAAAGGATGAGAGCCTTATAGGTGCTGTAATTGTCGGAACGGGGATTCCGATGGTGTGCAGGGAGCGCAACATTTTAAGGGATTATTTTGATGAATTTGGCAAAAATGGATATTCGTATGCTTATGTTATTCCGGGAATGAATAAGGTGCTTCAGGCAGCAGGAAGGGTTATAAGGACGGATACGGATAAGGGAGTTATTGCACTTCTGGATGACAGATTTATGACTGGTGAATATGAGCGTATGTATCCTAGGGAGTGGAACAGGATATTTCCAGTCAGTCTGGGTAATGCTTATAAATGTATTAAGGATTTCTGGACGGAACAGGATATATAGGGCATTGATAAAAAATGTACAATGTTAGAACTTGTAGTCGGACTGTATGTGTGATAAAATTTAGACAGATATTATTAAGGTCCGGATATATGATGATTTGGTTTGATTATGGGAGATGGGCTTATGCAGAACGTGGAAGAGATTAATAAGAATATAGAAAACAAAACTGTAGACAAGCAGGTCTGGCAGTCTCTGGGATTTGATGAATTACAGACTATTGAGATTATCAGAGGAATTGAGAATGGCGTTGATGTGAGTGTGTATTGCAAAGAGGAATTTAACGCTGCCCAGATGAAAGCATTAAGACTTGGCCTGGAAGAAAAACTTGATGTAAGCAGATTTGCAGATGTACAGTATGATTATATGCAGATGGAAGAATTGAAGCAGGCTGTGCGTATTGGAATGAATATGGATGATATATGTAATCCTAAGTTCAGTCATTCTGTTATGAGAGAGATAAGGCTTGCATCAGAGCTTAATTATGATCTGACCAGATATGCAAAGCTTGGTTATTCAGGAGAGGTATTAAGACAGATAAGACTTGCAAAAAAAGAAGATATTGACCTTACATTTTTTGTTGAGGATAATTATGATGAATATCAGCTCAATGAGATAAGGCTGGGAATACACAGCTGTGTCGACATAACTAAGTATCTGCTTCATGAATATAATGGGGAACAGATGGAACAGATCAGACTTGGACTTGAGGAGGGGATAGATGTTACTCCGTATAACATGGTTGGATTTTCATCAGGACAGATGAAGCAGATAAGACTTGGACTTGAAGAAGGAATAGATGTTTCTGAATATGCAGATCCGTTTATTGATGCGGTAAGCATGAAAGAGGCAAGACACAGAATTTCTGATAAATGGAATGACGAGAAGCCTGCACTTAATGAATTGCAGTCACAGGAAATTCTTATGGGACTTACAAGCGGTGTAGATGTTTCTTTATATGCTGATCCAAGATATACCTTTAAAGAGATGGAGAAGATAAGACTTGCACTTGAGAGGGGAAGTAATCTGGATGGGCTGCTTAAGTATGGATGTTAAGATGCAGCTATTACAGTACAGTGTTTTGATAATGAATGGATAAGACATTCGGAAAGGGGGAACAGCATGAGCAATACAGAAATAGTTAATGAAACAGCTGATATAGATGATATCGAGTTACATGAGGTTTATGTATATATTGCAGATGATAATATGAGCGCATCAGTCAGGCTTGGCAAATGTGATGAAGGATATACATATGATGAAGTCATGAATAAGCTATCGCTTAATGGAATTAAGACGGGAATAGATGAAGAAAAAATTCGATGGATGATTTCACAAAAAATATATGACCAGCCTGTTGAAATTGCTGTTGGTAAGCCTGTAAATACAGGAAAAGACGGATATTATGAATTCTTTTTTGATACTGATAATATTAATAACAACAGACCAACAGTAAGAGAAGATGGTTCTATTGATTATTTTAACCAGAAGAGATTTGAAAAGGTTAATGAGGGGGATCTGCTGGCAAGATATCATGAGCCGACTAAAGGGGAATTTGGCTTCGACATATGCGGGAAGCTGCTTGTGCCTAAACCAGGAAAACCAAAGCCAAGACTGCATGGTAAGGGCTTTAAGACATCTGAGGATGGGAAAGAAACTTATGCTGCAATATCTGGAAAGATAGAATACTGCAACTATGATTTAAGTGTTGTTAATGTGTATGAGGTTAATGGTAATCTTGACATGAGTATGGGTAATATTGACTTTAATGGGGATGTTAATATTACGGGCAGTGTGAGAAGTGGTGTAACAGTTCATGCCATGGGAAGTATATATGTTGGAGGCTTCATTGAGGGAGCAACACTTATTGCTGGGAAAGATATTGTATTAAAGGATGGCGTTAATACTAAGAATTCAGGAAAGATCGAGGCAGGGGGAAATATATCTGGCAGATTTTTTGAGAATACAGAGGTTATTGCCAAAGGAGACTTACAGTGTAATTATATTCTTAACTGCAGGGTGCTTACATATGGCAGGGTATTTGTTGAGGGACCCATAGGTTCTATTATAGGTGGTGATGTAACTGGTGTTATGGGAATCAGTACTACATCATGTGGACATGAAAGCAATGTAAAGACTTTGTTGAGGGTTGGTTCGACCAAAGAAATCAGAAAAGAATATGCAGAACTTATTATGGAGCTTAAGGAAGTGGACGGACAGATTGAAACTTTTGAAATGGCTAATAAGAAGTTTGAGATGATTAAACAGAACATGCCTGAAAAGTATGATAGTAAAATGGCATTGAGAGTTACCCAGTCAAAGATTGTAAAGATGGCTCAGAAAGCCAAGCTTGAAGAAAAGAGCAAGGCATTATACAATCTTATAAGAGATTCAGAGAGAGCAGTTGTTAAAGTAAAGAATCATATATATCCGGGAAGCAGGGTATATATGGATGATAAGACTTATATGCCAAGTTCTGTATTTTCACATATTATTGTTAAGAAGACGCCAAGCACGATTATTCTTAGTGATTATGATGAATAAGTATATTACAGGGAGAGTATTATGATAGAAGAAGTTGTTTCGGTGGAATTGCCGGTGCATGAAAGGCTGGTAGTAAGAAAGAACAGGCTTACGAATGAAGGAAACGGCATTGATATGCCAAGAATTTCTATAGTTACAGGTACTCATGGGGATGAACTTGACGGACAGTATATCTGCTATGAGATTATCAGAAGAATTGAGAGAGAGAAGAATAAGCTTAAAGGAATTGTAGACATTTATCCAGATATTAATCCTCTTGGACTTGATACAGGTTCAAGAGGAATTCCTATGTTTGACCTTGATATGAACAGGGTGTTTCCTGGGGATAATAATGGAGCGATGGCTGAATATGTGGCAGCAGGTATTATTGAAGATATTATTGGAAGTGATTTGTGTATTGATATCCATTCAAGCAATATATTTGTAAATGAGATGCCACAGGTAAGGATTAATGATGATACGCAGGAAAAGCTTCTTCCTTATGCGAAGATGATGAATGCACAGTTTGTGTGGATATATTCGTCTATTACTGTGCTTGATGCAACTCTTGCCTATAGTCTTAACCATCTTGGGGTGCCTACTCTTGTTACGGAGATGGGTGTTGGAAACAGAATTACACCAAAGTATTGCAGGGATATTGTTGATGGTATATTTAACCTTATGTCTCATATGGGAATATGGGATGATGAGCCAAAAGAAGTGAATGAACCTATTATTTCTACAGAAGGTGAGGTTACATTTCTTACCGCTAAGGAAAGCGGAATATTCGTATCAGCAGTTGATTCTATGGGAAGGATTGGAATTGGAACGCATATAGGAGATATTATCGAACCTATTGAGGGAAGAATAATCCAGAGAATTGAATCGCCTACAGATGGAATTATATTTACATTAAGAGAGAATCCGGTGGTACATAAGGGGGCTCTTATAGCAAGAGTTTATGGTGGCAGATAATGAAGAAAGAGATTATTTATTCTTTAAAGGGTATATATAGAGAAGATTATCAGATAGAAGGCTACAGATTCGGCGGCGGTGAGAAGTCGGCATGTATTGTTGGTGCATTAAGAGGAAATGAGATACAGCAGCTGTATATATGTTCGCAGCTTGTTAAAGCACTTAAAGAGCTTGAGGCTCATGGTGCAATATCACACAATCATGAGATTCTTGTTATCCCATCTGTTAACAGATTTTCCATGAATGTAGGAAAGAGATTCTGGCCTACAGATAATTCTGATATTAACAGGGCTTTTCCTGGGGATGTTAATGGAGATACAACCAATCAGATAGCAGGAACACTTTTTGACAGAATTAAGGGTTACAGTTATGGCATACATTTTGCGAGCTTTTATATGCCGGGTGATTTTATTCCTCATGTAAAGATGATGGATACAGGATTTCAGAGTGCAAGTCTTGCCAATCTGTTCGGACTTCAGTACGTTGTTATTAGAAAGCCGAAGCCAATGGATACAGTGACACTAAATTATAACTGGCAGATGAATGGTACTAATGCATTTTCAATATATACTAACAGCACAGATATGATTGATGAGAAGTCTGCAAGACAGGCTGTGTCATCTGTTCTCAGGTTTTTAACCAGAATGGGTATTCTTAAGTACAACAATCACAGTGGATATATTGCAAGTGTTATCAACGAATTTGACCTTATGGCAGTCAAGACTTATGATGCAGGATTTTACAAGAGACTTAAAGAGCCGGGTGACCCTGTATATCATGGAGAACTTATTGCACAGATTCTTGATCCATGCGAGGGTACTGTTAAGAGTGAGATAATATCACAGACAGACGGTATTGTTTTCTTCGCACATACAGGTCCTACCGTAATGGGTAATCAGGTTGTTTACAAGATAATAAGAAGAATGCATGAATAGTTGTTTGAAAATATGTTTTATTGTGATACCTGTCTCTTATACACATCTGACGCTGCCGACGATC
>ENA-OZIC01000113-OZIC01000113.1-human-gut-metagenome-genome-assembly--contig:-NODE-113-length-51528-cov-10.546714_pt1 | contig 51528 bp, 40 predicted proteins | sample MGYA00244056_ERZ653704 | MGnify/ENA primary metagenome ERZ653704 (study PRJEB26926, sample SAMN06165229) | human gut metagenome | biome: ENVO:00009003; feature: ENVO:2100002; material: ENVO:00002003... | reverse complement strand
GTCGGCAGCGTCAGATGTGTATAAGATACAGGTATTATAATACAAGGCATGTAAGAAATCGGAAATGTCAACTAAATATTATTAATTATCAACGAGGAGGGAAAGCTATGAAGTTTTTCAGAAAATTAGGCTTTCAGCTTGTTTTATTTTTTATTGTTGCCATTACAATTCCTATTGTAATGCTTATGGTAAGTTCAATTACAACAACTTCGTCTTCAATGGAAAATAATGTGAAGGTAACAAGTGAGCAGACTTTGAATGAAGCACAGAAACAGTTTACTACATATCTTAAGACTCTGTCGCAGCCGGTAGACCTGCTTACAAGAAAGAATGAAGTAAAGCATCTTGAGGATCAGGGAACATTAAGTGATAATGTTAAGGCAGTAAGAGATTCTCTTATTGCATCAGTTAAGGTTACTAATGGTGCAGAAAGAGCGTTCTTTGCTACTAATACTAATCTTGAGATTACAGGTTGGGGAGAATATAACCCAGAGACTGGTAAGACACTTAGTAAGGGTGGTCTTGAGAATGGTGTAGACAGAACTAAGGAAGTATGGTACACAGATTGTAAAGGTCTTAAGGCAAGAAACAGCATTTATGCTTATTTTTCAAAGCCATATTACAGCAAGGATTTTGATAAGACAATAATTACTGTTTCACAGGAAATTAAGCATTCAGACGGAACGAATTATGGTACTGTGGGTATGCATATTGATTTTTCTGAGATTACAGATTTTGTACAGGGTATCGGACTTCTTAATACAGGATTTGTTGTCCTTGCAGATGAAGATGGTAATATACTTGTTAATAATGATAATAACAAGTATGTAACAGATTCAGTATCAGGACTGAATTGCTGGAGTACAGTTAAAGGTCTTACAGAGAATGATTATGATAAAGCATTTTCATTTGATGAAAACATTAATGGTGAAAAGGTACATGTAGTAACATCTAAGGATGCTGTTACAGGATGGACACTTGTTGGTTTTATCAGTTCTAAAGAAACATCTGCTACAACTAATAAGATGATTAGCAATACTGTTATATTCAGTATTATCGCATTTGTTATTGGAATTGGTATTGCACTTGCAGTTACAGCTTCTATGACTAAGGAGATTAAGAAGGTTTCTGGACATATGAAGGATGTTGCGGGTGGTGATTTAACAGATAGAATTGATGTAAAGAAGAAGAATGAGTTTGGAGACCTTGAGAATAACTTTAACAACATGGTTGAGAACATGGCAGTTCTTATTAAGGGTGTTGAGGAAAAGAGTGGAGTTATAGTAGATGCATCTGCTAAGATTGCAGGAGTATCTAAGTCTACTACAGAGACAGTAGGTCAGGTTTCAGAGGCTATACAGAGTGTTGCAGTTGGTGCATCAGGTCAGGCAGACAGTACACAGACAGCAACACAGGAAGTAGAAAATCTTGCAGACAGATTAAAGGAAACCAAGGCTTATGTAACTGATATCAGTGATATGTCTGTTGAAACACAGAAGTTAAGTAATAAGGGACTTACAATTGTTGATGAACTTATTACTAAGGGACAGCGTTCAATTGATAACTCTAAGATTTCTAAAGCAGTTGTATCTGAGATGGTAAGCAGTATAGAGAAGATTAATTTCATATCAGATGCCATTACAGAAATTACAGAGCAGACTAACCTGTTATCACTTAATGCTTCTATTGAGGCAGCAAGAGCAGGAGAGAGCGGTAAAGGATTCGCAGTCGTTGCTGATGAGATAAGAAAGCTTGCTGAACAGTCACAGCAGTCAACAGATGAGATTAAGGAGATTGTTAATGAGATTACTATTAAGTCACAGCAGGTTGAGCAGACAATGGATGAGTCAGTTGGTATTATAGAGGAACAGAATGTTTCTATTAAGGATGCTAAGGAACTGTTTAATACAATTTCTGATTCAGTTAACGGACTTAAGGAAGGTCTTGATAACATTACACAGCTCAATGAAGCTATGGATACTAATAGAAGTAATGTTGTAAGCAAGATGGAAGATGTTGCAGCAGTAGCAACTGAGACCGCAGCAGCTTCTGAAGAGGTTACAGCATCAGCCGTTGATGTTGAGCAGACAATGCACGACCTTAATGAATTTACAGTTGAACTTGATAATATCGCAGAGGCTCTTAAGGAAGCTATTGATAAGTTCAAGTTGCAATAATTAAACTAATCCGATAAATGTGTTTATGGAAGCTGCCACTCGGCGATTGTAATCGCCAGGTGGCAGCTTCTTTTTAATCTCAGGGTATCATTGACCTTGCTGATGTTTTGTGATAAAATCTCTCTTGGTGTTTAGCCAAGTTGTTCTCATAGTTAAGTGGATATAACGGGGACCTCCTAAGTCTCAATCCCCAGTTCGACTCTGGGTGGGAACATTTATATTAAGAAGTGACAAGCAGTGGCGATGGGAATCGTTGCTGCTTTTTTATATTACATATTTTAGTGTGTAATTATAGTGAATTACAAAGAATTACTGCTTAAAGACATCAATATATGGAAAAAATCATTGTACATGATAAAATTAAAAAGATGGAGATATAGAGTAAGGGGTATAACATGAAAAGGGAACAGGGGATATTAATTGGCACAGTAATAGCTGCGATTATTATGATGTTTTTATGTAGTGTTTTCACATTTAGTGATGCAGTTTCTGAAAAAACTTTGACAACTTGCATTCCAGAAGCAGTAAGTATAACAGAGGATGGAAAAACACAATATGATTTTAATTTACAATCATATGGACAGGATATAGGTTCAATAGTATTTTATTCTTCACATCAGAGAATAAATGTATATGCACAAGGAGAAGAAATTTACAGACTTAGTAATAAACGAAGTATATGGGGAAATACCCCGGGATGGACATGGAATTTTGTAAAGCTTCCATCTGATGTGGACAGACTTCAAATAGAGATTTCACCTTGTTATAAGGAGGTTGAAGGCCAGAAACAGGAATTCTATATCGGTGGTGGCAATGATATATATATGAAATTGCTTCGAAAAGCTATGCCAGCATTTATTATAAGCGTAGTTATTTTATTGGTAGGATTATATATTACTATATATTTGAGCGTTATGGTAAGTGTTACCGCATTGGCGGCGATGAGTTTTGTTGTATAATACCAAAGGGAAAGAGTGTAGACATAGAGCGTGTAATAAGAAAGCTTTATCATGATGTAGATGTTTTGAACAATAAGAGAATTATTCCAACAGAAGTGGGAATTGCCTGTGGTTATGCTGTTTTTACAGTTGATGATATGGAACTGGAAAGAGTCCGAGAGCGTGCAGATGAGGAGATGTATCAGCGAAAAAAAGAAATGAAAATGTGATTAATAACTCAAAAATTAATATCTTATAAATTATTATCGACATACGCCCGCATACACGCTATAATATGTTTGCTTTTATATGTAGATATCACGAGATTAGAATAAGTAACAGAGGAAAATGTTTATGAATTATATTGTTATGGATCTTGAGTGGAATCAGAGTGCCAAGGGAAAACAATTTTCTGAGGATCATTTTCCTTTTGAGATTATACAGATAGGCGCGGCGAAGGTTAATGAGAAGCTTGATATTGTAGATGAGTGGCAGTGTACCATTAAGCCACAGGTGTATACAAAGCTGCAGAATACAGTCAGGAAGATACTAGGAATAACAGAAAATGACCTTGCTAACGGAACGGATTTCGTATCGGGTGTAACTGAATTTCTTGAATGGTGCGGTGATGATTATACATTTGTTACATGGGGAAGCATGGATATTACTGAATTAAGAAGGAATATGAAGTTCTATGATGTTCCGGAGAATTTTCCAAAGCCGCTTCTGTATCTTGATCTTCAGAAACTTTACAGTATTAATTTTTCAGATGGCAAGACACGCATGAATCTTAAATCTGCAATCGATGAGCAGGGAATCAAGGGTGATGAGCATTATCATTCAGCAATGAGTGATGCAAGGTACACAGCTAAGATAATGAAGAAGCTGGATTTCGACAGAGTTAAGAAGTTCTGCAGTATAGACACATTTACAATTCCAGAGTCAAGAAAGGACGAGGTATATCTTAACTTTGGAACTTATGAGAAGTATATTTCAAAGGGATTTGCTACAAGGGACAAGGCTGCAAGCGACAGAACTGTACGTTCCTGCAAATGTTTTTTATGTGGCAGGACTATGACAAGAACAGTTAAGTGGTTTGCTACTAATTCGAAATGCTATTACGGCTTGTTTACGTGTGATGAACATGGGCTTATAAAGGGGCGTTTCAGAGTTAAACAGACCGAAGAAGGCAGATATTATGCAGTCAGAATTATGAAGCACACGGATGAAAAGGGCGCACTTAAGATATATGAAAAGCAGATAAAAGAGAGGGAACACAGACGCAGGCGGCGTCAGGCTGAGAAACTCTCAGAACAGAAATAATGGCATGTCAGAAATTCAACTGACATGCCATTTTAATATATTTAATATCAGAACATTAATCCATATATTACTGCAAGACCAAGAATTACCTGGATAATTGTGAATCTGAAAACAACCTGCGTATCTGACCAGTCTTTATTCTTTCTCATATGGTCGTGGATTGGTGTACGAAGGTTCTTCATTAAGTTGATGTGAAGAAATCTCATGAATGAAACCTTGATAAGACCAAGTCCGCCATCAAGAATAATTACAAGTGCCATTGGAATATAAAGCAGCGGTGCATGGAGCTTGAGGAATGTAAATGCTATAAATATTCCTATTGCTCTCGAACCTGCGTCACCCATAAGAAGCTTGCTTGGTGATGCATTGAACCACAGGTAGCCGAGGATACACACAATCATAATAAGAACGGTGTGTCTGTAAGCTGATTCAATATTAAATGACTTAAAAAGTACATACACTGAAGCAAGTGTTACAACTGAAAGTGTACCGCATAAGCCGTCAACACCATCTGAACAGTTAGTAACATTGATACTTACCCATATAAGTATAATAATAAGTATTGCATATATGATTGGATTAAGAGTTACTGTCTTTCCAAAGAATGCAAGGTCAAATGTGTTAGGGTTGTAATGCAGGTAAGTAACTGCCGCCATAACTGATATTGCAAGGTCAATAAGACCCTTCTTTAAATTACCCCATGGTGATGAAGCGCTGTCATCAAGGTATCCGCTGAGCATTGCGGCAAGCACAAGTATAAGATAAATGATAAGCTCGGCGCTTAAGTTTACAAATAATGCACATGTGACAGTGAATGTAAGAATGAAAATCATGCCGGCACCTCTTGGTTTTCCAACCGATTTACTTCCGTTGATGGCATAAGCTCTTCCGGCATCTCTTGGAAGAAGATTCTTGCCAAGAGCAATTGCAGCTATTGTAAATGCGAAGGCAAATAAAATGCTTACAAATGCTATGATGTTGGTGAAACTTTCGTTGACAATATAGTATATCATAAGAATTTAATACTCCTTTTCATCTTTCTAACTTATATAAAGCATTTATTTCAATGCGATTTACAGTATAACATAATATATGTGAAATGAACATTTTTTTTGCATATGAAATGTAGTAATTAATTTGCTAATGTGGTAATATACTATTAATTAGTGGGATAATCTGAGGGGACCCATGTGTATCGTGTAGGATAATAATAATATAATGGAGGATTTTATGAAGAATATGCAAAAATACGAGCAGCTGGCAATCACAGAACTGGATGCATATCTTTTTGGACAGGGAACTCATTATGAGATATATAACAAAATGGGTGCGCATGTTGGAGTAAAAGACGGAAAAGAAGGTGTGTATTTTGCTGTGTGGGCACCTGCTGCAAGAGAAGTCTATGTTATAGGTGAGTTTAATAACTGGAATGCATATGGTTATGATATGAAGAAGATTTCAGATGGTGGAATATATGATTTGTTCATACCGGGAGCTAAAGCAGGGGATATGTATAAGTTCCTTATTATTTCCCAGAGTGGAGAGGCTCTTTACAAGGCAGATCCATATGCTAATCAGGCACAGTTAAGACCAGAGACAGCATCAATAGTTGCCGATCTTTCAGGTTATGAATGGAAAGATTCTGAATGGGTTGAGAAGAAGAAGACAGAGAATCATCTTAAAGCACCTCTTTCTATATATGAATGTCATCTTGGCTCATGGAAGAAGAAAGATGATGGAACAGAGGACGGATTTTATACATATAGAGAATTGGCACCTGAGCTTGCAAAATATGTAACAGATATGGGATACACACATATTGAACTTATGGGAATTGCAGAGTATCCATATGATGGATCATGGGGATATCAGGTAACTGGTTATTATGCACCTACAGCAAGATACGGAACACCTAAGGATTTCATGTATTTTGTAGATTATATGCATGAAAAAGGAATTGGTGTAATTCTTGACTGGGTACCGGCACATTTTCCAAAGGATGCGCATGGACTTGCTAATTTCGATGGAAGCTGTGTATATGAGTATGCAGACCCTAGAAAGGGAGAGCATCCTGACTGGGGAACTAAGGTATTTGATTATTCAAAGAATGAAGTGGCTAACTTTCTTATTGCTAATGGAATGTTCTGGGTGGACAAGTTCCATATTGATGGTTTAAGAGTTGATGCTGTTGCTTCAATGCTGTATCTGGATTACGGAAGGACAGAAGGAAACTGGGTTCCTAACAAATATGGTGACAACGGTAATCTCGAAGCAATCAGCTTTTTAAAGCATTTTAACAGCATGTTAAAGAAGAGATTCCCACAGGCAATAACTATAGCTGAGGAGTCAACAGCATGGCCTATGGTAAGTGGTGATCCTGACAATGGGGAATGTCTTGGCTTTACATTTAAGTGGAATATGGGCTGGATGCATGATTTCCTTGAATATATGAAGCTAGATCCATATTTCAGAAAGTTTAATCATAGCAAGATGACATTTTCATTGATGTATGCTTACAGCGAGAATTTCATTCTTGTGCTTTCACATGATGAGGTTGTACATCTTAAGTGTTCTATGCTTGGTAAAATGCCTGGTGACAGGGAGGACAAGTTCAAGAATCTTAAGCTGGCATATGCATATATGTGTGGACATCCCGGCAAGAAGCTTTTATTCATGGGACAGGAATTTGGTCAGTGGAATGAGTGGAGTGAGAAGCGTGCTCTTGACTGGTATCTGTTAGAGGATGAAAGTCATACAGAACTTAAGGATTTTACGAAGAAGTGTCTGAAGCTTAATAAGAATTATCCATGTCTGTATGCTACTGATTACAGCAGTGAAGGATTCAGATGGATTAATGCCAATGATAAAGATAATAGCGTTTTATCGTTTATGAGAATCAGTCCGGATGGAAAGAAGAATCTTCTCTTTGTACTTAATTTTACACCAGTTGAAAGAGACAGCTTCAGAATAGGAGTTCCGTTCAAGACTAAGTATAAGCTGGTTCTTGGAGATAATGAAGCTGACCAGAAGAAGACTCTTACAGCCGTTAAGGGAGATTGTGATGGATATCCGCAGTCATTGCTTATTGACTTACATAAGTATGGAATAGCTGTGTATGAGTTTAACGGTGATGTTTCTAAGGTTCATGCTACGAAGATATAGGAGAATAATATAGAGAAAGGGAGCTGATTTGGATTTTTATTAATTCTGAATTAGCTTCCTTTTTATTTGCTATAATATATCTCTCAATTATCCCGCCACATCTGCCGAAATATTTATTATATGACAATGAGTGATTGTTTCAGATGGTAAATAAGAAAGGCAGCAGAATATGACATATACAGTTTCAGGCGCGAATTTTAATAAAGATGTTGCGGCACAGGGAACATCTATTAATTATAAAGAAAATAAGGCGGTTAAAAGTGAAGGTGTGGCAGGCTCATTTGCAGGAGTGGTAATCTCTGGCGGTGTGACAGCTGCAACTGACAATACATATGAGGGACTTCTTAAGGAGGCAGATGATGTAAAGAGCCAGATTATGGCGAGTGCTTCCAGTGCAAAGATAAGCCTTAAGGCATTGATGATGAAGTTATCAGGTGCTGATGCGGTAAAGCTAGATGAGGACGGCTTTAATCTTACAGATGCTACACCAGAAGATATGGTTAATATTATTGAGAAAATTAAGATTGAACTTGCGATGCACTCTGATGATTATGTTAATTATGGAACAGCAGTTTCTAAGGATAAGATTGAGAGTGTGACTGGAAGTGCAGCAACAGCGGCAAGTGTCGAGAGCCGTATGCAGGGAGCAGATATAGCTGTCAATGATGAAAGTGTTGCTGAGGTTAAAAGCACACTTGAAAAGAGTAAAGAGTTAAAGTCATTATCAGAGAACACAAAGAATTACATGGTTGCTAATGGCATTGAGCCTTCAATTGCTGGAATATATCAGGCACAGGCGGCAACCTCATCAAGTATCAGTGCAGATGGCGTTACAATAGGAAGGTGTGTAAATGCAATATCTGACGCTGATTTTGAAGCGTTAAGGCCGGGAATTGAGAAGATAATTGCTTCGTCAGGACTTGAGGTTAATGATAATACACTTGCGGATGCAAGAGCATTTATTGATGCACAGATTCCTGTTACTAAAGAAAATCTTGAATATAAGGCACAGCTTGATGCGATAGATATTGAAAAGATTCAGGCTGACCCTGATGAAATGCTTAATAAGATACTTGATAACATGAAGCTTGGAGGCAAGGCAGAGAATACGCTCGTTACAGGTTCGCCAATTGATGATATAAGGACAGCTCTTGATACTATTAACAGGGCAGAGTATTCAGATGTTGCAAATGTGGTATCAAAAGGAGAAACATTTACAATAGCAAGCCTTAAGCTGGAGATGGATGCAAGAAGCTTCAGAATTGAATACAGTGCAGCATCAGTAAGCACAGGAAATAGTGAAGTTAGAAATCAGGCATCTGATGTACAGCAGGCAGCAGATAAGGCGTATGACACGCTTGTAACAGCAAGAGTTCTTATGAGTGCGAATGCGTCTGTATATCTAGTCAAGAATAACATTTCTATTCTTACAACTCCGATAGATGAGCTTAATTTAATGCTTATGGAATATGAACAGGCGGATGGAATGTATGAAGAAGCGCAGATTGCATATACAGATGTTCTTGAAGCAAGAAAGACATTGAATGAGATAGTAAGAAATCCTGCGCGTGTATTTGCCAGTATGTTTGACAAGATGAATGAAACTTATGAGGCAGTCGGAACTCAGATAAGAGGCGATTTGGGTGATTCATTAAAGAAGGCAGTACAGGGAAGTGCTGATGATATTATTAGGGAGCTTGGACTTGAGGGAACTGATGAGGACAAGGAAGCAATAAAGGTACTGGCTGCTAATAACATGGATATGACAAAGGAAAATGTAGAGACAGTCAAATCTGTTAATGCAATGATTAATAATCTTATTAAGAATATGAAACCAGAGACAGTTCTTAATATGATAAAAGACGGAGTAAATCCAATGAATGCTTCAATTGAGGAAGTCAACGAATATCTTACAGAGGCTAATGATAAAGCATCTAAGGATAATGAGGAGAAGTTTTCAAAGTTTCTGTACAAGCTTGACCGTACCAAAGGTATTACCAAAGAGCAGAGAAAGCAGTTTATAGGAATATACCAGATGATGAATATATTCACCAGAGATGCCGGAGTGGCAGCAGGTGCGCTGATTAAGCAGGGAGCTGAGGTCACTATGAATAATCTTATGACTGCATATAATTCAAGAAAGCATTATGACATGGACGCTGTTATTGATGAGAATACAGGAATGGCAGAGGTAAGCGGAATTGCTAACTATTACAGTGCATTATTTATGGCAAATGGTGGATTAGTTACCCCGAATACATTAAAGAATGTGGATAACTCATCCGGAATCGGAGAACAGTCCGTTGAAATGTTTATTGAACAGTTAGAGGATAACTATGATGCGGCAGCCGAGGAACAATATTATGAGGAATATCTTAAGGAACAGCAGGCAGCAGTGCAGGCAGGAGCTGATATATTGAGGCAGATAAGAAATGCAGATACAGAAATAAACAGTGGTAACATACAGGCTGTTAAAGCATTTTTAGAATCCGGACAGTTCCCGGATATCAGAGGTGTTAAGACAACACGTGATTATGCAAGGGATTCGATTGAAAAAATCGGACATAAAGAAAAACTGTCACTTATGTATGAAGAAATGAAAGATGAGACAGAGGAAGAACTTCAGGAGGTTCTTTCCAAAGCAGGAGACCTTAATACACAGATAGATGTCAATTACGAGGGATTTCTGGATTTAAGACTTAAAGATAGAACAATTGGATATATTAAGAATCTGGCATTAAGGCATGATTACAGAATACCATATATAACAGACTCAGGAAGTACAGGCATGCTGAAGCTTACTTTGGTTCAGGATGACGACAATAAAGGTCGTATATCTGTAAACATGCTAAGTAGCGTATTAGGAAAAGTTTCTGTTGAGGCTAAGGCTGACAGAGAAAGTCTTGGTATGTACATTGTCAGTGACACAGCAGTTTCAGATGAAGGAAGTCAGCTTCTTGAGGATATGGAAGAAAATTTAAAAGAAGGATTTGGCTTTACAAATGTGTCTGTAAATACTACAAAATCGTCAGATGTGCCATATGTGACTTATGAGGCAGCGGCGGATAGTGTGGCAACAGATAAGCTGTATGAAATTGCAGCACAGATTGTAAAACAGCTTGCAGGCTAAAGATTTGCACAGAAAATCCGATATATAGAGCATGAACAGGTAAATTGGACAGACAGAAAGGTTAAGATATGAGAATAGGAACTAATGTGGCAGCGATTGTTGCCAATAATGCATTACAGAAATCACAGAATAATCTGTCAACATCAATACAGAGATTATCATCAGGATACAAGATAAACGGTTCTAAGGATGATGCCGCAGGCTGTGCAATATCTGAGAAAATGAGAGCTCAGATAAAAGGTCTTGATCAGGCTGGGAATAATGCTAAGGATGGAGTTTCTGTTATAAGTACAGCAGAAGGTGCAATCAATGAAATCCAGAGTATGCTTACAAGATTAAAGGAGCTTAGTGTACAGGCAGCTAATGATGTTAATTCAGATGATGAAAGAGAAGCTATCCAGAAAGAGATAAACCAGATTAATAAAGAGATAGACAGAATATCAGAACAGACAGAATTTAATACACAGTCTCTTATTAACGGTAATCTTTCAAGAAGAGTATATTCAGACCTGCAGGGAGTTAATCAGCTTTCAGTATCTGATAATTATACAGCAGGCATATATGGAATTACAGTTACAGAGGATGCCAGACAGGCTATCGCGGTAGGTACGGGTACTATCAGCATGTCAGCTACAACTCCTATTGCAGCTGATGAGGCAGGTGTAATAAAGATTAACGGTTACAGTATTAACATTACAGAGGGGGATACTCTGGATGTAGTAATGGGAAAAATAATTGATGGTGTTAATATTACAGGTGGCTCTGCATTTGCAACAGCAAGCCTTAATAATGATACAGCAGCTAATGGAACAGAATATGCAGGCTACGAGCCAACAGCCAGTTATGCGGGGTCGACACTTGTTATTATGACTAATCAGTACGGAAGTGACCAGAGAATGAATATAACATGTGATAATGCAAGTCTTGCAAATATGCTTGGAATACCACAGGCTGCTGCAAAGGATGGAATTCTCGTAGAGGGAAGTGATGTTAAGGCAGAGATTGCTACTGATAATAATGGAGACAGAGTAGGATTTGCCAATTCAGCAATTGTTTCTACAAAGGGAACCGTTATAACAGTAACAGATGTTAATAATAAGAATTTTTCTTTGGATGTTCCGGGGAATACAGTGGGAACTATTTTTGATGACAGCAACAATAATGGTTCGTCTGTGGCTGGTGCAGGAACAGCAAAAACGATCAATCAGGAAGTTACAGATGTTGGTACAATGAGCATACATGTAGGAGCTAATCAGGATCAGGTTATTGTTATTGATATACCGGCAATTACAACATATACATTAGGAACAGATAATCTTAATGTTATGACTCATTATACAGCATCACAGGCTATATCAACTGTAGACCAGGCTATTACCAGGACTAATGAAATACGTTCGAAGCTTGGTGCATATGAGAACAGATTTGATCATACAACTAATAACCTTGATGTTTCTAACGAGAATCTCACCAAGTCTTTATCAACTATGATAGATACTGATATGGCAGAGGAAATGACAACATATACATCAGAAACGGTTCTTACACAGGCTGCAACATCAATACTTGCACAGGCTAATGAAAGACCTTCACAGGTATTGCAGTTATTACAGTAAATGTAGTAATAATGTTGTAGTAGTCGTATTGGAAAGGAAATGTATGACTAAGGAATTGATAAAAACATTTCAATATAGGATTACGCAAGCCACTGCATCACAGCTTGTTGTAATTCTGTATGATTTAGCAGACCGGTATCTTGAAGATGCATGCGAATCGGATGAAGAAGTGCAGATAAGGGATAACATATATATGTCTGGTAAAGTTATTGACCAGCTGATAAGTGGATTGGATATGCAATATGAAGTGTCTGCTAATCTTTTTTTGATATATAATCACATAAAAAGAACTCTTATATCTGTATCAGTAAATCTTAACAAAGCAGAATTAAAACGCGTCAGGGGATTGCTGAAGAATTTAAGGGAATCTTTCTATGAAGTCAGTAAACAGGATACATCAGAACCACTGATGAAGAATACACAGACAGTATATTCAGGTCTTACATATTCTAAGGGCGGAATCAGTAATGAGACACAGACAGATAATATAGAAAACAGAGGATTCAGGGTATAGCTCCGAATCCTCTGTTTGTTATAATCTGCGTCTTCTTCTGTTGTAATGTCTTCTCTGACGTTTTCTTCTGGCACGTTCTTCAATTATATAAATAATGAATAATATAACAGCACCGATGCCAACAACTACCCAGATATTGATTTTAATGCATGTCTTAGGCTTATATGATGAAGAAACATCTGTACTGACATAAGGAAGCAGGCTTCCGGTGTCCGTGCCGGCAGCAGATATATTAAGTGTAGTTGTGCCTACAGTATTATCATTGTACAGGAACTTAAGATGTGTTGTCATAACACCATTTTCATTGGTCATGTCATAATTATCATCAACCGTCATAGTTACATTTGATAATGAACTTTTATTAGGTATTGTGATAAATGAAGCATTTAGTCCGAAGTTTAGTGAAAGTGTCGAGAAAACAGCTGAATTATAATAATTATCATTGGAAAACATAGCTCCGAGCTGACTTCCTGTAGTTGTTGATTTCTGAAAATTAGAAAAGCCCCAGTCAAAAAGCGTTTTTGTATCAGTATATCTTAAATCATCTGTTGCTTCCTTAAATACAACACATATGAGACGCATGCCATCTTTTTCTGCAAATGTTACAAGTGTGTTCTGGGATTCATCAGTATATCCTGTCTTTCCACCCTTACAGTATTCATAATAGTAAGAACGGCCTTTCAACATCTTATGTCTGTGTCTGATTGTACGCTGTGCAGACATGTTAGTTGCAGGAATTACATATGCGTCAGCAGTAGAATCAATGCTTACGAAAGAAGCATTATTATAACAGCCTCTTGCAATCATTGCCATATCATATGCTGTTGTGTAGTGGTTGGTATTATATAATCCGCTTGCATTGGCAAAATGTGTATTCAAAGCACCAAGTTCTTTTGCCTTGGCATTCATCATATCAACAAATGCGTCTATGGAGCCGGCTACATGCTCACCGAGAGCATAGGCCATTTCATTGGCAGAGTATAATAATAGTCCATGGAGAAGCTGGTTTACAGTAAACTGTTCTCCAACCTTACAACCTAAATTAGCATCCTCATATATATTGATGGAGGTGGCTGCGGCCTGTGAAAATGTTACTACATCATCCATATTGCAGTTCTCAATGGTAAGAAGACCGGTAAGAATTTTGGTTGTGCTGGCAGGATAACATTTTTCATGTGAGTTTCTTTCGAATAGAATAGAGCCTGTGTCAGCATCAACAAGAATACAACTGCTGGAATTAACTTCCGGGGCATCAGGCCATGAAACTTCAGTATTAGCAGTGCCTGTTTCAGAATAGTTTATGTTATATGCGGCAGCGTGTGCATCTGTGGTAAATACAGAACATGCTAATACCGTGGCAGATACTGCGCTGGTTATCTTTATAAGTAATCCTTTAAGAAAATGTTTTTTCATTATATGGATAATTCCTCCGATTAATATAATATACCATTATATTTTAGCTTAGGATTGTCCATAAGTAAACCCTGCTTGGCAAAAAGTGATATTTATGGTAAATAATATATAGAAAACTCAGATTTCGGCTATGTCTGTGTGCGGCATATGCTTTCAGGGAGATTGAGTAAATAAAAGATAGGAGTAACGTATGAGACTTAGAAATGTACCCGGAGCAAGGGAAGTAATGATAGAGAATGAATATGTGTTTACAGAGCCAGAGGGGATGAAAGGCACATGGTCACAGGTTTTCGGTAACGATAATCCAATACGTATTGAGATTGGTATGGGTAAAGGCACATTTATAACAACACTGGCAGCGAATAATCCTGATATTAATTATGTGGGTATCGAGAAGTATTCAAGCGTGCTTTTAAGAGCTGTAGAGAAACAGGATGAGCTTCAGCTTCCTAATTTAAGATTCATCAGAATGGATGCAGAGGCAATATGTGAGGTGTTTGGAGAGGGAGAGGTAGACAGAATATACCTTAATTTTTCAGATCCATGGCCAAAAGACAGACATGCGAAGAGAAGACTTACCTCAAGACAGTTCATGGCGAGATATGATGTTATATTAAAGCCGGACGGACAGGTGGAATTCAAAACAGATAATAAAGATTTATTTGATTTTTCATTAGAAGAGATTAAAGAGGCAGGCTGGGAGCTTCCTGTTGTAACATTTGACTTACATAATGACTCTGTACTTAACGAGGGTAATGTAATGACAGAGTATGAGACAAGATTTTCACAGATGGGCAATCCTATATGTAAACTTGTTGCGGTAAGAAATCATTAATAATAAATGCATATACTATATAAAGGCTTTGGGAGAAATGTTGTGAAGAATAAAGCATTTGCAAGGAAAGTATCAGAAGTGATGTATGTGCATAAAGGTGCGAATTACAGAGTGGTAAGGTTTAAGAATTCCCTCGACGATGTCGTGAGAATCCTTAATACCAAGAAATAATCTAGAGGTCATCGGGCGAGTCATAAGGCTGCACGGTGACTTTTCTTTTTTCCAGAAAATGCTGCACTGTGATGTTTAACAGGTAGCTTAATACGGCAAATACAGGAACTCCGAGGAACATTCCGATTACGCCAAACAACGCACCACCTACGGTTATTGAGAACACAACCCATACAGGCTTAAGACCTGTAGTGCTGCCGATGATACGCGGACCGATAAGCAGACCGTCAACCTGCTGGATGCAGACAATCATGATTACAAATATGATAAGTTTGATAGGGCTTGCGATAACAATAATCACACCGCCAATCACGCCACCTATATATGGTCCGAAATACGGAATCATGTTCGTTATGCCGACAATCACACTTATAAGCACTGCGTAAGGCAGCTTGAGAATCAGCATGATAATAAAGCAGATAATCATGACAATAATTGAGTCAAATGATTTGCCGATAATATAATTAATAAAAATGCTTGCACAATTCTTACAGATGATGCGTGTATTGTCTGCTGTTTTCTTAGGAAGCACGGCATATAAAAATCTCTTAAAATGATAAAAGATATTCTTATTATCAGAAATCATGTAGATGGACACGATAATTGCAATAACAAGGTTTAACACACCCGAAAGAATGGCCATGGATGTATTAAGAATGTAAGGAACCATATTGGTAAGTGCATCAGTCATGTAGTCAACAAGTTTAGGAAGAGCATCTTCAATCTTCTGATTAATGAAATTGTAATCAATAGAAGAATTGGCGTGCTTATCTTCAAACTCAGTAAACCAGTTGCGGATATTCTCGTACCATACAGGAGCCTGATTGGCAATCTCTGTAATACTTTTGTATATCTGAGGCACAACAAAGCCTATTAATATTGCAAATGCGCCAACTGCTATCAGGTAAGCAACAAGAATTGAAAGCATTTTGGCGGCTTTCTTGGACTTGATATGGCATACCCCCATGAAGAACCTGTTATAAAGGGTCTTGATAAACGGATAAAGAACAAGCGCAATCATGGCACCAATAAGAAATGGTGACAGTATATGGAATATATTGCCCAATGACTTGACGGTTGCAGGCCAGTTACCAATGAACTTATATATAAGAATTGCACCTAGCACAAAAAGCAGACCATATATAACAATTGTAAAGTATTTGCTGTTAGGCTGGAATACATTCTTGCCAACAGCTTTGTCAGGTTTTGGCGGCTGTTCCTGTTCAGAATCAAGATTAATAGCTTCTATTGGGATGTTGTCAACATGTTTTGGCTGTTGTTCGAATTTTTTTAACTTCATATCAACTCTCTTTTCTTAATAAATGTATATTAAATATAAATATTTTCTCTTAAAATTGGGAATATAATAGAATTATAAGGTGTATAAAGGCACATATCAATATAAAAAACATGGTAAAATGATGAAAAAACAAGAAAATTATAAAAAAAGATAAATTGTTCTTAAATAAATACAAAAAAGTGCTTGCATTTTATTAAACCATGCTATAGAATATCACTTGTGCTTGAGACAACACAAAAGCACAGAACAAAATAAGTTACGCACCGCTAGCTCAGTTGGTAGAGCACCTGACTCTTAATCAGGGTGTCCAGGGTTCGAACCCCTGGCGGTGCACTGGAAGGTCTTATGATTTAGGGAATCCTAGGTTGTAAGGCTTTTATTTTTATGTTAAGACAAATGTTTGACATAAATATATGAATAGAGTATTATGATAATACAAAGGAACTTACCGATAGACGGATAGCCTTTGTAGATTAGAGAGTTAAAAAATAACTGCCCAAACTGTCCAGGCTGGGGCAGTTATTTTTTTGTCTTTTTATCAGAAAGAATAACAACAAGTCACACCTATCACCTCCTTTCTAAATGTTAATATCTTGACAAGATGATATCAAAATGATATCATACAAATATCAACAAAGACACCTTTAAAAGAATAATCGATAACAAGATGAATAATCAGAGTGTCTAGGAGGTATTTTTATATGGAAGAAAAGGTTTTGAAGAAAAGCAAGAATGGTCTTGCAATGGTTACACTGTTTATATTACTTTACGCAGCGGCTATAGCAGCAATTATTGTCGGTTCGATTATGGTTGAACAGGCAGAGACTAAAGCCGGATGGATAGTACTTATCGTTGCAGGCGGTGTATACGCAGCAATAGGCTGGATATTCTTTATCGGTCTTAAGGTATTAAAACCACAGGAAGCACTTGTGCTTACACTTTTTGGCAAGTATGTTGGAACTATTAAAGAAGCGGGATTTTACTTTGTGAATCCTTTTTGTGTGGCTGTTAACCCGGCAGCGTCAACTAAGCTTAATCAGAGCGGTGATGTGACAGGAGATGGAAATAAGCTTGATCTGGCTAGCATGGCAGGTGTTGCAGGAATGGCAATTGCAGCAGGAAATAATTCACAGTCAGCTAATAAGAAGATTTCACTTAAGATAATGACACTGAGCAACAGTAGACAGAAGATTAATGACTGCCTTGGTAATCCTGTTGAGATTGGTATTGCGGTTATGTGGAAAGTGACAGATACAGCTAAGGCAGTGTTTAATGTAGATAATTATAAGGAATATCTTTCATTACAGTGTGACAGCGCACTCCGTAATATTGTCCGCATGTATCCATATGATGTTGCAGAAAATGTAGATACAACGGGAGATGGAATTGCAGATGAGGGAAGCCTTCGTGGTTCAAGTGAAGTTGTAGCAGAAAGAATAAGAAAAGAAATCCAGGGCAAAGTAGCAGATGCCGGACTTGAGATAATAGAAGCACGAATTACATATCTTGCGTATGCACCTGAGATAGCAGCAGTAATGCTTCAGAGACAACAGGCATCAGCAATAGTAGATGCAAGAAAGATGATAGTTGATGGTGCTGTAGGAATGGTAGAGATGGCGCTTGAGAGATTATCAGAAAAACAGGTTATAGAGCTTGATGAAGAGAGAAAAGCAGCTATGGTATCCAACCTTTTAGTCGTCCTTTGTGGAAACAAAGATGCCCAGCCAGTAGTTAATTCAGGAAGTCTTTACTAATGGCAGATTCAGGTAAGAAACAGGTTCCTCTCCGGTTATCAGCTAAACTCTATGATGCCATTGCGGCGTGGGCAGAGGACGATTTCAGGTCTGTTAATGGACAGATAGAGTACCTGCTGACCGAGTGTGTACGACAGAGAAAGAAGAACGGTGCGCCAGTTCCGCACGAGCTGGATGTTCCACCAGAGTTAGATATCAGGTAGATTTAACAAAAAATAAATATATAACTATTATATATTAAAACCTCCCCATACCGACATTATAAATGCTGGTATGGAGAGGTTTTTAAAAGATACAATATTGAATAAATTGGACATCATATATGCATATCCGTTATCAGAAATTCTAACCGCGAGAATTAAACTTACTTGTCATAAGTGAATATAAATCATCTGATGAGTTAGAGGCGGCACCTGATGATGTATATGAGTTAGTAACATAATTAATGTTAGCCTTTGCAAGTGATGATACATTAGAGCCAATAATTCCAAGCCTCTTTGCAAATTCTGATGATGTTCCAAATGCTTTCTTTAAAGTAGCTGTATCAGCTGCTTTAAGTTTATTTTCATCAATTGAAAGAGAACCATCGTCTTTAAGCACAATTCCTACTGCAGATAATGTTTCAGAGTTCTCTTTAACTGCTTCCTTTAAAAGGTCAGAACACATAGTATTGATAGAACTTGATGTTTTACCAAGGGTGTTGTAGAGCTTATTATAAGAATCAACTACTGATTTGATATCCGCATATATTGCAGAATAATCACCGGTCCTTTCTGCATCAGCAAAAAGAGTAGATTTCTCATCTGTGAATTTAGCTGCATTCTCTGTAACAGAATCAGCATCATCTTTAATATTCTTGTAAGCGTCTTTCTGTAATTTCTTAGTAAGTGAAGATGTTGAAGTATCAGTCTTTTTGGAAAGCAGGCTTGTAAGGCTGTCATTGTCATCATTCTGAATGTAATCAAGCAAAGTCTTTGATGAAGGCTCAATGCCTGCTTTAAGCTGGTTAGCTGCCAGCATCTGTGATGTAATCCGCATAAGTTTCCTCCTTATATATCAAGTGTGATTGAATACACATTTATCAGCTGAATATTATATCGGATAAAACCAGGTGAAACTTAACATACTACCTTCGAAAGGAGGTGGCATAATGTTTCCAGCATTTGACTATAATCATGAAAAAGATGAGTACAGAAACGGATACGATAATGGGCAGGGCGATAAAGGTTATGATGACGGTGAGAATGAATTTGCCAGCAATCTTGACGAGAGTGATGTAATGCGTCCAGTCAATTCGCTAGATGATTATACAAGTTTCCTTTTGTGGGGAACTGATTTTGATGACAAGAATAATATCTAAAAATAGTATTAATAATTTATTAATCTTTGAAAGGCTGATTGACTGAATATTTTCAATGTTATATGATAAGCGAAAATGGAGGTATGAGTTTAGTATGTATGGGTATATAGTTGTTGATCAGCCAGAACTTAAATTCAGAGAATTTGATAAATACCGCTCATACTATTGTGGTCTGTGCGATTCGTTGGCAGAAGCGCATGGATTGAAGGGGCAGATTTCCTTAAGCTATGATATGACATTTCTGGTTATACTTCTTACAGGGTTGTATGAACCGGAAACTATATACTCTGAGGAACGTTGCGTCACACATCCATTAAGAAAGCATCCTGTGAGGCGTAACGTTGTTTCAGATTATGTTGCGGATATGAATGTCCTTCTGACATATTACAAATGTATGGACGACTGGTACGATGAGAAAAAGGTCTTGAAAAGAACTTATGCCGGAGTATTGAAAAAAGATATTAAAAAGCTTGAGAAGAAATATCCGCATAAGGCAGAGATTATAAGGAAAAGCCTTTCTAAATTGTCAGAATATGAAAAAGCACAGGAAACGAATATTGACAAGCCGGCAGAGCAGTTTGGCATACTGTTAGGTGAAGTTGCTGCCATGAAAGATGATGAGTGGAGTTATGAGTTAAGGGTGCTTGGCAATAATCTTGGCAGATTCATATATCTGCTGGATGCATATGATGATTTGGAAAAAGATGAGAAAAAGAACAATTATAATGTATTTAAGTATCATAAGGATGTAGATGATTTTGATACATTTGCAGAAAACATACTTAAAGCATATATGGCAGGATGTGCAAGGGCTTTTGAGAGACTGCCGATTCTTGCTAATGCAGAACTGTTAAGAAATATCATATATTCAGGTGTATGGACAAAGTTCTACGCCGCCAGAAGAAAAAGAATTGACACTGCCGGTAAGCAGTTGGAGGAACATAATGACAGATCCATATAAAGTGTTGGGAGTATCAAGAGATGCTTCCGATGATGAAGTGAAAAAAGCATACAGAACACTGAGCCGAAAGTATCATCCTGATGCTAACATCAATAATCCTAATAAGGATCAGGCAGAAGAGATGTTTAAGCTTGTGCAGCAGGCGTATAACCAGATAATGCGTGAGCGTGAGGGCGGATACAGTAGTCAGTCATACAGCCAGACAAGATATGGAACAGGACGTTCAGACCATTATGGTTATGATGGTGATTATCAGAACCAGTCACAGGGCGGATATGGAGATTTCGGAAGCTTCTGGGGATTCGGGCCATTTGGATTTGGCGGATATACAGGAAGCTATGGTGGCAATGGATATGGCAGTGATAATCTCAATGGCAATGATCCTACAACAGTGCATCTGAGGGCAGCAGCTAATTATATTAATAACTCTAGTTATGATGAAGCTATTAATGTGCTTAACAACATAACTGACCGTGATGGAAGATGGTACTACTACAGTGCATTAGCACATCTTGGAAAAGGAGAAGAAGCAACTGCGTTGGAAGATGCCAAGCGTGCGTTGGATTCTGATCCTGACAATATGCAGTATCAACTGTTGTATCAGCGTATTGCAAGCGGTGGAAGCTGGTATGCAGGAAGAAGGACGCAGTATCAGGGACCGTCATCTACAACATATTGTACAGGCTGTGCTCCGTGGGTTGCACTCTGCCTGTGTTCAAATATATGTATGCCTATGTGCTGTGGCTATGGTTCAGGCGGCTATTATCCGGGTGGAAGCATATAATAATCAATTAATAAGGGATGTTACCAGACTATTGTGTTAAGGTAACATCCCATTTTTAATGTTATTTTTCTTTTTTAATCCATGCATCAAGGTTGTTAAATAATATATCAAACTGCACAGGACCCATATCGAGTATATACTGATGAAAATTTTTAAGATTGAATTTGTCAGAAAGCTCGCTTTGAGCCTTAGTCTTTAACTGCTCAAATCCTAACATTCCAAGAACGTATTTGCAATAGTTGCCTGGGTCAGAGACAAATGCATAATACATTTCGTGGGCGACTGATTTATCATCAAAACCATACTGGCTGATGAATCGGTAAACATCATCTTCACTCCATCCATAGTAATTAACGCCAATATCCCCTTTTGCATAAAGGCACAGGACAGTGGCATAATTAGCAGCATACATTTTGTTAAGTGCATCGTTGCCGGTCTGTGCATAATTATAAGAAAGAACTTCAACATATGATGCCCAGCCTTCAACATATCCGCCTGGTGCAAGAATGTATCTTATCCAGTCAGGATTGGTTGCGGCAAAATACTGCGTCTGGTACATGTGTCCCGGATAACCCTCATGTGCAAGTGTAGGATATAATTCACTCGCAGAAGTGCCAGAAGAATTGATGTATATTGAATTGACATCAAGGTTATCTAGCTGCGGAATAAAGTACATAGCCGGACTGGTGTAGTCCTCAAGCGCCTTTGACACATATTTGATATTATAATTCACATCTGGAATCTCAGGAAAATCATCGGTTATTCTTTTCTTAAGGTCGGTAAGAATACCAACCGGGTCTGTCATATTGAATGAAAATGTGTCAAATTTATCAAGAATAGAGGAGTCTTTAAGCGCAAGTGACTGCATTTTAAGCATATATTTCTTGAGGTAAGAATCAACCAGCTTATCATATTCGTCAACAGATTTGCTCCAGCCAAGTGTTGAAGAGAGTATATATTCAAAATACCGTGAACCGTCAGGATAATTGCATAAACCGCCTGAATATCTGTTAGAGCCTTTCAATGAAGTAAGCGCATTTACAAGGGACTGATATCCTGGAATTACATGTTCATTGACTGCGGATACATTTTTAGCTTTATAATCTGCAATATCCTGTGAAGAAAGTCCGTCAACAGAAGCAAGCTTTTCGTTAAAGGTTGATATCATTGCACCATCTTCTAAACCGGCAGTCTCAAGGAATGATTTGCAGCTTTCAATTACCTCATCGGCAAGGGTATCTTCCATAAAATATCCGTTGTCAGCACGAAGCTTCTCAAATGCAGCCATATTTTCAAAATATCCGTCAACATCACATAGAAGCTCAATATATTCGTCAATATCCTTCTTTTCTGCAAATGTGTATTCAGCAAAAAGCAGTGGCAGCTGGACATGAATACCTGTAGTTGTCTGAAGCTGTGTATTAAACATGTACAAATCACTGTATTCCAGCTCATTTTCCATATACATAAGAAGCTCATCAAGCGTAATCTGCTGTTTTGCGGAGAGTGTGCTTCTGTCAAATGATTTAAGCGTTGATATTATGTCGGTGTAATCTGAGGTGTCATCGGGATTGTCAAGGTCGTAGCGGCCAAGAGTAATCTCATAATCGTTAATTCCGAAATCCTTTGGGTGTTCGACATAGGCATGCAAAGATACCATGTCGGCACTTAACAGGTCAGCAAACAGGTTGTTTACATATTCCGTGAAATCAGCGTTATCCTCGGTGGCAGATATAGTAGTTTCTGATATCTGCTTCTGATTCCAGGGCAGGCTGCAGCCAGACAGGGTAATTACTATTATAAAAACTATCAGCAGGCTCACAGCCTTGTTAAGAAATTGATGTAAAAGGCAAAATTGTTTATTATGCATACTAATCCTCATTTCTGTCTTAATTAATATTATAAGAAATACTGATTTATTATTCACATATTGTATCATACTTAATACAGACTTGACACTTATTGTAAATTTTTCTATGATAAAGTTTACGGATAAATGATTCACACTACATTTGCGTTATAGCGATGAATTAGAATAATAGATTATGGAGGAAATGATATGCCACAGAGTAAAGGTCCATTTTATATGACAACAGCTATTGCCTATACATCAGGCAAGCCACATATCGGTAATACTTATGAAGTCGTTCTTGCAGACAGTATTGCAAGATTCAGAAGACAGGAAGGCTATGATGTATTTTTCCAGACAGGAACTGACGAGCATGGTCAGAAGATTGAGCTTAAGGCTGAAGAAGCTGGAATTACACCTAAGGAATTTGTTGATAATGTTTCAACAGAAATCAAGAGAATATGGGATCTTATGAATACTTCATATGATAAGTTCATCAGAACAACAGATGATTACCATGAGAAGCAGGTTCAGAAGATTTTTAAGAAACTTTATGATCAGGGAGACATTTATAAGGGTTCATATGAAGGCATGTACTGTACTCCATGTGAGTCTTTCTGGACAGAGAGCCAGCTTGTTGATGGAAAGTGTCCTGATTGTGGACGTGAAGTTAAGCCGGCTAAGGAAGAAGCTTATTTCTTCAAGATGAGCAAATATGCCAACAAGCTTATTGAGCATATCAATACACATCCGGAATTCATCCAGCCTGTTTCAAGAAAGAATGAGATGATGAACAACTTCCTTCTTCCTGGACTTCAGGATTTATGTGTATCAAGAACATCTTTCAAATGGGGTATTCCAGTTGACTTTGATGACAAGCATGTAGTTTATGTATGGCTTGATGCCCTTACTAACTATATCACAGGTATCGGATATGATGCTGATGGCAATTCTTCAGAGCAGTACAAGAAGTTCTGGCCAGCAGACCTTCACCTTATCGGTAAGGATATCATCAGATTCCATACAATTTACTGGCCAATATTCCTTATGGCACTTGGTGAGCCACTTCCTAAGCAGGTATTTGGACATCCTTGGTTATTACAGAATGATGGTAAGATGAGTAAGTCTAAGGGAAATGTTATCTATGCGGATGACCTTGTAGACCTCTTCGGCGTTGATGCTGTACGTTACTTTGTTCTTCACGAGATGCCATTTGAGAATGATGGTGTTATTTCATGGGAGCTTATGGTTGAGCGTATGAACTCAGACCTTGCCAACACACTTGGTAACCTTGTAAACAGAACAGTTGCAATGTCTAACAAGTACTTTGGTGGAGTTGTTAATAAGACTGGCGTAGAGGATGCTGCAATTGACGGTGACCTTAAGGCTGTTGTAACAGCAACAAGAGATAAGGTTCAGGCAAAGATGGCTACACTTCATGTAGCAGATGCTATCACAGAAGTATTCACACTCTTTAAGAGATGTAACAAATATATTGACGAGACAATGCCTTGGGCTCTTGCAAAGGATGAGGCACAGCAGGACAGATTAGCAGAAGTGCTCTATAACCTTGTTGAGAGTATTACAATCGGTGCTAATCTTCTTAAGTCTTTCATGCCAGAGACTACAGATAAGATTCTTGCACAGCTTTACCCAGCTAATCCAGAGGCAGGAGTAAGAGATTTTGATGACCTTGCTACATTTGGCTTAAGAGAAACAGGACTTAAGGTTACTGAGACACCAGAGATTCTTTTCGCAAGACTTGACTTTGAGAAGGACCTTAAGGAAAAGGTTGATGCTATTCAGGAAGCTCAGAAGAAGGCTAATGGTGTTACAGAATATCCACAGGTTGAAGTTAAGCCTGAGATTACATTTGATGATTTTGAAAAGGTTCAGTTCAGAGTTGCCAAGGTTCTTACATGTGAAGCTGTTAAGAAGACAAAGCTTCTTAAGTTCGAGCTTCAGATTGGTGATGAGAAGAGAACTATCGTATCAGGTATCCAGAAGTACTATAAGCCAGAGGAGCTTATTGGTAAGAAGTTAGTTGTATGTACTAATTTAAAACCAAGAAAGATCTGTGGTATTGAGTCACAGGGAATGATTATCTCAGCATGGGATGATAAGGATAACTTATCAGTTCTTACACTTGAGAAAGATATTATTGAAGGCGCAGAGATTGGCTGATAGATATGAAGATATTTGAAACTCATGCTCATTATGATGATGAAAGATTTGATGAGGACAGAGATGAACTTATTAGTAGCATGCTTAGTGATACAGGGGAGCTTGATTACATTGTTAATGTAGGTGCAAGCCGTCAGGGCTGTGAGGCTTCCCTTGCACTTGCTGCACAATATGAAAAGGTATACGCAGCGATTGGTTTCCACCCGGAGGATATTGTCAGATTGAAAGAATCGGACATTGAATGGCTGGAAAACATGCTTGGTGAATCTAAGGACAGAAAGATTGTTGCACTTGGAGAAATCGGACTTGATTACTACTATGTGTCAGATGATGCAGATATGGCGGCGGCTGAGAAGAAGCAGCAGCGTGAATGGTTTGCAGCACAGATGAATGTAGCGTACCGCACACACATGCCGGTAATGATTCATTCAAGAGATGCATGTCAGGATACAATCGACATATTAAAGAGTAATCACGGACAGGAGACAGGCGGAATAATTCACTGTTATTCATACAGCAGGGAAGCCGCAAGAGATTTTCTTAACATGGGTTTTTCTATAGGAATCGGCGGCGTTCTTACATTTAAGAATGCCAGGAAGCTTGTGGAAGCAGCAGCTTATATACCGATGGATAGAATTGTTCTGGAGACAGACAGTCCATATATGGCACCTGAGCCTAACCGAGGTAAAAGAAACGACAGCCGCAATATAAAATATGTTGCAGAAAAGCTGGCGCAGATTAAAGGGCTTGATACGCAGGAGGTTATTGATGTTACTAACCAGAATGCGAGAAGGCTGCTTTTTGCGGAGTAAGGTTTCGAGGACTTTGCCGGCAGGACAGCCCTTTTCTTGTGTAAACTGGGTGAAAACCTATAAATTATAATAAAACTGCTATTTAGTAGGTCTTTTAACGTGGTTTTTATTGATAAAGCCATGAAAACACCTACTAAATAGCAGTTTTTTTGTTGTTGTATAGGTCTTTAGTCTGGAAGTAACCTGATTTACGTGAATTTTGCTGCAAAAACACATACTAAAGCAGTGAAAATGCGACTACTTATAGGTATCATGTTATTTAGCACAGCAGATTGCTTAATTGTGCAAACTGCTCAAGTGTAAGGGCTTCGCCGCGGATAGTAAGCGGAAGTCCCATAGTTTCTAATGCGTTGGTAAGAGCTTCTTTCGTGATGCCGATGCCGGAATTGCCGACACTGTTAAGCATAGTCTTTCGACGCTGGTTAAATGATGCTCTTATTATCTTGAACATAAGATGTTCATTCTTAACATCAACAGGTGGAGTCTTGAAGCGCTCAAGACGGATAACCGCTGAATCAACATTAGGACGAGGCATGAAGCAGCTAGCAGGCACATTAAGCACAACCTTAGGCTTGGCGTAGAACTGTACAGCAAGTGAAAGTGCGCCATAATCTTTAGTTCCAGGACCACATTGCATGCGGTCAGCTACCTCTTTCTGAACCATGATAGTTATACTGTCTAATGGTACATGGCTCTCAAAAAGTCCCATAATAATAGGTGTAGTTATATAGTATGGAAGATTGGCAACAACCTTGATTGGTCTGCCTCCGTTCTTCTCATCAGCAAGCTTCTTAATATCAAGCTTTAGGATATCTTCATTGATTACTGTCACATTGTCATAATAAGAAAGAGTATCTTCTGTAAGAATAGGAATAAGCTTCTTATCAATCTCAACGGCAACAACTTCTCTGGCATTCTCACACAGAATCTGAGTCATTGTTCCGATTCCCGGACCAACTTCAACAACAAAATCATCTTTGGTAACGCCTGCTTCACGGACGATTTTTTCAACAACATTTTCATCTATAAGAAAGTTCTGCCCGAACTTTTTCTTGAAATCAAAACCATATCTGTTAAGCACGGCAATCGTGTTAGTTGGGTTGCCGAGGTGCATAACATTATTATATTTATTATCGCTCATATTGCCTCCAATCTATAAGAATAATGTTATGAAACTTAATAAAAAATGTCAAGTTGTAATAAAAATGTAGTGCAAAAGTAACTTTTATATGATACTATAGTACTACTTACAATCGAGAACATATTATCAGGAGATATCATGAGCACTAATAAAAAAGAATTTAATCTGGAACAGGTTGTTAAACTATGCGTGGTTGTTAACATATCGTTGTTTTTATTTGTTGCATTTATGCTGACATTATTTGTATATTTTAATATAACACCAATGATTTATTACAGTGTAATAGCACTGATTGGTTATGTGTTATATTTTATGCTGTTAAAAAGGCAGAAAGTGTGTGCATATATGTGGTGTGTGTATGCAACAATTATAATTTATATGGCTATTGCAACAATATGCCTTGGGTATAAATGTGGATTTCATCTGTATAGCATGTCATTAATACCTATAATATTTTATTCACAATACATATCAACCAAGACCGATACAAAAGACCCGAATCCACTGGCTGTGTCGATAGCAATAGTTGCTGTAAGTATAATATCATCAGCAATAGCTATAATTAACGGACCATTGTATGAAATTAATAAAACAATTATATCTGTGCTGCTTGCATGTAATGCAATAAGTGTATCAGCATTTTTAATATATTATACTAAGATGATAGTCGATCTTGTTATTGAGTCTGAGAAGAAGCTTAATTCAATTGCCAACATTGATCTTCTGACAGACCTTTACAGCAGAAGATATATGATTAATTATCTTGAAGAATATGATGCGGACGATGAAGGCTGGCTTGCAATGGCAGATGTAGATGATTTCAAGAAAATAAATGATACATATGGACATAACTGTGGTGATTATGTGTTAAATTTCATTGCACAGAAGATGAAAAATATATGCAGTAAATGTGTGATTTCAAGGTGGGGCGGAGAAGAATTTCTTATACATAATGGAACCCACGACAGCACACATGAAGTATTAGAAAAATTGAGGAGAGAAATAGAAAACTCAGAATGTATTTATAAACAGCAGAAGATAAATATATCACTAACAATAGGAGTGGCGCAGAGAAATGCCGATGGTGATATAGAAGAATGGATAAAGCGCGCAGATGACAGGCTTTATTACGGAAAAAATAACGGAAAGAATATGGTGGTAGATTAAGATAAAACCTCCCTGATGGAATATTTTCTTAATGCATGGCATAAGGTGCATAAGAGAGTTAATCATCAGGGAGGTTTATTGTGGATTATCAGCGTCTTGTTTCATACATATATTCATATCCGGAGGGAGTAAAGGGCAGAAATGCAGGCTTTGCAAAGGCATTAGTTCATCAGGGGCAGTTCAAGTTAAACATCAGTTTAAGAGGAGTTAAGACGGATAGCCCGGAAATGTTTGGGATATATATGATGGTTACTGACGGTGGATACAGGCTTATAAAGCTTGGGGAATGTCTTGTGAAAATGGGACAGATGGAATACAGTGGAATATTCAATCCTGATAATATCAATGAAACCGGTTATGGATTTAAGGATATATGCGGGCTTGCGGTTGCGAGGGAGGATGCAAGATATGACTGTATGATGTCCATGTGGAAGGATGAGGACGTAACTCCTGACATGCTTGTGTTCTCAGGAATGGATGCAAAGAAGCAGGTTGAAGCCGGAATTGTTATAAAAGAGCGCATGAGACAGAGTGAGGAGAAAGAGCGGGGGCAGCAAATGTCAGAGTCTGTTCTGGCAGAATCGTTAAGGTCAGAACCGGTCAGACCAGAGTTGTCAGAATCGCAGACATTAGAATCGCAGATGGCTCAGGCAGAACCTGCTGTGTCAGCGGGCAGACCGCAGGCAGTTCAGTCAAAGCAGGCCGAAGCATACAGACCGCAGACAGGCGTGACTGCGGAAAGCGTAAGTGACACAGCCACAGAAGATATAAAGGCTGCCGGAGCAGCAGCTAAAATACCTGCGGAAACACAACATTTGCAGCAAAAAGCACACAGAGCTAATGCAACGCAGACGGATCCTTTTGAAAAGCTTTTTGTGCGGGCTGATTATATAGATGCATTTGACGATGATTACTTCTATGATTGTATAGAAGTGTCGCCAGAGAAGTTAAAGTGTCTTAACCAGAATGAAATTGATATCACGGGAAACAGCTTCCTGCTGCATGGCTATTATAATTTCAGACACATACTTTTTGGAAGAGTGCGCGATAACCTTGATAATACTAAATATTTCATTGGCGTTCCGGGAATGTACTGCAACCGTGAACGTTACATGGCTTCAATGTTTGGCTTTAATAATTTTAAGAAGAGTCACAGGAGTGACTATGCCAATCCATATTTTGGATACTGGTATCAGGAAATATAGACGAATCTTAAATGATCCTGCCATGAGCCGTTAAGCTTTACATAGGAGTAGGCGGTTCCTTCAGATATAAAGCCAAGAGATTTGACAAGATTAATAGAGGAGATGTTTTGAGGGTGAATGTAAGCTTCAATCCTGTGCATCTCCTTTTCGTGTGTAAGAATCTCAAGCATATGTTTAACCATAAGGCTTCCAAGTCCTAACTGGCGGTAATTCTTATCAATCTTATATCCTATGCGGCAAGAACGGTTAATGCTTGTAACACCAAAAAAAGATACAGAGCCGAGAATTTCCCCTGGTAAGTCGTCAGAGAAAAGAAAGAATCTGCCGAATTCACCTTTAAGTAATGCAGCATATTCAGCTTTAAGTGTGGCTGCAATATATTCTGTTGTATAGAAATTATCAGGCTTGGCAGCTTCGTATCTGTCGAATTCCTCACGGTTACGGCTGTAAAATTCAAGTACTTTTCCTGCAAATGTTTCATCAAGTACTTTAAGCGTCATGCCTTCAAAAGTGTATTCAAATTTCATAATTATTCTCCATCAGTAGTGACAGCAGTATTCTTTTTCTTGCTTTTACGCAGCTCCTTAAAAAATGTTGTGAGCATTTCTGAACATTCTTCTTCACATACACCTTTAGTAATCTCACACTGGTGATTGAATGTCGGAATCTGAAGGATATTAAGTATTGAACCGGCACATCCTGCTTTGGGATTCATGGAACCGATAACAACTCTTGGAATTCTTGCCTGAACAATAGCACCTGCACACATCTGACAAGGTTCAAGCGTAACATATAAAGTGCAGTTCTCAAGCCGCCAGTCGTTCATGTAGCGGCTGGCTTTCTTAATTGCAGTAATCTCGGCATGGCCGAGAGAGGTTTTATCAGTGTTACGGCGGTTGTAGCCTCTTCCTATAACCTTTCCTTCATACACAATCACACAGCCGATAGGCACTTCATTGAGTTTATAAGCCTTCTTAGCCTGTGTGATTGCCTGTTTCATATATCTGTAATCATCTTTTTCAAAAACCACCTGAGTATTCTCCACTAGATTATCCTCCACAAAATATTATAAAAATTTTAACTTTTTTGTGAAAATGCGTCAACTTATCTGGAACATTTTTCGTATTAATAATAAAAGGAGGGAACGTGCGCAGAATTATGATTGCACTGGCACAGATTAGTAGTATAATGATTATATCAGTAGGCAGTATCGGAGCTATCAAAAGTCTTATACTTCATGCATCGGTAGGATAATTCATGACTATGCGTTATGTGACAGAGTTAGTGGCTGAGCTTATTATTATGCTGGTTATGATGTAGTTCGGAAAATCATTAGGAAAGAGAAGGTACAGGGTATGAAATTAGAGGTAAGGAATTTAAAGAAAACTTATGGTACAGTTCAGGCACTGAAGGGGATTAATTATACATTTACACCAGGAGTATATGGTATTCTTGGTGCTAATGGAGCCGGCAAGAGTACTATGATTAATCTTATCACAGATAATGTATCGAGAGATAAGATGAATGGTGGAAGTATTCTTTTTGGCGAGGATAGTGCAGAGGAAGATATATTAAAGCTTGGCAAACAGTTCAGGGGATTGGTTGGCTACATGCCGCAGCAGCAGGGATTTTATGAGGATTTTTCGCCTAAAGCATTTCTTAAATATATGGCAGAGATTAAGGGAGTTAAGAAGATTAAGACGACTGATGACAATGGCAATGAGGTTGTTAAGACTGTCAACCAGCAGATAGACGAGCTGCTAGAGGTAGTTAATCTTACTAAGGTTGCATATAAGAAAATTGGAGGATTTTCAGGAGGAATGAAGCAGAGAGTGCTACTTGCACAGGCACTTCTTGGTAATCCTAAGATTCTTATACTTGATGAGCCGACAGCAGGACTTGACCCTAAAGAGAGAATCTCAATAAGAAACTATATTGCAGAGCTGTCTAAGGACAAGATAATTCTTTTTGCAACTCATGTTGTAAGTGATATTGAATGTATTGCTGATAAAGTACTTCTTCTAAAGAGCGGAGAAATAATTGCGACAGGAACACCTGTTGAGCTTATTGAAAGCATGGCTGGAAAAGTTGGTGAGATAACATGCACGCTTGATGAGGTCGGCGAGCTGCAGAAGGAATACAAGATTGGCAATATCAGACAGAGAAAGAACGGTCTTGCGTTAAGAGTTGTAGGTGATGAGCTGCCAGAAGAAGCAGTAAAAGTTGGAGATAATATTGACCTTGAGGATGTATATCTGTATTATTTTGAGTAGAATATTGGAATATCAGATTGTCAGGGAGAAATATCATGGAACTTATTAAAGGAAGACCTGCCGATGAAACAGGAAGACTAGAAAAAGAAATCAGAGTATATGATTTGTTGGATAAGCTTGGAATGGAATATTACAGAACAGACCATGAGCCTGCTACAACAATGGAAGTGTGTAATGACATAGATAAGATTCTGGACACACTTATATGTAAGAATCTTTTCTTATGTAACAGACAGAAGACGAATTTTTATATGCTTATGATGCCGGGTGACAAGCCATTTAAGACAAAGGATCTGAGTAAGCAGATTAATTCAGCGAGACTTTCATTTGCAGATGAATCATATATGGAGGAATTCCTTGATATAACACCGGGTTCAGTATCCATAATGGGACTTATGAATGATACGGATAACCATGTGCAGTTACTGATGGATAAGGAAGTGCTTGAGGGTGAATCTCTCGGATGTCATCCTTGCATTAATACATCAAGTCTTAAATTAAAGACTAAGGAAGTGATGGAGAAATTTCTTCCGGCTGTTCATCATGAGGCGGTGATAGTTGAGCTGCCGAGGTATGATATATCTGAGTAAGAACCGATGGTAAGCTGTGTAGAAGTCCAATCCCGGGAAGCCGGTACGCGAAATTGGACATTAAAGCAGTGTGAAGGCAAGAGAAAGTCCAAAGACTCCAAAAACAACAATTGGGAAGTGAAATTGGGAAGTGCTTCACACCTTGACAACAGGCATATGTAACAAGTATAATTGAAATACCGTGCAGCCGGGGTAGTAGCGGCACCTTGAACCTGCAATCCGCTATAGCAGGGGTGATGTTCGGCAGAGGGCTGATATTTATGGAGCAGCCCGGTGTAAGTGGTGTTGACATTTGGGTCTTTCACGACGGAAATCCACGAACCATGTCAGGTCAGGAATGAAGCAGCATTAAGTGGAATCTTCCGGGTGTTGAAAGGGTGCCTGGATTGAGCTAACTGCATCGGTAACGTCTGTGGATATTAGTTCGAAGCCGGGCGCACGGCTTTTGTTATTAAAATGTTATTCGTCGCAGCTAATTTAGGAATGTCAGGCAGATTCATCATGCTTGCATGTAAGAAGCTGTATGGTATTCCTAAATTATCCTGCGAAAGTAAAGACAGCGCAGAGGGAGGTAACCATGTCATATCAGGCTTTATACAGAAAATGGCGTCCGGACAATTTTAATGATGTCAAAGGACAGGATACAATAGTAACAACTCTGCGAAATCAGATTAATGCAGACAGAATAGGCCATGCATATCTGTTCTGCGGAACAAGAGGAACTGGTAAGACATCAGTTGCCAAGATATTTGCGAAGGCAGTTAATTGTGAGCATCCGGTTGATGGCAACCCTTGTGGGGAGTGTCCGACATGCAAGGCGATTGCGGCTGGAACAAGCATGAATGTAATAGAGATAGATGCGGCATCTAACAATGGTGTCGATAATATAAGACAGATAAGAGAAGAAGTACAGTACTCACCGACAGAAGGAAGATTCAAAGTCTATATAATTGATGAGGTTCATATGCTTTCAATAGGAGCGTTCAATGCATTGTTAAAGACATTGGAAGAACCTCCTGCATATGTAATATTTATACTGGCTACTACAGAAGTGGCAAAGATTCCTATTACAATCCTTTCAAGATGTCAGAGATATGACTTTCACAGGATAACAATAGAGACAATTGCCGCAAGACTGTCAGAACTTATGAAGGCGGAGGGGCTGAATGTAGAGGACAAGGCAATAAAATATGTTGCCAAAGCTGCAGATGGTTCTATGCGAGATGCGTTAAGTCTGTTAGACCAGTGTCTGGCATTCTATCTGGGAAAAGACCTTAAGTATGAAAATGTATTAGATGTACTTGGGGCAGTTGACACGGCGGTATTTAGTAAAATGCTTTCAACAATTCTGTCAGGAGATGTTGCCGTGTGCATGTCACTTATGGAAGATTTGATAATGCAGGGAAGAGACCTTTCACAGTTTGTTACAGATTTTATATGGTATCTTAGAAATCTGCTTCTTATTAAGACAACTAAAGATGCAGAAAGAATTGAAGATGTAATAGAAGTATCGGCAGATAATCTTGAAGACCTGAAGAAAGATGCACAGAATGTTGATATAGATACGCTTATGTACTATATAAGAGTGTTGTCAGAATTATCAAATGACCTGAAGTTTTCAACACAGAAGAGAGTTAAGACAGAGATAACATTTATAAAGCTGATGCGTCCGGCAATGGATAACAGTCAGGATATCGGCGATGTTGTAAGCCGTGTGACAATGCTTGAAGGGCAGTTACAGAAAGTACTTGATGATATTAAAAGCGGCAGACTTGTAAATGCAGGTGCTGCGGGAGGCCAGGCAGCAGTACAGCAGCAGACTCCAAAGAAGCCTGTAGTTAAGCGTGTATATGACGCTGTTCCGGAAGATGTTAAGGCAATTGCGGCAGGCTGGAAGGATATCATTGCAACGATAGATGATCCGGTTAATCAGACATTTTTACAGGCTGCACATGTTACATTAGCAGAAGATGGAATTAGTCTTGAAATTATGGTAGAATCACTTAGTGCCTATAATTCACTCAGCAGACAGGAAGTTATGGAGAGCATAGAGAATGTAATTGAGGAGAGAACAGGAGTAAGGGTTTCAATTAAAGTGACTAAGCTTAACGATGATGAGGATTTCCACAGCAGATTCGTGGATCTTAAGGAACTCGTAGGCATAGATATAGAAGTAGATGATAAGGAGGAACTTATATAATGGCTAAAAGAGGTGGTTTTCCAGGAGGAATGCCTGGTAATATGAATAATCTGATGAAGCAGGCACAGAGAATGCAGCGTCAGATGGAGGAGCAACAGGCAGAGCTTGAGAATAAGGAATTCAGTGCGACAGCAGGCGGCGGAGTAGTTGAGGTAACTGTTACAGGTAAGAGAGAAGTATCTAAGGTTAAGATTGACCCTGAAGCAGTTGATCCAGATGATGTAGAGATGCTTGAGGATTTAATCGTAGCAGCTACTAATGAAGCTTTAAGAAAATGCGAAGAAGAGTCACAGGCACAGATGGCTAAGATTACTGGAGGACTTGGAGGATTAGGCGGAGGCTTATTCTAATGGACATCTACAGTGGTCATATTAATAGATTAATTGAAGAATTGTCGAGATTACCAGGGGTTGGGGCGAAGAGCGCTCAGCGCCTGGCATTTCACATTATAAACATGCCTGAGTCTGAGGTTAAGAGCCTTGCAGACACAATGATTGATGCAAAGCAGCATATACACTACTGTAAGGAGTGTTTTACACTTACAGATGAAGAACTGTGTCCGATATGCCGCGACCAGAAAAGAGACCATAAGACAATTATGGTAGTTGAACATACAAGAGATATGGCGGCATATGAAAAGACAGGAAAGTACGAGGGCGTATATCATGTTCTTCATGGAGCAATAAGCCCGATGCTTGGAATCGGACCGGCTGATATCAGGTTAAAGGAGCTTATGGTAAGGCTTCAGGGAGATGTTGACGAGGTTATTATCGCAACTAATTCCAATCTGGAGGGTGAGACAACAGCAATGTACATAAGCAAAATGATAAAGCCAACAGGAATTAAGGTGACAAGAATCGCAAGCGGAGTTCCTGTTGGCGGCGACCTTGAATATATCGATGAGGTTACACTTTTAAGAGCGCTGGATGGAAGAACCGAGCTTTAAATTTGGCGAAGAACCAAGCTTTAAGCTTAATGCCCTGGCGTACCGGGCATTAAGACAATATGTGTAAAATGCGTGCGCAGAAATGAAGAATACTATGGCAGAGAATATGACAGGTGATATCATATCGGATCACCGTGAACGAATGCTTAATCTGAAGAAATATTATCCTTTCTTCAGACTGATAGACACATCATTTTCTAATTTCAAGGATGGCAAATACGAAATCCTTGATATGGGCTATATAGTTATGGCAGTTCTCCGTTTCTTTATAGAGGAGAATAATTTTAAGGAAAAGGATGTTACATATCCCGAATATCTCGATTTCTTAAGACTGATACTTAAGAGAGATTTCGGGCTTGATTTGAATGAACAGGACAGCAAAGAGATTGCTGATTATATATTTGACAAGATAAAGAATGATGGCAGACCATTTGAATTCTCGTATTTTGATCCGGTGGACAGGAAAAAGAGAGTATCAAGAATGAAGATAATCGAGAGTTCGATAAGAGACAATACCGTGTGGTATTCGATAAGCCCTGATGCTATTGAATTCTATCTTGATACCAAGGAAATCAAGGACGAGAGCAGGATAAGCGTATCCCAGCTTCTTCTTGAAAAAATGATTAATTCACAGAACTTCCGTGGCGGAGTTGAAGTGGTTGAAAGAATCAACGAAGAGGTCAATCGTCTTAAGTTAAAGAAGAATGAAGTGCTGACAATTCTGTCGGGCGATGTATTTGCAGGAATAGAGGCTTATGAGGAATTCGTCAAGACAGGAATGAAATGGTTTGATGATGAAGAAAAGCTTTTTAAGAAGAACCGTGATCTTATTGCAAAATCAATCGAGAAGCTTAATGCATCGGGCAGCACAGGCGAAGGCTATTACAGGACGATGAACGAAATATACAGTCTTGAGACTCAGCTTAAGCAGGCGATGAACAGGCACAGCGAACTGTTAAAGGATTGTACAGAAATGCAGAAGATGACCGATGACGCAGTAAGACGTGCCAAGCTTGGCAGATTAAGAAGCCATATGGATTTCACATCGGCACTTTCAGATATGATTAAGAGGGACAATGCAGATATATTAGTCACAATGTTAAGTCCGCTTCTAAAGCCGAACATAAGAAAGACATTTGACCTGATAAGCATTGATGATGCGCTTATGGTGAAGCCTCCAAGATATGAGGAGAAAGAGCTTATAAGCAATGAAAGACCGGAAGATATTGAATTCGAAGATGAGATTGAAGAAAAGAGAATTAAGGATAATTATGTATTCCTTATGAAAAATCTCATTGCGTGTTTGAAAAAATCGGACATTATAACACTCGGTCAGTTTGCAGATGCAATGAAGAGGGCGTATGGTGAGCAGGTTTTAAGAAATGCAGATTTCTTCTCTTTCTTTGTTAATCTGTGCCAGAAGGATGAGTACCAGCTTGGCGGTGATGCTGGAGAAGATACATTTCTTGATGCATACTTAGGGGAAGGCTTTAAAGATACGGAAAGCTTTACATTTGCAATAAGAAAAGGGCTTGGCGGGCAGGTTATATTGTCGGATAACTGTATGATGGCAGATGTTGAATTGGTACGAAAGGAAGCACATGGAGAATAGAAATCTAGATAAGGCGCTGGACATAGTTTCCAAGCTTATCACAGGGGAAAATGTGTCTGAGAGGGGCGAGAATGCAGCTCTTTATCAGGAATACAATAATAATGCAGAAGTGTATGACATCGTTCATATGTCACTTAAGAAACTTAATCTTAACATATATGAATATAACAATGGTCTGTATGTGAGTGCAGGTGATAATAACAGGGTGTTTGGATATTCCAACGAGGAATTAAGAAATGTACTTGGATTAAGAGTTAATAAAGAATTATATCTTGCGTATTTCATAATCTACAACATAATAACAGAGTTTTATTCAGATACAATGAGTTCAACTTATGCTGAGTTCATAAGACTTGAGGACATCATTAAAAATGTTGATAAGACAACAGGTGGTATTGTCGATAAGAGCACAGGGCTTGTGCTTGATGAGGTTGAGGAGAACAGCTTTAAGCAGATAGCACTTACATGGGACGAGCTTCCGGTGACAACAGTAGAGGATCAGACAGGAGCGAGAGCAGCAAGAAATTCCAAGTCGGGTATGGTAAAGCTTGTGCTTAATTTCTGCGTTGCGCAGGAACTTTTAGTTGAGAGTCAGGACAGATATTATCCGACAGACAGATTCAGAAGTCTTATAGAGAATTATTTTGATGATTACAGAGGACGATTTGCCGAACTTATGAATGGAGGATGCGATGCCACAGATTAACAGAATCAGAGTTAATAATGTTAAATATAATTTCGGTACACAGGTGTACGACGATTTCGTGATGCGCTTCAACTGCCAGAATACTATATATGACCTTGCCAATGGCGGTGGTAAGAGCCTGCTTATGCTGCTTCTTATGCAGAATATGCTTCCTAACTGCACACTTGATGACAAGCAGCCTATTGAGAAGCTTTTCAGACAGGGAAGCGGTAATACATGTATTCATTCTTTGGTTGAGTGGAAGTTAGATCCATGTTATCAGAAGGATGGTTTCAGGTTCATGACAACTGGTTTCTGTGCAAGAAAGGGAAGAGGCACAGATGATGAGAATCAGGATGGACAGGAACAGACAGCTGCACCAACAGCAAGTGTTGAATACTTTAATTACTGCATATTCTACAGGGAGTTTGGCGATAACGATATTAAGAATCTTCCACTTGTAAGTAATGGAGAGAGAATTACATATAACGGACTTAAGGCTTATCTTCGTGACCTTGAAAAGGGCGGGTACAAATATGTTGTTAAGATATTTGACAGAAAAGGTGATTACCAGAGCTTTATAAGCAACTACGGAATATATGAGAGTGCATGGGAAATTGTGCGTGGAATTAACAAGACAGAGGGACATGTAAGAACATATTTCGAGTCAAATTATAAGACAAGCCGTAAGGTTGTTGAGGATCTGCTTATAGAGGAGATTATCCAGAAATCTTTCAATAACAAGCTGTCAGTTGATAATGATGAGGGCATGATGGCTCAGACTCTTATGGATATTAAGGACAAGTTAGTGGAGCTTTCAAAGAAACACTCACAGCTTGGAGCATACGACAGCCAGATTGCAGCTATCGACAGTTTTAAAGAATATCTGTCGACATATGAAGCATTTTACAACAGAAAAGAAGAGATAGAGAAGCAGCTTTATGACCTGCTTCTTGTTGCTATGCGGGAAAGTGATAAGAAGGATAAGGAACTTAAGAGTCAGGACGATCTTATCACTAAGATGTTTGATGAGCTTGCCCAAGAGAAGGAAGCTATAGCAGTTGCAGAGGTTATGTCTGAAAAGAATTCGATGGCAGGAGTTGAGAGCCTTGTTAATGAGACAAGAAAGGCACTTGAACTTAAGAATACTGCAATTGAAGAGGCAAGAGGAAAGCTTTCTTTGATGGAGTCTGCGGGTGATTATAAAGATTATGCAGAGTACGAGAAGTCTTATAAAGGACTTCAGATTGCGATAGATAACAGACTAAGAGAAGATACTGATATAACAGCAGAGTTAAAGATACTTGCTGCAGGTTACAGAAAATTCTATGAGACAGAGACCAGAAGACTTAAGGAAAAGCTTGATATAGCAGCTAACCGTGTTAAGGCTCTGGAAGTCAGATTATCAGAGGCTAAGGATAACCTTAGAAATGCTGACAAAGAGGCGGCAGGTCTTGGCAGTCTTTCGGATAATCTTGAGAATGAGATACAGGAATTACAGACACAGCTTGGAGCAGCTTTATCAGAGGCAGGAACTGTCGTATGTGAAAATGCGTCTGAAGAATATGATAAGTCATTCAGGGATAAAGAACTGTTAAAGAATGAAGAGACAAGAATGTCCGAAAAATTCAATGATGTGCAGCAGCAGTTAATGTCACTTAATGAGACAATATCTGCCAATAAAGCACTTATTGATATATTTACAGAGCAGTCAGAAAAGCTTGAAAAGGCTGATGAGGCTGGAGATGCTGATAACGAGCGTATGGGCAAAATCCGTGAAATATACAGTGCAGATAATGACGAGGCAATGCTTTCGGTTATTCTTGAGACTTACCAGAAGATGCGTAGTGAATATACAGAAGAGTGTAAGGCAGCCCAGGAACTTGATAGCTTTATTGACAATGCAAGAAAGGGAACATATATCTGTAAGAGTCCTGAAAGAGACAGGCTTAAGGAATACCTTGAGAGCCAGTATGGTTCAGATGTTGTTGAGGGACATGAGTGGTTCGCAGCCCTGAATGCAGGACAGAAAAGAGATGTATTAAAGAGAACACCTTTCGTTGAGTACGCATTTATAATAAAGAACGATTTCGAGAGAATCAAAGCAGATGAGATGCTTAAGGATTTCGGCAAGGGTGCGGCTGCTTATCCTGTTATAAGCGAGCAGGTGCTTATTGATACTAAGTTAGAGATTAACAAAGACCTGATTGTATTCGCATTAAAGGATATGTCATTCCTTCGTGATGAGGCAAAGCTTGAGACACAGATTAAGCTTGCACAGGATGAGCTTGATTCGCATAAGGCGCAGGCAGGAAAGCTGGCCGACAGAATGGGGCTTGTGTGGAATGATTATACATTTGCACTTGTATATAATGCTGCGTCTGGAAAGGTGGATGCGTCCGAGGCAGAAGCAATCAGATTAAAGATTGCTGACAGCGAGGCTGCAATTATTGAGGCTGAGAAGAAGAGAAGTGCATTAAATGTGGCAAAGGAACAGCTTGCAGGTCAGCTTTCACAGACAAGAGATGATATAGAAGAGAAGGAAACAGCATGCAGCCTGCTCTCGCGTATTATGGAGATGAATACTTCTATAGATAAAAAGTATGAGCGCTTAAAGGGACTGAAGGCTGATGTGGACAGTGCAAGAAACCGCATATATGAGTGCGAGGAGGCAGCAGCTTCTGCTAATTCTGAGTATGATACTGCAAGAGATTTTGAGGACAGTACAAGAAAGGAATATGAGGAAATCATTAAGTCATGGGAGGAGCAGTATGCACCTTATTATGATGAAAATGTTTCGATAGAAATCGATGATGATACATACCGTCTTGATAAGGATGAAATTGAGAGCAGATTCGCCGGATTAAAGACAGCACTTTCACAGAAGAACAGTGACTTTGCAGATAAGCAGGCGCTGATGAATCATCTGTCTGCATCTATGAACAAATGTCGTGATGCAATAGAGTACAGAGGTTATACATTTGACGATATTAAGGCAAAGTATGAAGCCGGTGAGATTATGGCAGCAGGTTCACAGCAGTTAAGGAATGCCAAGGATGCTCTTAATAATCTTGTGAAGAGCAGTGATGCTGTAAGGGAAGAACTTGAGTCACAGGAAGCACTTCTTAACAGACTTGAGGGAAGTATCGCGCATGGTATTAACCAGATTGAGAATAATTATGGAAGCTTTAATGAATTCCCATGCGATGACCCGGATGGATTCATTACACAGCACAAGGTACTTATTAAGAAGTTAGAGGATAACACCAAGGTTCAGGAAAAGACACGCAGACAGATGTCTGATTCATTAAAAGACATTCTTGTATGCAGAAAAGACCTTGAAAGAATCGTGTCTGATGCGGGCATGCATGTTCCAGAAGAATTCCGTCCTGAGGATGCACAAGGAATTACAGCTAATCTTACAGAATATGAGGCTGTTCATAAAGAATATGCTTCAATTACCAGATTAGAGTATAAGAAGGTTGATGAATTTAATAAGAATAAATCTAAGCTTATTGACCTGCTTAACGGATTTAATGCAGTCGAGCTTGCTGATGAAGTAATGATATCACTTAATGTTCCTGAAAATGTGGTTAAGACCAGAAGTATGATTGAATCGTTAAATGAGACGAACACATTTATACAGTTAGAAAAAGACCGCATTGCCAAGGGTATAGAGGATATGCAGATGATTAAGGATAACTTCGAAAATCGTTGTATCCAGACATGCAGTAACATTAAGACTGAGCTTGACCGTCTGCCACAGTTGTCTAATATCAATCTTGACGGAGAACAGATTGCAATAATCAGTCTGCAGATTCCTTATATAAAGGAAGAATTATATAAGGAAAAGATGTCTGAATATATTGATGAAACTGTATTCATGGCAGAAAGCTTTAAGGAGCCGGCGGAAAGACTCAAATATATAAGAAACAGACTGTCATGGAAGAGACTTTTCTCAGTTATTGTTACAGATATGAACTCAATCAGGATTAATCTGTATAAGAGAGAAAGAATCAAGGACCAGAGCCGTTACTTAAGATATGAGGAAGCGGTTGGTTCAACAGGACAGTCACAGGGTATATATATCCAGTTCCTTATTGCAATTATCAATTACATATCTAATATGAATTCTTCAGGCAATGAAGGTGTTGAGGGTAAGACAATATTTATCGATAACCCATTTGGTGCGGCAAAGGATATATACATATGGGAGCCAATATTCAAGCTGCTTGCAACTAACCATGTCCAGCTTATTGTTCCGGCAAGAGGTGCAACTCCTGCTATTACAGGAAGATTCGATGTTAATTACATACTTGGCCAGAAGCTGGTTGATTCAAGGCAGCAGACAGTGGTTGTTGATTATTACAGCAGCACGAAGGAATCAGAACTGGAATACACGAGAATGGATTACGAACAGGCAACATTTGATTTTTTGTAACATATTTGTAACAATTCTGTGAACTCGGTTTACAACAAACTTAGGCTGTGCTAAACTTTAATGAGTTGTAAAATGCGACAATTGAATCAATTTTAACATTCAGTAAGCACAGGAATGAGGAATATATAACCATGAATAAATATGAATTAGGAATTAAGATAGACCAGATTAAGAAACTGGCTGCCAAGAAGGATTATGCCGAGGCTGCAGCTATTGCAAAAGAGCTTAACTGGTCAAAGGTAAAGGACTGGCAGTCACTTGCTACTGCAATTAATGTGCAGGAAGCAGTTGGTGATTATGAAGAAGCAAGAGATATGGCAATTCTTGCTTATAATAGAAATCTTGGAGGAAGAAAGCTTGTTTATAAGCTTACAGAATTCTTTATTAAAGTTGGAGATTTTGAAAATGCCAATGAACTTTATGAAGAATATAGCAGAACATCACAGCATGATGTGAGCAGATTCATTCTTTTATATGATTTGAAGAAAGCGCAGAATGCATCTGATAATGAACTAGTAGGAATCTTAGAGGACTACAGGGATCATGAGATTGATGAGAAATACATGTATGAGCTGGCAACTCTTTATTATAAGACGGGAAGAAAAGAAGAGTGTGTCAAGACTTGTGATAATATTGTTCTGTGGTTTCAGGATGGAAGATATGTTGAAAAGGCAGTACAGTTAAAGGAGCAGCTGGGTGTTACGCTTACGAAGACACAGAAGGGCATCTTAGAGGATGTGAAGAAGAGAAAGGATGACATTGAGGCTGCTAAGGAAGAGCTTTTTGCTAAACAGAAAGAGTTAATAGATCTTAAGAGAGATGATGTTGAGGATGTTTTCAGGGAAGAAGATGAGAAGATATCTGAATTACCTAAGAAGGCAGCACAGACACCTAAGGAAGTACATCTTAATGTTCCAGAGTACGACAGGCAGCAGGAGGAAGGTCCTCTTTCAATGGATCTTGTTCAGAATGACCAGAATAATGATATTAAAGAGTTTATTATGAAAGCACTGAGCAAGAACAGTGATAACAGTAAAAGTCAGTTGTCAGAGCAGGAGGCCAGTGTAAGAAAGATTGAGACTCCACAGGTTGAGAAGCCGGAGGTTGCAGAAGCCTTAAGTGAAGCTGGAGAAAAAGCATTTTCTAATGAAATTAATAAGGCAAATCTTTCATTAAAGGAGCTTATCGCAAATGCAAAGCAGAAGCTTGAAAATAATTATGATAAGATTAATAAAGAAGATGAAGCCGAGCAGAGAAGAGAAGCAGAGGCTCGTATTAATGAGAAGGCAAAGAACATTGATATTAATGTTCCGGTTCCGGATTACAGCCTTTATGATACAAAAAATCTTCAGGAAGAACTTGCTGCTAACATGAGCGATCTGTTCAAAGCTGATGAAGAAGATGAGGATGTTAAGACATTTGTACCAGCTTCAAAGCATCAGGATGAAAAGCAGGAAGAGAAAGAGCCTGTTAAGGAAAATGCTACGGCAGTATCTGTGAATACTGATATTGCTGATGAAGCTGAAAATACTGGAACATCAGATGATGATGACCAGATTGAAGGCCAGATGGATATAACAGAATGGATGCAGTCTGTCAGGGAAGAGAAATACGGTAAGCAGGATACGAGAGAATTTTCTAAGTCGGAGCTTGAGAGGTATCTTGACGAAAAAGAAGAAAAAAGCGCTGCCTATGAGAAAATGGTTGAACGTAAAAAAGCAGAAGCTCTGGTAGCAGGCAAAGAGATTGATAAAGAGGAAGCAAAACAGGTTGCTCTTGCACAGATGGCGGTTGATTCAGCAAGAATGGATTTAGCTATCAGAACAGGTAAGGCTGCTGCAAGATTAGAGCAGGAAGCGGCAAAGGCTGCGGCAGCAGTAACTAAGAAGGCACCAGTTAATGCAGAGGAACCAAGTGAAGAAATTCCTTTAGTTACAGCACAGATTCCAACAGTTTCAGAATCTATGATATCAGATATCAATTCAATTATGAATGATGATAATAATAAAGAAGAAGGTGATGAGGCTGTTGCCCAGCAAGAGGCAGCTGCGGGCGTTGAGCCAGAAGAAACAGTTCCATTTACTAGACAGAACAGACAGCCGGAGAGTATGGAAGAATATAATACAGACAACGATGAAGTCGAAGAAGAAAAAGATAAGAAGCTTACAGGAGAGCTTGCCAAGATATTCAGAAAGTACAGGGATATGCCGGGACTTGAGGAGCAGCTTGTTGATTTATTCGATACAATCGATGATGAGATGCAGATTAATACATCTAAAGTGGGCAATATTCTCATTTCTGGTAATTCAAGTTCAGATAAGACAGATCTGGCAAGAACAATTATTAGAGCAATCAATACATTATATCCTGATAAACAGAAAAAGATTGCAAAGACATCAGGAGAGAGTATAAACCAGCGCGGAATTGCAAAGGCTATGGGAAGACTTAAAGGTACTGCACTTATTGTAGAAGGCGCAGGAACAATTCAGCCTAAGAGAATTAACGAGCTTCTTAACTGTCTTGAGCAGGATACTGACAGAATGATAGTTATATTCGAAGATTCAGATACAGATATGAATGTATTGATTAACTTTAATCCTGAATTAACTAATACATTTAATCACAGAATTATTCTTAAGCAGTATACAGTCAATGAACTTGTTGAGATGGCGAAGAGATTTGCAAGAAAGAGACAGTATGAGGTTGATGATGATGCATTACTAGAACTGTATCTTAAGATTGACAAACTCCATAACGTGAATGATAATATTAAACTTGATGATATCAAGGAAATTATCAATCAGGCAATTGTCAATTCTGAAAGAAGAGCATCAAGAAGATTCTTTGGCGGACTTAAGAAGAAGAGAAGCGAGAATGGTGATGTTATATTTTTGACAGAGGCAGACTTTAAAGACAGATAAAACTATATGCACAAATGTGCTTACACAGGGAGGAAACTATGACTAATATCGATGAAATGTCAATTAATGCAATCAGAGTATTGTCAGCAGATGCAATTCAGAAGGCGAATTCAGGACATCCTGGACTTCCACTTGGAACTGCACCAACAGCTTATGAATTATGGACTAACCATATGAATTACAATCCTGCTGATCCTAAGTGGGAGAATAGAGACAGATTCGTTCTTTCTGGCGGACATGGTTCAATGCTTCTTTACTCATTGTTCCATTTACTTGGAATTGGCAATCTTTCTTTAGATGATGTAAAGAATTTCAGACAGATGGGCTCAAAGACACCAGGACATCCAGAGTATGGTCATACAGTTGGTGTTGAAGCAACAACTGGACCTCTTGGACAGGGTATGGCTATGGCAGTAGGTATGGCTATGGCAGAAGCACATCTTGCATCAGTATTTAATAAGGATGGATACAATGTAGTAGACCATTACACATATGTACTTGGTGGAGACGGCTGTATGATGGAAGGTATTTCATCAGAGTGTTTCTCACTTGCAGGAACATTAGGTCTTTCAAAGCTTATTGTATTCTATGATTCTAACAATATATCAATTGAAGGAAGCACAGATATTGCATTTACAGAAAATGTAATGAAGAGATTTGAAGCATTTGGCTTCCAGACAATCGAGGTTGCTGATGGCAATGATATCGAAGCTATCGGCAAGGCTATTGAGGAGGCTAAGGCTGATAAGGAAAGACCTTCACTTATCAAGGTTAATACACTTATCGGATACGGTTGTCCTGCAAAGCAGGGTAAGGCAAGCGCACACGGTGAGCCTCTTGGTATTGATAATGTTGCAGCACTTAAGGAAAATCTTAACTGGCCATGCAAGGGTGATTTTGAAGTACCACAGGAAGTATATGACCATTATAAAGAGATAGCAGCAAGAATGGCTGAGCCAGAGAAAGAATGGAATAAGCTCTTTGCTGAATACTGTGAGAAGTTCCCTGAGATGAAGGAACTCTGGGATAAATATTACAATGGATGTGATATGTCCGATTTATTCAATTCTGAGGAATACCTTGCGAAGCCAGAGAAGGCAGAAGCAACAAGAAGTTCAAGTGGAACAATTCTTAATATGATTAAGAATCTCATGCCTAACCTTATTGGTGGTTCAGCAGATTTAGCACCATCTAATAAGACTAACATGAAGGATGCAGGAGATTTCTCTAAGGAGAATTATGCAGGAACTAATCTTCACTTTGGTGTAAGAGAACAGGCTATGGCAGCAATTGGTAACGGACTTGCACTTCATGGTGGATTAAGACCATTCGTTGCAACATTCTTCGTATTCAGTGATTACACAAAGCCAATGGCAAGACTTACATCACTTATGAAGCTTCCACTTATATATGTATTTACACATGACAGTATCGGAGTTGGTGAGGACGGACCTACACATGAGCCAATTGAGCAGCTTGCAGCATTTCGTTCAATGCCGGACTTCACAGTATTCAGACCATGTGACAGAACAGAGACAGCACTTGCATGGGAATATGCTATTGAATCTAAGGACGAGCCAACAGCTTTAGTTCTTACAAGACAGAACCTTCCACAGATGGCTGGTTCATCAAAGGAAGCACTTAAGGGAGCATATATTCTTGAGGATTCAGATAAAGAGACTCCGGATGGAATCATCATTGCAAGTGGTTCAGAAGTAAACCTTGCTGTATCAGCAAAGGCAGAGCTTAAGAATGCAGGAATAGATGTAAGAGTAGTAAGTATGCCATCTATGGACGTATTCGAGAAGCAGTCAGACGAATACAAGGAATCAGTCCTTCCTAAGAGTGTAAGAAAGAGAGTTGCAGTTGAGGCACTTTCAGACTTCGGATGGTACAGATATGTAGGACTTGACGGTAAGGTAATCTGCATGAAGACCTTTGGAGCTTCAGGTCCGGCTAACCAGTTATTCGAGCATTTCGGATTCACAGTAGAGAATGTAGTTAATACTGTTAAGAGTCTTTTCTAAGATAATGATAACAGAATAATGTGATAAAAAAAGATTCCGGTTGAGTAGTTCAATCGGAATCTTTTTCATTTTATGAAATTAATAAATGTGCAGAATGTGCCATATATTACCGAATGTGCCAAAACTATCCGATACAAATGTGACGTATATTACCGAATATGCCATATATTGCAGAATATGCCAAAACTATTGCATGATGCCAGGATGCTGTATTAATATAATATATTTAAAATAACGGTCTTTCTCATCGTACGAATATTTCATAATTCCATCGTAACTGTCAACAATTCTTTTAATGCTTAGAGTTCCAAGACCATGATTAATAGTGTCCGCTTTGGTTGTATGTAAAGTCCCATCGGGGGCAATCGGATTATTACTGCATGAGTTGGTAACGGTAATAAGATCCGCATTGCCATTCTGTATAAGTGAGACATTACAGTCAATAAATGCATGCGGAGTACCACTTGCAGCGGCAACAGCATTGTCGAGCAGATTACCGAACAATGAAGCATAATCATTAGCAGAAAAATATTCTAAGGTTCTGTATCTTATGTCGGCAGCAAAACTGATTCTCTCACTTTCGCAAATCTCTGCATAATGTGACAGAATTGCATTAAATATAGGATTCCGGCAATATGTTCTTGATCTTTTAAGTGCATCACTGTCAGAAAGCTCAGATATATAATCAGATATTTCTTTCGTATGACTTCCATCATTAAGGGCTGCAATTGTATTAAGGTGTTCTTTGATATCATGAACTAATATCCGCTGTTTGTCATAATTATCCCTAAGAGAATTATAATATGCTACATTGTCAGATTCACGCTGCAGTTCCAGCAGCAGGCGGGCGTTTTCAGCATTTTTTCTGATGATAAGCTGCTGTATATAAAATGTGAACATGTTGATTATCAGTAATAATATGACAGATATAATAACTAAAAAATTGAGGTGTTTAGGTAGTTGCAGTTGCATATTAAGACATATGAAGACAAGACAAAGCATAATAATGATAGATACAGCAGGTATAATAGAAAGAAAAAATGTGTTTTTATCAGAATATGGATAGGATGCCTGTTTCTTCTTTAAGATTAAACATATACATTGAGAAATAAAAAGGTATACTGTTTTACTAAGTATAACATAAAACACGGAATTGTCATTCAGTGTATTTAACTCGCGATAGAATAAGATGTAAATATTAGGAATAAGAGCTGTAACCAGCAGTTCTGATAATCCCATAATAAAGGTAAGCATAATACCATGGAAAACAGCAGAAAAAATAGAAACCTTATATACAGCAATAATTACAACGCAAGTCATTAAGACAAAGGATATGGCATTGAAAATAGGATTGTTTAACATGCATACTGGTATTAATAATACATAAATTACAAGTGTCAGAAGCAGAGCAGTGAAATTCTTATATCTTGCTTTGAACAGATTATTACAATAAAGCCATAAAATAAATGCTTCGATAACTGAAACAATAATGTAATATGTAAATGAATTATCCATAAATCTCCTTTATCTAGAAATGTGATGTAATATAGTTAATGTAGTTTTCTTTAAATGCAGCATATTTCTTTGCTGCGACATCTGCACACAGGTTGTTTACAAGATATATATTGCGGGGGTTGTGAGTGGTTACATATTTCAGGTTAATAATAAAGCTTCTGTGGCACTGATAAAAATAATCATAATCTAACAGGGCTTTCACATCTGTAAAGGACATAGTAGTTTTATAATCTCCATTACATGTATATATAATAGTCTGTTTTAAAGAAGCTTCTACCATTATAATGTTCGGTATGTTAATTGTTCTATAGTCAGAACCACATTTTACAGATATTGTAGTACAGCGGTTATTATACTGTTCAAGTGCATCATGCATATTTCTAAACAATCGTGTTTTATCAATAGGTTTGGTTATGTATCTAAATACTTTAAAACGCATAGCGTCATCAAGATAATCTATAAAAGAGGTTATTACTATAATGATAGTATCAGGATATTTACTGTGTAATGCATTGCCAACAGTTATGCCGTTTAATTCAGGCATCTGTATATCAAGAAATACTATATCAGGCTTTATGTCAGAAGATAGCAGAGCCTGACCATCATTATATATGTGGAAAACAGGTGAAGTGTAATTATAATTGGTAAAAAAGTCTGATACGAGAGAATGTATTTCGTCACATATAAGTGGATTGTCATCACATATAATAATATTCATATTAGCTCCATAGCAATTAAAAAGATAGATATATTATACAATAAAGAGAGAAGAAATATCAACTACAATAATAGAACATTGGCATATTGGATGCTTTTCGTTCCCGAAAAACGGTCATTCGTTCCAAGTGTATTGATTTATTTAAAATATATGATATAAGAGAAATATAGAGTTTTGGTTGTGCACATAAGAGAGAGGAGGGAGTTATCTATGGAGAAAGGTTCTGCAAAGAAAATGGTTAAACTGCTTGACAAGGTATTAAAAATACAAGCAAATTCAACTTCTTGTATATTAGCATATGAACCGAAGACACCAGCAGCGTTAGACAGATATAAGAAGATAAAGTAATGGAAAATGTTAGAAATTTAGTAATCAACTGGCTAATAAAGAACAGTGCTATATCAGAGGAAAATCGTGAGCTTTATGAATATGCTGTATATAGTGCAGAATTATTAGTATTACCAGTTATTATGGCAATTGTGATTGGGTGGTTGTCAGGAAGTCCTGTTAATGGAGTTCTGTTAATTATTCCATTCATGTTTCTGAAAAAGTATAGTGGTGGATATCACGCTAAGAAATTATCAATATGCATGATAATATCGACTATATTATTGACTGTTATGATAAAGCTGTCAATATGTGATACAAAACCAGCATATATGTATATAACGACATGTATAGCTTTTATAGAATTATGTATAGTATCGCCAATACAATCCGAGATGGTGTAAGTGTAGGTGCAACAGTGGTCTTTCGTGATTGGGGCTATATAGATGGTTTTGAAAGTCATCATAAGATGATTCGTGGAGGATTAGGGTATTCTCAGCAAACATTAAGTTATTAGTTAAGAGTAAGGCAGATATAATACATGATATGAATTAGTATTATATCTGTCTTTTCAGGAGGGCATATGAAAAAGAGAATAGTGTTGTCATCATTAATATTTATAACGTTATTATCGGCATGCCAGACAAAGCAGGATAACGAAGCCAGAGAGACAAAAACAGAATTACTGGCAAGACCGGAGATTACACAGGCTGCCACGGATGGAAACGGTACAACTGAAAACAGCATCGAAAGCAGTTCAGATATAGAAATGGCAGGTAATTATGAAAAAATAAGTGTGGGGGATGCGGAGGTGTATCTGCCACACATGGATGAGAGTAAGCAGATAAGAGGTGTCCAGTATCTTTATGATGCATATTTTGTAGTGCAGAATCCAAGTGTATATAGAACAATTAACAGACCAGAAGGAACAATATCTGTTAAAGAAGGACTTATTGGGCTTTCATGCTATGCAGGTGCATATCTCGACTCCATGGATATATCGGATGATATGCGTCAGACAAAGATAGATTATTTTAAAGAAAGACTTGCGGAGGTCTATGTGCCGGGAAACAATAATAGTTTTGATATTCAGGCGGTTTCATTTGCTTTATACGAGGACTTTTATGATAAGATACCGGGGCTTACGGTAGAGGTGTATGGGGTAAAGAGTGAGACATGGGATATGGCGGAATTAGATAAAAATGGTTTCGCTGGGTGCGACAGGGTTGCGGGTAAAAATATTATTCAGAGTGGAGTATATTATATTGACTACAGCAGCTATAACAAAGATGGTAAATATAAGCAGTTTATAGTAAAGGCGGAATTTGATGATATGCCGATGGATTATGCATTGGTAATCAATGATGATATGCATTACAAAATAGAGAACAGGGATAGTTATCAGACATGGAAAGAGAATAATAACGAATGGTTAATAAATTGATCTGTCTCTTATACACATCTGACGCTGCCGACG
>ENA-OZIC01000025-OZIC01000025.1-human-gut-metagenome-genome-assembly--contig:-NODE-25-length-91419-cov-36.559859_pt1 | contig 91419 bp, 90 predicted proteins | sample MGYA00244056_ERZ653704 | MGnify/ENA primary metagenome ERZ653704 (study PRJEB26926, sample SAMN06165229) | human gut metagenome | biome: ENVO:00009003; feature: ENVO:2100002; material: ENVO:00002003... | reverse complement strand
GTTTCTAGGTACTATGACATGTATGCGCAGGGCGGTGTTACATATACGCCCTTTATGAACGCCTAAAGGCGTTCCCTTTCTTCCTGTGTCTGATCCGTTCTTAACGCTCACGAGCCTTGTAAGACTCGTGGCTAAACGGAACAGCCCCAGTCAGAAACCTTATTTTCGGTCTGATAGTCCATGCTTATTCATGCTATCAAAATGAAAATACATCTTTTCTATGCTTACTCAAGCGTGTGATTGACCCTAGCGTGCTTAATCGCCCTATCTAATACGATAATAACGCCATTAGAATTACTTGTCAAGAAGTTTTGATTGACTTTTTAATAAATATTAAGTATGATATGCTTATAAACACCGAGAAAAGCAACGAAAGGAGCGGTTATACTAAGTTATGGAACATTACGAAAAGAAAATCAGTTTCTTAGGAGAGAATATACAGACCATAAGAAAACACAGAGGAATGAAACAACAGGAACTTGCGGATAAAATCGGTATCAATATGCAGAGCCTTTCCAAGATTGAACGGGGTGTGAATTATCCTACCTTTGACACATTAGAAAAGATAATGGACGTGCTGGGAGTAACGCCCAATGAATTATTATCAGGAGAATGGAAGTATATTGACCACACCGAACCATATATCATGGATATTATCAAACGGGAACAGGACTTCAATGTTTCCTTAGATTATTTGTCTGAAAATGAATTTTTCAATGATGAAAAAGAATGCAGATTTTACATGGAAACCAAACTCATACAGTATATCCATAACTACATTACCAATGAGGTTACGGAGTTAGAAGAACTTATGGAAATCAAGCAGTTGATACAACGTCAAAAAATAGAACGCATGATGAAAGTACATAAGGAAATGCGAGGGTTAGACCGATACAGAGAACAGCCCAAAGAGTATAAATACCATGACCCTTATGATGACTGGATATTCCGTCAACTTGCGGACATAGACAGCAGAAATAACATTCCCGACACTTCGCCACAGTTAGATTTTGATGAAACGGACTATGAAGATTATCTGAAAGAGAAATGGAACAGAGGTCTTTAATTTTCCTCTTGAATGAAAGATACAGCAAACAAAAAGCCCAGTAAAGAGTGCAAAGCACCACCAATGGTGGCAAGGCTCTTGACAGGGCTTTTTCTTTTCTGTGGTTGGTAATCAAGAGGAAGAAAGAAAAAGTGTGTATTTTTCAAGACAGAAAAATGTCAAGGGGGGTGTGCTGATTTTTGTTGTGGCGGATATATGGAACTGTTATAATATGGATATGTTTAAATTACGTTATAAGCAAGAATATTCTGCTGATTTGTCAAAAAACATCATTGCAACTGCCAGTTGACATATTTCCATATCTAAATGGTGGCTATGCAACTGATAATATTGCTAAAATTACACCATGAAAGAAAGGAGTGTTAGCTAATGAATATGGCAGACAGAATACAATATTTAAGGAAATCAAAAGGAATATCACAAGAGGAACTTGCGGATAAAGTTGGAGTTTCAAGGCAGGCTGTTTCCAAATGGGAAAGTGAACAAAGTACGCCTGACTTAGAAAAAATAATTATAATGAGTGATTTTTTTGGAGTAACAACTGACTATATCCTAAAGGGAATTGAACCAGTAGCAGACAAAGAACAAAAAAATAAAGAGCTTACGAGTAAGGTACTTTATATATCATCAACAGCTTTTGTTGCTATTGGGCTGTTTTGTGCATTTGGTAATTGGTATGCAGAACAAACAATGGAAGCAGTTTGGGGTTCAATGATTATTCAAGCTATAGGGATTGTTGGATATTTTATAGCGAGAATACTATCGGAAGAAAAATCCCCCTTTTATGTAAATTGGCTTAATATAATCGGAGTTGCTTTTATGCCTATTTCTATGATTACAGGATATATTTCAGGATTGGTTTTCAAACTAGAAGGGTGGATTGCACCTTATCCGATAGGAATATTTCATACTTTAGTTTTCGTGTTAGTATTCTTTGTAGTTGTGATTGCAAGCTATATTATTCTAAAGAAACAAACAAAATAGTGATTACCTTTATTTTGCAAAAGCAGTTAGTCTTAGGATTGACTGCTTATTAATAAAAGACACCACTTCAATGTGTCAATGGTGTCTTTTTAGTGCTATTTTATCGTCATATCAAGGCTCGTTCAATCGTGGTATATTCGTGGTAAAATGAGTGTTTTTCTATACTTCGAAATGCTTGAAAGTGTAATATTTATAGGGATAATCAAAAATCAGATATAAAGTTTCAAAGAAATCCAATATGTTTATCTTCGGCTTCATGTAACCAGCATAGAAATACCAGCAGTAACAAGGCTATTGTCTGTAAAATCATATTACTCATTTCCATTATCAAATTTACATTTATTACCGTTCCCGAAATAAATGCTATTACCATCATTCCCACTCCGTAATACAGATAAGTACATACCAGAAATATTATTGCCAGATGCTTCATCCAGCTAATTGTATTTCCTTTTCTCAAGGCAAACTGAATATAGTAAAACGAAAAGTTCTTTGTCAAAAAATAATACAATAAAATCCAGATTGGCATTTGATAAAACAAATATAGCATTAAAAAAATATCAAGCTTTTTAAATCCGGCAAAATAGTCTGTAATGCCTGACATATATTGTTTTGAAACAAATCCGTATATGCTCCATATAACAACTGCAGCCATAAACGTAAGACCATAATATGACTTAACACATATTGCAATCAGTCTTTTAAAACAGTTTAGTATAACGGCCCTATAAAATATAACCATTATTACAAACGCAATACTTACAAACCAATAAACAATATAAAAACTATATGTTTTCACATCTGTAACCATCAAATGTGCAATCCATGATTTTCTTCCAACGAAAGAATCTTTAAAGCTTATCCTATTACTGATAACAACATTTATAAGCAGGCACACAATACTGCAAATATTAGCTGCCCATCCTGTATTTATCAATTTGTTAAATAAAATGGTAATACAACCAAGCAACCAGTAAAATAACAATAAGTTTCCAAATAGCTGATACACGTTTGTCACATGAAGCATCTGTGACTTAACATTATAAAAATTATTTACAACAGCAATCATATTAATTACCACCCACTGGATAACTGCAATGATAACCGCGTATTTGAATGCATACACTACTTCAATGACATTTGCCCTATGTTCACTTCCAATCCGCAATTTAAGATAAAAATTATTCCGTGTAACCGCCAATAATCCGGCAATGCTCCATACAATTAAAATCCCGCTGACAAGCAATATTAAATATCTGTCTCCAACGATATTTATAACTGCATTGGCATATGAATACTCCTGATATCCGGCATCACATTCCATACAATAACGAACATATTCAAATTGCATATAGCTAAAAATAATGAATATAGTTATTAATAACTGAAACCATCTACTTTTCATTATTTTTTACTCCTACCGCAAACAAAATGATGCCTGTTAAAATCAATATACCTGACATAATTAATATTATCGGAACAGATGCCCATGCATATCCATTAGGCGCAAATATTAAAAGCAGATCAAATCTGTTATCCGGTATCAATATTGCCATGGCTATGCAAAGGACAAATGGCAGTATCAGTGTCAGAAAAGTGTTTTTAATCCATGCCGATATGCCGATTGCAAATGTAGCAAATGTAACTCCTGCCAATAAAACAAACGCACCAATTAAACAAACATATGCTATAGTATTCGAGGCTGCCAGCTTAGGATGAAACATAATAACTGTCTCTCCCTCTTTTATATTCAAGTAAGCCTTAGTTCCATACTGAAAATATAAATGCAGACAATATACAGCATACGGAATAAGCAACCCCAAGCCGCCAAGTATTGCGTTTTGTATTAATGTTACAACAACATACCTGTTTCTTGACATTTTTTGCAGGCGCAGCTTCAAATATCCGCTTCTATATTCTCTGACATATGATATTCCCATAGGAAGTGCTGCCAGTATCGGAAAGAGGATTCCATTCCAGCCACTGCTTCCGGATCCCATACTAAGTATCAGTCTGTATATCATATGATCAGAATAAGCAGTTGCAGCTCTATATGTATATGCGTAATTTGCTTCTTCATAAAGGAGCAGTCCTATAACAATGGAAATAATAAACCCCGAATACTTTTTTATATATAGCATATTTTCCTCTTCCGTTTTCATTAATTTATTAATCGTTCCTATAGATATCTACAAAAAAATCGTATCACAATATTTTAAAGAAAAAGAAAGGAACTTCTGAAATTTTCTGAAAATTTCTAAAGATTTCTGAAGTTTGTAGTTCAGTTCGTAATCGGAAATCGCAATTTTACATAATAGCAGTATTCTTTTGTTTCGTAAATTGCTCTGCCATGCATACGTCTCATCAACAGCTCAACATTTTTTAGTCCTAATCCTGTACTCTCCAATAAGCTTTTTTCCTTACACACCGTGTTGCTTATGCATATTTCAAATATATTTTTTGAATATACTGTTTCCATGACCACTTGCTCATCAATATCAGCATACTTGCAAATATTATTAGTAAGGTTACTAAATATTCTTGATAGTAAACTTCCATTTACAGCAACTTTAACCTTTTCCCAATAAATGCCATCAATATTAACACAAAAACCATTCTGGCTTATAATGGTATGCATTTCAGAAAGATAATCTCCTATTGCATATTCTACGAAAGAAGGCTCGTCCAAATGTATATTCTCGTCTGAACTTGCAATAGAAAAATCCAGTAACAGATTTGAAAGATCTCTTAATTCATTAACTTTAGATGTCAGAATATCCAAATTTTTGTTAATGCTCTCATTTGATTTGTTTTGCAATTTTAAGATATCAATGTATGTCATCAATCCCGTTAATGGTGTTCTTAAATCGTGAGCCATATTTCTCATCAATTGATCTTTTTCATCCCGTGCTTTCCGTTCCTGCTCATGTGCCTTACCAATATTTACTTTATAATCTTTTATGATATTATTAACACATCTATAGATTACATAAGCTCCGCTTAAGATTGATATTACAATGCCTAAAATTATGACTCCTAAATAATACTTTTCAGTATATCCGGCATATATATATACATTAGCCTCTCCGTCAGCAAAATTTACCGGTAGTTGATATTTAGCAATTTTTCTACTATCATACATGTTTTTCGCTGATACAATAAATTTATCTACATTCAATTTACTATATACAGCTTCTCCATCTTTTTCTATAATGCAAAACAAAACACAATGATAATCCATCCATTCATCACATTCCGATATATCTGATGCGGCTATATTTTTCTGAGACACATACTGTTGAAATTCCTGAACATATGGAGATTCATGGTCATAAATATATCTTGAATTATTAAAAAAAAGAGTAAGACCATTTATCCCTATGCCATATATCCCCCCAAATATACAGCACGATAATATTATTGCACCAAATATAATTTGAACTGCCTTTACTGCTTTAAAATCACTTTTCAAATTTGTATCCCTTTCCCCATATAGTTTCTATGACAGCCCGGTTGCATATTTCATAGAATTTATTCCTTATATTTTTTATGTGTACCATAACTGTATTTCCCGAATTATATGTATACAGCTCTTCCCAAATATTTGAATAAATCACCTCAAGTGTATATATTCTATCAGGATGTTTTGCAAGCAATTTGATTATTTCATACTCTTTTCGTGTAAATTTAACACCTATGCCATTCACTTCTACTCTATTCTTATTTTCGTATATCCTTATATCTTTTCTGTCTATATATTCATTTCCTGCATTGTCATCAATTATTTCTCTATCATATACATTTCTACGCCTTAATAATGCCTTGACACGCGATATAAGCTCCATATTGGAAAACGGCTTCACAAGATAATCATCACCGCCCACTTCAAAGCCTTGCATTATATCTATTTCTGATGATTTTGCAGTAAGAAATAAAATTGGGACACTTGATTCTTCCCTCAATTTTTTGCAGGCATCAATACCTGATAACAACGGCATTATTATATCCATAATAACCAGGCTATATGTTTCATCGAATTTCTTTAAACCGTCCACACCATTTACAGCAATATCGACATAATATCCCTGTAATTCTAATAATGTCTTTATTCCATTACGAATTGTTTCATCATCCTCGACTATTAGTATCTTGTACATCTTATATCCTCAACTTTGATTAAATTCAGTAAAAAATCCATATATACTTAAAAAGCAGTTATCCCTCTATCATTTAAATATTCATATATCTGATCATATGTCACCAGCGATACATTTCCCATTTTTCCGGCTTCCTCAATACACCCTTGGGTAAATCCTTTTTTTGCGAATAAAAATAAATGGACATTCTCATATCTAAATAATCTGCTTCTCTTTTTCAGCTTTTCGAGTACTTTTACATCCACATTTTCATTTATCCACTTACATTCTCCAAACAATGCAGTGCTTTTATCCTGATCACCCATTATATCAATTTCTGTCTGTATTCTCTCTTGTGGATCTGTTCCCCACCATCGTCCAAGATTGCTAAATTCCACAGGTGCTTCCCCATCAAGCAGCAATTTCCACAGATACTGCATACATATTTCTTCAAATATCCTGCCCATATAATCTGACAGATTTGGAGCAATTCTTTTATACGCAAGTTCTGTTGCACCTCTGCTAATGATAGAATTATTATCAGGTATAAACCGATACCAGAATCTAAACATATTATCAGCTATTGCATATATTGATTTTCTGGACTCCTTTTCGCCATATGGAGTTTCTTTCCGTATTAAGCCAAGATTAATCAGATTTTTCATATACTGTGAGCATACACTTGTCGTTTCGCCTATCTTGGTTGCGATTTCCGACATACGGGAGCTGCCTGTTGCTACTGCTGTTATTATTGCATTATATACAGCAGGTTCACGGACTTCCTGCTTTAACAGATTTTCAGGTTCCTCAAATATTGCCGATGCTGGGTTGAGGAACACATTTTTTATATTATCCTCTACACTCATGCTGTCATTCATCTGTAAAAGATATTGTGGAGTACCACCAACAATACCATATATCAGAGCCATATCCTCTGCTGAAAATCCGTTGAAATATTTGCAGCTATCCTCAAAATCAAACGGAAGTATCTTCATCTGGGCAGTTCTTCTGCCATACAAAGGTGCCTTATACGCCAGCACATTATCTTCCATGTAAGACATAGATGAGCCACATAAAATAAGCATCATTTTAGAATTATCTTTATTTTTATCAATAAGCATCTGCAAGGTTGAAGCCATGCTTTTCGAAGCTTTTGCCACATATGGATACTCATCTATGACAAGCACCAGTCTTTCATTTTCACATAATTTAAATACATATTCTATTGCAGCCTGAAATGACACAAATGAAGTCCCCGGCATTATTCCTGAAGCATATTCCATGATTGCCTGACTAAAGTTCTCCAGATTCTGCTTTTCGTTGCTCTCTACTCCCATAAAATATATTGCTTTTTTATCCTGTATAAAATGGCTTATGAGAGCTGTCTTCCCCACTCTTCGTCTGCCGTAGATTACTGCGAATTCAAATTTATCCGAATTATATAATCCGTTTAAAGTTGCAAGCTCTTTTTCTCTTCCTATAAACATAGCTCTTCTCCCTCCATTTCTATACACAATATTTTATTACTTATATATGATTTAGTCAATCATAATTTAGTTAATCGTAGATAACCAAATCGTAAATGACTAAATATTCCTCTTTCATTTCGCGTACACAAAAAAGACGGCCGTCCCGGTCCCCACCGGTTCAGCCGTCTTTATAATAAATTTCAATGTTATACTTTTATATTTTACTCTTATTTATACTTTTTTACTAACTTTTATACTTGTTTGGATTTAGCATCTACTGCTGTGCAAGCACTGCCTGTACCTCTGCCTCTGTAGCGCATGCCATTACCTTGTCTGCCAATGCCTTGCATTCTGCCATGCTGCTGTCTGCGATGGTCTTTCTGGTCTTGAGCACACTTGTGGCACTCACTGAAAACTCATCAAGTCCGAATGCGAGTAACAGCGGAATGAGCTTTGGATCTGCTGCTGCCTCTCCACACATGCCTACCATGATTCCCTCTTTCTTACCGCACTCGATGATACGCTTGATTGCGCGAAGCACTGCCGGATTGAAGGCTGAATAAAGGTATGCTACCTTTGAGTTTCCACGGTCTACTGCCATTGTGTAGCCTGTCAGGTCGTTTGTTCCGATACTGAAGAAGGCTGCCTCTTTTGCAAGCACATCCGCCATCATGCAGGCTGCCGGTGTCTCCATCATGATACCGATTTCGAGGTTCTTGTTGTATGCAATGCCCTCTGCATCAAGCTCTTTCATGATGTCAGCTACCATTGCCTTTACACTGCGAAGCTCATCTACGCATGTCACAAGCGGAACCATTATCTTTATCCTGCCGAATGCACTGGCTCTAACAAGTGCACGAAGCTGTGTATTGTAGATGTCTGTTCTCTGGAGACAGAATCTGATAGCTCTGTAGCCTAGGAATGGGTTGTCCTCTTTCTCAAGACCCAGATATGGGATTTCCTTGTCACCTCCGATATCGAGTGTACGGATAATGACAGGCTTGCCCTTCATTGTCTCTGCTACTGATTTGTATGCCTCAAACTGCTCTTCCTCTGTAGGAATTGTGTCTCTGTCCATGAAAAGGAACTCTGTACGGAAAAGTCCTATTCCCTCTCCGTCACACTCTACAGCTTTCTTTGCGTCCTCAGGCTTTCCGATATTGCATACAAGCTCTACCTTTGTGCCGTCTGCTGATACTGTCGGCACACCCGCAAATTTCTTTAAGAGCTCTTTCTCTTTTTTGTATTCCTCAAGCAGCCCAGCGAATTTCTGCTCTGTCTCAGCGTCAGGGTTTACGATTGCCTCTCCGCTTGTTCCGTTGAGTACCACTCTGTCACCATTTTTGACAGCTGTGCAGATTCCATCAATACTGAGAACTGCCGGGATTTCCATTGCTCTTGCAAGTATTGCTGAGTGGGAGGTTCTGCCGCCCACCTCTGTGAGTATTCCTGCGATATTCTCTGCCACGATACCTGCTGTCATGGATGGTGTCAGGTCATGTGCCACGAGCACTGTGCCTGCCGGAGCTGCTGAGATATCATAGTCCTCGATTCCAAGCAGAATCTTAAGGATTCTGGCTTTGATATCCCTGAAATCTGTTGCTCTCTGCTGCAAAAGCTCATCAGGTATCTGTGCAAATATCTCTGCTGTCTGCTCAAGCACCTGGTCGAGCGCCTTCTCTGCCGTGATTTTCTCACTTACTATGAGCGCTGTAATCTGCTCCTCTATGGTCGGATCCTGAAGCATCTGGATATGTCCGCGAAGGATATCCGCATCCTTTGCTCCGACTGTCTTTTCCATTCTGTCTGCCATGGCGTTTGTATCATTTACAAATTTCTCAATGGCTCCCTGGAGACGTGCGATTTCAGCGTCTGTATCTGTAATTTTCTTATTCTCAATCACTATCTCATGCTCTTCGATAATGACCACATTTCCGATTCCGATTCCTTCTGAGCCGGCGATTCCTTTGTACATATCACACCTCCGATTGACTTTGCTGGTTGATTAATCTCCGAAGTTGTCTGCCTCGAGCTCTTCCATCTTTGCAAGTGCTGCTTCCTCGTCAGCTCCCTCACACTCGAATGTAATCTCTGCATCCTTCTTGATGCATGCTGCGATGATGTTTACAAGGCTCTTTGCGTTGATTCTCTTGTCGCTGAATACGATTGTTACATCTGAATCAAACTTGCCTGCCTCTCTTGCGATAACTCCTGCCGGTCTCATGTGAAGTCCCTCTGCTGCTTTTACTACCATTGTCTTGCTTACCATAGTTTTGTCCTCCTGAATTTAAAATTATTGGTTTGTTTATTTCGCTCACACATATGATTAACTGTATCGCCCTCTGCTATTCATCAGCCTGTCATATGTCCGTTGCTTTCTATGGTTTTATTGTACTGTGCGGTATGAGTTTTTTCAATATTCCCCAAAATGCAAAATTGCACCATCTCTGGTGCAATTTTGTATTAATGTGATATTCAGTTCCACCCCAGCTCTTTCCGGATAGCTGCACAAAGCTCATGAGGTGAAGCAGCCTCCCTGAGCCTGTCCGTCGCTCCATTTTCATTCAGAAGCTTTGTGAAGTCATGGAAAAATGCCTTTGTCGTGTTGACACTGTCAAAGTTTATCGCGAGCAGAAATATCATGTCTGCCATTCTCTCGCCCCACTCTATCGGCTTGTCGAGGCGTATCACAAGTATCTGGCAGCGGTTTACATGCTCAGGCTTTCCGTGCGGTATGGCTATATTGCAGCCCACAGCGGTTGCCTCCACCTTCTCACGCTCCAGTACATCCCTCGCAAACTCGCTCTGCACTATTCCTTTGTTTATGAGAAGCTGGCACGCGCGCTTTAATACATCCTTGCGGTTTTTCGCCTTTTTCTCAAATATGATAAATTCCTCCGACAGCATCTGTGAAAACTCGCTGACCTCCGCGCTCTGTCCGGTCATGAGCTCAAAGCACTTGTTTCTGATATTTTTCTCATCCTGCGCACTGATTAGTGGAGAAACATACAGAAATCTCATATCCTTGTGGATATCTGCCTGTGTGTCTATGGTCGAGAGTATGAGGTCGCAGTCATACTCGTCAATATGCTCTATGCGGTCTGACGACAAAATGCTTACTATCCTTACATCCGGCACCCTGTTTTCTATTTTACCCGCTATTATACTGCCGGTCGCATAGCCTGCTGCACCGATTAACACTGCGCGCACTGTCATAGGATTTCTGTGCAGGGCTCCGCCCACCTGCAAGGCAATAAAAGCTATCTCATCCTCGCTCGGCATGGCGCCTGTGTACTTTTCGTAGTATCTCGATACTGTAAAGCATACCGTAAAGAGACTGGCATACGATTGTGTGATATCCGAAAGAAACGGATTGTCTATCTCTATGCCGAAATGAGTCCTCGCAATGGAGCCCGGTAAAAAGCTACGCATGCTCTCACGTAGAAGCTCATTTTCAATCAGATTGGCTGCGAGAAGATTTGACAGATACACTATCATCTCATCCTCTATGCTAAGTGCCTCCTCACAGGACATGACAACACGGTTTTGTCCCTCGGCACAGGAAAAAAGCATTGCCAGATACATGATTTCAGGCTGTGAGAGGCTGATGCCGTGATGTCTGTCCAGAAAGCCTGCTGCCTCCTTTGCCATGTTCTCATGCTCTGTCATTACGAATCCATTTTTCTGTACCTGCTGCTCTGTTTCGGTGCCCGCATCCCCATCATTTGCATCATCACGCATTCGGTTTGACAAATCTAACTCATCCGGCTTCAGCTCTTTCTCCACATCCACCCTAAAAAGTGCAATGGCTATATACTCTGCCAGCATCTGAAATGTGTAATCCGTAAAGATGATATCAAAGCGTCTCTCCACATGATGTATCATGTCAACTGCCATCGACAGATTTACGCTTCTGAAATTATTGGCTATCACCTCGGCCGCGCGTCTTGAAAGCCTGTGGTCATCGGTCTTGATAACCTGCTTATCACTGATTGGATACCTGCAGAAATGCCTCATGGCTTTTCTGATATCAAGCTCACTGCCTGTCGCATATATTCCGTAACCCGCCGTTCTGTGCACCTTAATGCCAAAGAGCAGAAGCTCTGCGTCAAGCTCATTTATATCATCCATGATGACATTTTTGCTGACGTTTAACTCCTCCGAAAAAAGCGCATACGTGTATGTATCCCAGCCACTTAGCAGAATATACGATATGTAGTTCTGTCTCTTCTTCTGCGATACTGCTGCCGATTTCCGCCCTGCCACATCCAGAATCTTTCCTATCTGCGCATCGCTAAAGCACGGCTTCATGCCTTTGCCCGGCTTTCTGTCGAGCGTCATAGAGTTTTGCTCACAAAAATCAGCCACCTCCTTCAGATATGTCTTCACACTTCGCTCCGACATACCTGTGGACGCAGCAAGAGCCTTTGATGTGACAAGCTCATTGTTGTGCTCTGCCAGCTTTTCAATTATCAATAATCCCTTTTCTGAAAGCATAAATCAAAGTTCTCCTGATTATACGTAATTTAACAATTCGACCGGTTCATCTATCAGATTTGTTGCACCATGCTCCTTCAAAAACTCTACGTCCCTGAAGCCCCATGTGACAGATACGCACTCCAGACCTGAGTTTTTCGCTGTGGCGATATCCACATCGGAGTCCCCCACATAGATTGCTTCATCTGCACTCACCTGAAGCTCTTTAAGTGCCTTCTGCACCATATCAGGTGCCGGCTTTTTGCGTATACCCTCTTCCTCCATCTCGCCGACTGCCGATGTCATATACTCCTTGAAATAAAGCTGATTGAGCTCCTTTACCGCCGGGTCAAGCTTGTTTGAAACAATAGCAAGCTTTATGCCGTTTAATTTAAGCTCCTTTAAAAGCTCCATGATTCCATCATAAGGTGCTGTATTGTCATTGCAATGAGCCTCATAATATTCCTTGAAATCCGAAAATGTCTTTTCAAACTTTGGATTGTCTGCCCCCTGTGGCACTGCGCGCTCCATCAGAAGCTTTACACCGTTTCCCACAAATCTGCGCACCTCGTCGAGTGTACGCTCCGGCATGCCATTTTGTTTTAATGCATAGTTTGTTGCATTTTTTAAATCCTCAAGTGTATAGAGAAGTGTTCCATCAAGGTCGAAAACGACCGCTTTTTTACGGTTTTCCTCCTCACCCTTTGCTATATGTGTCTTTTCAAATTCTGTCTTGCTTATCATATATGCCTCATTCCTGTCATCATTTGGCAGAACCATAATATCTCCAGGTCTGCCTGATATATAACTGCTGTCATCCTTATTCTTAAATAGCTTTACCTTGTGCTTTAGCACAAATGCTCTTGAAAAATCCTCCTCAACAGGTATGCACACTCTGGCATGTGCCATTCCATCCACTATAGTCTCCGTATCCTTATTCTTGAACTTCGGGACATAATCTGTCTGTTTCACAGTAAACCGCCAGTCCTTGTATATCCTGAAGCTTTTGTTCAGCCTGTCCAGATTTAAAATCCGTACACTGCCGTCTTCTCCTATTATGACTACCGTATCTTCACTAACCGGTGTGGAGATATCCCCCTTAGCTGTCCGCACTCCCATGCAGCAGCCCACAGGCAGTATATCCTTTGCAATGATACATCCCATCGGTATCGGGCGTTTTTTATAATCCACTTTTTTGAAGCCACTCGTATCAAAATCTTCTCCGTAAATTATCTTTGTATCGTTTAAATAATCAAAAATCCTCTCTTCCAATAATGATTTGATTGCAGAATCCGAAGGACGTTTGTGTGTACCATCGCTGCTGTACTGAAATCTTGGTGTCACGTCTTTTTCTTTGCAGTAGACATTATAGCTGTCTATCAGCAGATCCATCGGAATAAATCCACCGGCCTTGTAATAATGCCCTCCGCCTGAGCCTATGTCCCTGCACACTTCCTGCGCCATTTCGCTTGCGCTCACCTCTTTTATACAGCTTCTAAACGAAAGCTTCACTCCATTCTTAATCACTGAAAATACCATACATATGTCAATAGCATCCACCTCCAGCACAAAATCGCTTATGATGCCGAGTACATTCGGGTCACATGCCCCTGCCTTTACGATCGCCAGACGATATTCCTCTATATAATCGCGCCCCAGCAATGCTGTTGCGGCTATGTCCAGCTCCTCAAGTGACATGTTGGCATTTCGGAATTTGGCCACTATAGTGTTGTCAAAATCCGCCTCATCGCGCAGGTCCCTATCAAGCGAATGTGTTATCTCGGTAAATTCTCCGGTGTCGGTGTAAAGTCCATAATACAGTGCTGTTGCCAGGTTTCGATTTATCTCTACGCCCTCCTCACGCAGCATATCCCACACAATTGTCGCACATGAGCCCATATAGCTCATGACACGGTTCATAGCAGGAAGCTCTCCCGATACTCTGTGGTGATCTATGACAGCTACATTTTCTGCCTTGAAAAATGTGACATTCCCACCACCGTACTGACAATCGACAGTCACAAGCAGCTGCGGATTGTCTAAAAAATCCACATGCTCTATCGGTATGCCAAGACTGTCTACCATAAGCACCAGATTGCTCTTGTGTATGATATTCCTGCCTCCGTATACAAGTCTGGGACTTTTTCCATTCATCCTCAGATATTCATAGACTCCAAAGCCGCTTGCCAGTGCATCTGCGTCCGGATTATCATGACATTGCACAATTATGTTATCAAATTGTAATAAATCACTTAGCTTCATTATTAGCTCCCTGAATAGTTATATTAATTCATTTTCTCATATGTGTATTTATGGCTGCTTCAAATCATAACATTATTTCAGGTACGGAAACAGCAGCGAGCTTCTGTCCTTCTCGTCAAACATCGAATTGTACTGCAGGATATTGTATGCCTTTATCCATTTTGCCTCGTCTCCTGTTGCGTCTTCCACATGCATAAAACACTCATTCTTTTTCGAATAATAGCCCCTTGAATTTATGGCCGGAATCTTCTCCATCAGCTCTGCGAGGAACCGGTTGTATGCCGGCAGATCTATGTTGGCTCTCTCAAGCGTCAGTGTGGACAGGTAGTTGAGGCTCGTCACATCAACTTTCTGTGCATCCGTCTCGTAATTGGTCCATATCAAAAACGGCACCTTGTACAGATTCTCAAGCTCCTGCTCCGTAAGTCCGGAATTGCCCTTGCCATTTAAGAGCTTGATAAAATCATTGCATAATCCAGGCTGGTGGTCTCCAAAAAACACAATCTCTACCGGATCATCCACACCCTTAAAGTATGTGATGAGATTTTCGAGCGCCTTGTCACTTTCATTCAAAAGTGACAGATACTGGTTCGCATCGGTGTATGACGCTCCAACCTTGTAAACCTCCTGGTTGAAGTTGTCATATCTCTCACCGTAGCCACCGTGGTTTTGCATCGTGACTCCCATGATGTAAAGTTTCTCGTCATCGCTCTTTTTCTCGTAGCGGTCAATAATCTTATCATAGAGCTCCTGGTCAGTGATATATTCCCTGAGTATCTTTGTCTGGTCAAAATCATCTATAAAGTAAGTCTCATCATAGCCCAGATGCGGATAAATCTTGTTCCTGCTCCAGCCTGTCGCATAGTACGGATGCATCGCAACCGTCGTATAGCCGATATTCTTCAGGTTTGAGACTATGGAGGTCGGGTCATCATTTATATACTGCTGATAAACCACCGAGCCGTCCGGCAGAAATGCCATCGAGTTTCCTGTCTCAAATTCCCACTCAGAGTTTGGCGTCTTCGCACCGTAGACGGACGAAAGAGCATAGCCTTTAAGCGTATTTTCACTCAGAGAATCCATAAATGGCGTGACCTGCGTGTTGGTCTCAAAATCTCCCACCACCGACAAATCCGCAAACGACTCATTCATGATAACAATTATTGTTGGATTTTTCGCATCAGACTGCGAATATGAGCTGTCCGTTTCCTTGAAATTGCCCGCTATCTTGTCAACTGCTGCCTTGCTGTAGCCATCAGGTGCCTTCACAAAACTATCCCTTATGCCGAGCACAAAGTTCAGCAGATAGCCGTTTCTGTACGTGCCCTTTTTCTCCCATGTCTCGGTGTTCAGTGACATGGAATTCATGATGACATACAGCACGCATATTATTGTGAGAAGAATCGAAATAATCCTCATATGGATAGCCGACTCGAACTGCACTTCTATACGCCTTACCAGCATGATATACAAAACAGCCGCCAGAATCACATACAAAAATTTGTAGTCTATGACGAATTTGTATTTTGTCACGACAGAAAGTCCTGTTCCCGCTGACTTCAAATCCGCATATGTAAACTCATTGCCACGGAATTCATAGACAAAATAATCTATAAATCCAAACGCGAGTATGGCAATTGATGCTATGGTACATGTCAGCCTCGTGTTGTTTGTGATAAAAAGTATCACCAGATATATGGCGAGCGCCAGAACCACATTCACCACGCATACCATATCGGTGGTTTTCACAAAGTCCTCATCCGTCAGCAGCACATACTGCACCGAAAAAACAGATAGTATCGCTCCGATGACAAGCAGTATCGCAGCCCAAAGCCACGACAGCTTTACCGGAAGCTCAAGCTTCACATTTACAAGTCCAAAATATACTGCCGCAAACAAAAGAATCACCCACCAGCTTGCCGATGTAAAGTAACCTACCAGCGCGGCCGCCACTGCTGCAATTCCAAAGTGTATGTTGTTTTGTTTTGTTATCTCAAATTTGATGCTCATTTCTGCCTCTTAATATTGCCTCTTAATGCTTCCTCTTAATGATGCTTCTTAATGTTGCTTCTTAATGCTTTCTCTTAGTGCTTTCTCTTAATGTTGCGATTTGATTTTAAATTATATTTCCTAATTAGCAAAGAAGTCCTCAATTTGACTGTATATAATGTTCATCAGATTTGTTCTTGCCTCAACGCTTGCCCACGCAATATGCGGTGTGATAATCAGCTTGTTTGAATCCTTTATCGCACGGAGCGGATTGTCCTCACTCATAGGCTCCTGCGCCAGCACATCAAGACCTGCCGCCGCCAGCTCTCCATCCATAAGCGCCTGTGCCAGATCCGCTTCATTCACTATAGGACCTCTGCCAAGATTTAAAAATATCGCAGATTTTTTCATCTTTTCAAACGCAGCCTTGTCCATCAGACCAAGTGTATCATCTGTGAGCGGTGCATGCACCGACACGATATCAGACGTGGCAAGCAGAGTATCAAAATCCACCCTCTCATAGCCCGGCTGCGAGTTTCTTCCTGAGGTAGAATAATAAACCACATGGCAGCCAAAAGCCTTTGCGATATCAGCCACGCGTCTTCCGATATTTCCAAGCCCCACGATGCCCCAGGTCATACCGCTAATCTGGTGAAACACATTGGAAAAATGCGTAAACGACGTATCACCCACATATTTCTCGCTCTTCACATAATCATCATAATATCTCAGCTTCTCAAGCAGATAAAATAGCAGTGCAAACGTATGCTGCGCCACGGTCTCTGTAGAATACCCTGCGACATTTCTCCATTCAATGCCTCTTTTTGCCAGATATTCTTTATCCAGATTGTTTGTGCCTGTTGCAGTTACACATACGAGCTTTAAATTTTTTGCCTGTCCTATAGATTTTTCATTTACCTCGACCTTATTTAAAACAATCACATCAGCATCCCTTGTGCGCTCCGCTGCTTCCTCTGTTGTCGAAAAATCATATTTGACAACCTCTCCGAGCTTGTCATATTCGGAAAGGTCAATGTCGTCACCAATTGTTTTGGAATCTAAAAATACTATTTTCATGGTTTGTTTCCTCTATGCTATATATTTATTCGATTTTATTTTTGTGGGTAGGGACTTCGCACCGGCAGGCTGTGATGGTGCGCCGGCATATGGTATATTCCTCAGAAATATATGAAGTCAGCCACAAAATGTATCCGGATAGTCTGTTATATCAATCTACTTTCTATTGTTACCGAAGTTTAATGGAACCTTGTGGCAGTTCATATATTTCTTCGGAACACACCATATGCCAGCGGTAATGCAGGTTTGCGTGTGCGAAGTCATCTCAATAATTATCTATATTTATCAATGTTTACCACTATTTATTGTTATTTGACAATTTTAATCTTTATTTGCCAATGTTTATGATTACTAAAAATACAGCTTGCTTTAAATACTAACAAATTACCTAGCATAATAGTATTAGCGCAATTTATAAATGTAATCATATGTTCATTTCATACATATAAATATATTTATACCACATTTCCGGAAATAAAACCACTGTATCAGTATTTGATTAAACAAAGCTTAAGAAAGCCCGCCATATTAATGATAAATTTCATCAATATGGTGGGCTTTAACTATTCTGTATCTCTCTTATGTTGGCATTTTATTTCACAGAGAATTTGTAATCGGTCTCTGTGTGGTATGTATCGCCTGCCTTTGTAACAGGTGTACTGAAGTTGGTCTCATTTATTGAGTTTGGATAAAACTGTGTCTCGAGGCAGAATGCATCGCGGTTATTGTATTTGACTCCGCCCTTGCCTTCCTGTCCCACGATAAAGTTGGCAGTATAAAGCTGGATTCCGACACAGTCGGTGTACACATCCATCTGTATGCCACTCTCAGGAGAGTATGCTGTTGCGACCTTTTCTACTCCCGGAGCGGTCTTGTCTATTGCAAAATTGTGATCATATCCGCTTCCATAGTGAAGCTGTGTATCATTTGCCTCAATGTCTCTTCCGATTGGTTTAGCCTCTGTAAAATCAAATGGTGTACCCTCAACCGGTGCAATCTCACCTGTAGGAATAGCCTTGGAATCCTTTACAGGTGTGTAATGCTCAGCATTTATCTGCAATGTGTGAGTGTATACGCTTCCTGATGCATGACCGTTCAGATTGAAATAGCTGTGGTTTGTCATATTGAAGGTAGTTGTCTTATCTGCCTTTGCATTATATATAATAGCAAGTGCATTTTCTTCTGTTACCTTAAATGTCACATCAACGACTGCATTTCCCGGGAAGCCCTGCTCCAAATCTGCATCCTCTATCTCAAAGGTAATCTCATCTGCCTTCTGCTCCTTAACAGTCCAAAAGCGCTTAGAAAAACCATTTGAGCCACTGTGAAGACTGTTCTCATTGTCGTTAGCCTCAAGCTTATATTCCACTCCATCAATATTAATCTTTGCATCAGAAATTCTGTTTGCATATCTGCCGACAGTAGCGCCAAAATAGCAGTACTCCTTCTCATATGACTTCACATTATCATATCCTAAAATGACATCTCTCTCATTGCCATCCCTGTCCTTTACAAAAATAGATACAACTGAAGCGCCATAGTCTGTCAAAAGTACTCTCACTCCACTGCCATTGCTGATTTCGTAAAGCGATGCCTCCACTCCTTTTGATGTTGTACCGAAAGCTTTTTTACTCATGCCCCATATCCTCCTTTGGTTACATTACGTTTGTTGCATTTTTTGTAACTTTATGTTTGTTACATTTTGTTTTAGTACATTATGCTTTTTACATTATGTTCTGTTACTCTTTGCTTGGTAGCATTTCGATTGCATAATCGCGTTTTTCTTATTCTACGCATTCCTTTGTATTTTACTTCTTTTGATCGCATAAGTAAACTTTTTCGTGCAAATATCCGATAAAATATTTATAACAAATATTTAAGTGCAATTATACGTTCAAAATAAAACCTAAAATAATAGTAACTGCATAGTTATAATTAAAAATAATAAGAGGATTAACATGAGTACACGAGTAAGTTCAGCAACAAATCTTTCAGCAACATATTTTATGAGAAATTTTTATTCAAACAACCGCGATGCCATGAAATCATCCAAATGCAAAGAATATAGTATTACAGAGCTCGCTTACGATGATTCAACCGCCCTGCACCGCGCAGCTAAAAAATTAAAGAACTACAAGTATTCGGACGACGAAAATACCGATAACATCCGCGGAACAGTCATGGCTCTTGTTGACACATACAACAATTCCATTGATTCCGCCTCAAACAGCAGTTCAAGCTCCATGAAGCGTTACGCCAAGCAGCTCAAAAAGCTGGCAGGCAAATACAGCGACAAGCTTGAGGACATTGGCATCACAATAAACAAGGACGGTACTCTTAAAGCTAATGAGGAGCTTGTCAAAAAAGCCGACGCAGACACTCTTAATTCTCTGTTCGGAAATGACAATGACTTCACAAGCAGTCTGTATCGTGTCTCACGCCAGATGAGCAGCTCGTCATATGATGATTACTACACATCACTGCGGACAGGAAGCAATATAAATCTAACGGTGTAAATCTAATGATGTTTTTTTATAATGTAATTTTGGCATTTCAACTGTAGAATTTCGACTTTGCAAAAGAATAATAGATAATAAATATTTGGCTGTCTTTTTCTTAAAATATAATAAAAAAAAGACAGCCATCGTTCTGCTGTCTTTTAGGAGAAGGTATTTTACTATGGGGATAGTAAAAAATATATAATGTATTGGGGGGTTTTTACGGTTATTATAGTATCACCTTGGCCTCTGAAAGTGTTAACAAACATGCACAAATTTTCGATTATTTTTTGTGCAGTTTTACTAATTAAAATACGTTGTCCGGAGTTCAATTCACCATATATCAATTGAAAAAGAAAACCACCACTCTTACGAGTGATGGTTTTCTTTTTCTAATGAGACATCGGGGATTCGGTCTACGCTCCGCTTCGGTCCGCGCTGAACAGACGTCCCCCGGACGTCTAGCGCCCCGACCAACTACGTTGTCCGGAGTTCGAACCCTCCGATGTCTTGCATTAAAAAACGCCTCTCCAAGAGAGACGTTTTTCAATGAGACATCGGGGATTCGAACCCCGGACAACTTGATTAAAAGTCAAGTGCTCTACCACCTGAGCTAATATCCCATAATAAATTAAAATGCCCAGTTCCGGAATCGAACCAGAGACACACGGATTTTCAGTCCGTTGCTCTACCAACTGAGCTAACTGGGCTTGCCTCACAACAAAAATTATTCTACACGATTTGTCTTTTGATGTCAATATTAAAATTGAGAAAATTTGGATAGTTACAATAAATAAGGAATGTAGTATTAAAAACTATATAAAATAGAAAATGATATAATTTTATCTTGACATGAATACCTTAAAGGGCTACTATGTATATATGTTTGATTATCAAATAATTTGAATATCAAACATAAAAATGAAATTTATACATGTTCGGAGGTACATATTATGTTGAGAGAACTGAGAATCGGAGATATGGTTGCAAAGCTTCCTATCATTCAGGGAGGCATGGGAGTTGGAGTGAGTCTTAGCAGACTGGCCGGAGCTGTTGCTAAGGAGGGTGGTGTAGGAGTGATTTCCACCGCGCAGATTGGCTTTGAGGAGCCGGAGTTTGAAAAGGACCAGGCAAAGGCTAATCTGATTGCTATCAAGAAGCATATTAAGAAAGCAAAGGAGCTTGCCTGTGGACATGGAATGGTAGGTGTCAATATCATGGTGGCTTTAAAGCATTACAAGGAGCATGTTCTGGCTGCGGTTGAAGCAGGTGCTGATGTTATTATAAGCGGGGCAGGACTTCCAATGGAACTGCCTGAGCTGGTCGATGAAAAGTCACATACAAGGATTGCTCCGATTGTTTCTTCAAAGAGAGCAGCAAATCTGATTCTTAAAATGTGGGCACACAGATACAACCGCACAGCGGACTTTATTGTTATCGAGGGACCAAAGGCTGGAGGACATCTGGGATTTTCCAATGAGCAGCTTGCAGATATGGAGCATATGGATTATGACAGCGAGATTAAGGAGATTATCAGCTGTACAAAGACATATGAGGAGAAGTTTAAAAAGCACATTCCGGTAATTGTAGCAGGCGGAGTGTTTACACATGAGGATGTCATGCACTGCATGGAGCTTGGAGCCGACGGAGTGCAGGTGGCGAGCCGTTTTGTGGCGACAGAGGAGTGTGACGCATCTGATGCCTATAAGCATGCTTATCTGAACGCGAATGAGTCTGATGTGCAGATTATACAAAGCCCGGTCGGAATGCCGGGGCGTGCTGTCAGAAATGAGTTTATCAGGGGTTTGGAAAAGAAAAAGCAGCCTATCACAAAGTGCTACAATTGTCTTGAGAAATGTAACCCTGCAACAGTGCCGTACTGTATTACGAAGGCACTGATTGCAGCGGTTAAAGGAGATATGCAAAACGGTCTGGTATTCTGCGGTGCCAATGTGGGCCGCATAAACCGGATGACTACGGTCCACGAGCTTATGAGTGAGCTTGTGGGAGCATAGGCAGTACATCCTCACAGTAGCAGCGAAGCACTTCACCTACACTCCATGCCTGCGCATAGCAGCCACGGCCGGTGTGAGGGGCATCGCCGTCAAATATCTCGCATATTGAGCCGATACAGTTGTTGAGCAGATGCTCCCTTACAGGGTCAAGCAGCTTGTCAGCGCATAAAGCGGTCGCCTTCGTACGGCCGTTTACCTTTACATAGGCACTGATAAAACCACCGAGCAGAAAGCCCCAGGCTGTTCCCTGATGATAGGCATGGTCGCGCTTTGAGAGAGAGCCGATGTAAATCGGATGGTAATCCTTGTGGTCAGGATCGAGCGAACGCAGTCCGCAGCCTACGTACAGCTTATCCATTACCGTATCCACAATTGCTTTTTCACGCTCCATGTCAGGCATGGTAAATGGCAGGCTTACGGCATAAATCTGGTTTGGACGGATTGTATCGTCATCCTCGTCAACCACATCATACAGGCAGCCTGTGTTTTCATTCCAGAAGCGCTTGTTGAAGGAAGCCTTTACGAGAGAAGCAAGCTGTCTGTAGCTGTCATCGTTATCGCCAAACCTAGCCTGAAGCATATCCATGGTACACAGTGCGTTGTACCAAAGTGCATTTATCTCGACGGGTTTGCCATGACGAGGCGTAGCAACCCAGTCACCGACACGCACATCCATCCATGTTACCTGGTCGAGTCCGCTTCCGGCATGAATGAGCCCGTCCGTGTCCATATATATGGAAAAATCAGTGCCTTTTTTATATGTAGATATGATATCTTTTAAGCATGGATAAATATCATTCTTTATAAATTCATAGGCATCGGGAGTGACCACATATTCAAGATATTTGTAGACAGCATAAAAATACCACAGTGATGCATCTACAGTATTGTAGAGAGGCTCAAGTCCGCTGTCCGGGAACATGTTCGGGATGAGCCCGTCCTTACAGTACTTGGCAAAGGTCAGTAGTATATCGTGGGCTTTTTCAAAACGGCCGGTGCAAAGTGTCAGGCCGGTGTATGAAATCATAGTGTCACGGCCCCAGTCTGTAAACCAAGGAAGTCCGGCGAGCACCGTGTCATAGCCTGTTGACTGTCTGTGTGCGATGAACTGGTTTGCAGCCACAGTAAGCTTCACGGCAAAGTCATCAGTGAAGCCGCTTCTTTTAATCAGCTCATCGGTGTAGTCAAGCTGCGCACGTAGTATTTCAAAAGCACTTTCGTTATCAGAAACAAGGTGTTTGGCGAAGGCTGTGCCTGAGTTGTCATTACAGGCTTCAAGCGGTACGATATCGCACATTACAGAAAAATGCATTGAAGCAGAGGCAGGAATATCCACGCTCACGTCATATGGGCAAAATGCACAGTCGAGGCCGGGCACTTCATTGTCCACCTCGGTCTGAGCCTCAAGGTCACAGATATACTTGTAGTCTCTTTCAATAAGCTCTCCGCCTGAAAAAGCAATGCGGATACAGTGGTCATCCTGAGCTTTTGGAATGAGGGTAAAGCCATGCTCCTGCTTTTGGACCTCGAATTTTAATGAATCGACGGTGGAACTTTCAGAGTGCTCACGGAAGTTCATAAGAGGCGTGATCAAAAGCTTAGCCGCTTCGCCTTTGTTTTGAACCTCATATGCCACGGCAGCGAGATTTTTTCCCTGTGCCAGTGCGATGTGTTTTTTTATGGTGATATCACCGGCCTCATATGTAAAGCATATGGTTCCATCGTATGTGAACTCTCTTATATATTGGATGCCGTCTGTGTGGCATCCGCCCTTGAACTGGTCACTTGAGAGGTCGTAGGTGTGGCTGTCTGTGACTATTTTTTCGTTTGTCTTTGAGAAGCAGACGTATCTTTGCACAGGAGCATGAAGGCTTGCAATCAGATAGCCCTGATGCGTACGGTTTATCGCACCGGTGACTGAACCACCGGCATATCCGCCAAGGCCGTTGGTTAAAGCCCACTCCCTTCTTATGTTGTTTTTGAAATCATTTTGCAGTTTTAAGTTAAATTGCATCTTAACCCTCCGAAATTTCACTAAATTTTTATAATATTTTAACCTATAAACATGAAAAAATCTATACGAAACGGTAAAAATCTGTTATCATTATAAAGATATATATTTTCAATATGCAAAGGAGAATTATAATGGAAGTATTTACATTGATTGCGCGTAAAAAAAATGTGGCGCTGGTATTTGTTTCGTACCTGCTTGTAGCTCTTGCTGCGATAAGTCTTCTGACTATCTGCATCGGATTTGCACCGGGTATTTTATTTGCAGTAGTATTTGGACTTATTGCATATCTTATGATAATGGCACAGAACACCGAGTTTGAATATTCATATTTTGACGGAGAGCTGCGATTTGCCAAAATTAAAAACAAGAGCCGCAGAAAGCGCCTTGGAATATACAGCATGGAGTCTGTAGCAGCAATTGCACCGGCAGGTGACAGAAGTGTATACAATTACGAGAATGGAAATGAGATCAAGAAAATAGACTATACCTCAGGTCAGAAGGATGTACCTTATTATGATATCGTCATCAAATCGCCTGATGAGAACGTACTTATAAAGGCGGAGCTTGATGACAAGTTCCTCACAGAGGTTGAGAAAAAATACAGGTCAAAGGTTAAAAGAAGAGAGGAGTAATTACTCCTCTCCTTCCAAATGGTACATTTTGGATTTTGTTTTGCCGGCATCGTATCCGGTTGAGTATCCTTTGTTGCCGTTTAACAGTCTCAGACATTTGGGACAAAGAGTGCCGAAGGTAACAGGTGCACCGCACCGCTGGCAGTGAAGACCGGCTATAGTGGAGGCTGATTCAGACTGCTTGTACTCGATGCGTCCGTCCTTTATCCAGCTCTTTACCTGTCTAAGCGGTATCTTAAAATGTTCTGCAACCTCGTATTCATTTACGTCGTGGGTACGGATAAATTCCTTTACCTCGCGGAATAATGCCAGATCAAGGCATCGTGGGCAGAGATTCTCTTTATAGTCATGTGGCAGAGGCCTTTTACAGTTTTCACATACTTTTGTGTTGTTGTTAAAAAGACTTTTAGGATTATCCATAGGTGCCTCCTTAAGCTTGTTTTATTCATTATATCATAACAGATTTTATAAAGAAAGTAGGGACTTTTATAATGTCAATTGCAGTTTTCGATTCAGGAGTCGGCGGAATAAGCGTCTTAAAGAGCCTGGTTGAAGTGATGCCTAACGAAGATTTTATATATTACGGTGATTCAGCAAATGCACCTTATGGTACCAAAACACTTGAGCAGGTGCGAGCTTTGACCTGTGAGCATGCAAAGGAGCTGATTTTAAATCAGCATGCTAAGGGGCTTGTTGTCGCGTGCAATACAGCCACCAGCGCGGCAGTGCGTATATTAAGAGAGCAATATCCCGATGTTCCTATCGTAGGGATAGAGCCTGCAGTCAAGCCTGCGATGCTTTTTATGGAAAATCCGAGAGTGCTTGTGATGGCTACACCTATGACTATCAGGGAGGAAAAACTTAAAAAGCTTATGGACAGATACAGACACTTGGGTGAGATTATTCCATTGCCTTGTCCTGGGCTTATGAATTTCGTTGAGAGAGGTGACTTGTACGGTGATGATGTGAGACAGTATCTCGAGGAACTTTTGTATTCATATTCGCATGGTGAGATAGATGCGGTTGTGCTGGGATGCACACATTATCCGTTTGTCAGAAAAATGATACAGGAGGTGCTTGGAGATAGGGTGCGTGTGTTCGATGGAGGAAACGGTACAGCGCGTGAGATGAAAAGACGTCTCGCAGAAAAAGGTCTGCTGACAGACAGCACCGCTGCAGGTATTGTGGATTTTCAAAACAGCCTGACCGGACAGAGCCATGAGGATAAAATACAGCTCTGTAAGGCACTTTTTAACAAAAAAATTTAGTTGTTATTTACAGAATATTACAAATCTAAAAAAAGTATAAAATAATCACGGCTTTTTTAATAAAATATTTCTAAAATGTACATTGTTAGGACACAATTACCACATATACTTGTTAATGTAAGAGGAACAAAACCTTTTACATTATTCCCTTTTTATTAATAAACATTTTCATAACTAAACTCCTCGAGAAAGGATCGCGTTGTTACCGCGTGTAACATCGCGGTCCTTTCTCACGTTTTGCATGCAGGCTGCGGAGACGCAGCCTTACTGTTTTAGCTATGCACAACGCTTCCACATATATCGTTCAGCACACACATGTCACAGTGCGGTGTGGTTCGGGCAGTGCATACGGCGCGTCCATGATCAACCAGCCTGTGGCAGAAGTCATTGCTCTCCTCGGGTGGGATGATTTTCCAAAGCTCCATCTCCACTTTTTTCGGATCCTTTATTCCATCTACAAGTCCTATACGGTTGCAAAGGCGTATGCAGTGTGTGTCGGTGACGATGGCAGGCTTGCCGTACACATCACCCATAATCAGGTTGGCACTCTTTCTGCCGACTCCCGGCAGCTTCAGCAGATCGGTCATATTGTCAGGCACAAGACCGCCAAAATCATCGCGAAGCATTCTCATGCAGGCACTTATATCACGTGCCTTACTCTTTCCCAGGCCGCATGGACGTACAATTTCTTCTATGTCGGAAACATCAGCATCGGCGAGAGCCTCGATGGAAGGATATTTTTTGAACAAATCCACCACGACTACATTTACGCGGGCATCAGTGCACTGGGCTGCGAGCCTGACTGATACGAGGAGCTTCCAGGCCTCGTCGTACTCAAGAGTGCAATCGGTGCGGGGATATGCGGTTTTTAGTCTTTTTATTACTTCAATGGCTAATTTTTCTTTTGTCATAGGAGCCTCCTTATTCTTTATTTCATAACTATTCAGAACCACCCACGCATATTCGCAAAACCGCACGATACTCGTGCTTTGTCTACACTCCGTTTCGGTCCGCGCTGAACAAACGTCCACCGGACGTTTAGCGCCGCTGCTGTGCAGCTAATTTTGCTCATATGTGTGGGGTGGCTCTATTCGAGCCACCTAGAGAACAAGAAAACCTGCTGCTTACATGCAAGCATGACGCATCAGCTTTTCTTGTTCTCAGTGGTTCTGAATAGTTACTTTATTTTATAGTATACAAAAATGCGCGGAGATTGTAAAATGGATTTACGTGGAGCGGATTACGTGAGAGGAACGGTGTGAAACTGGAAAATATGAATAACGCATATGCAAATAAAAAATGTACAAATAACATATATATAAACAACAGATATACAATAGAAGTAACTAGGAAAAGAATAAAAAACATGTATCTTCGTGTGAAGGACACGGATGGCACACTATCAGTGAGTGCTCCTTATGGCATGAGTGATACAGAAATCAGGAAATTTGTGGAGAGCAAATCAGACTGGATTGAGCAAACCATGCAGGAAATGCTTGTCGCAAGACAGCTTAAGGAACAGGAGCCGGTTATGGCACCCTTCATGGAAAGGGAGATGCGTCTGCAGCTTAAGATGCAGCTGCAGAGGCTTATCGACAAATGGGAGCCTGTTATGGGAGTTAAGTCAGCCGGCTTTACGATAAAGAAGATGAAGACAAGGTGGGGATCATGCAACGTTAAGTCACATCATCTGAATTTCAACCTTCTGCTGGCTAAGGTGCCGTCGGAGTGCGCAGAGTATGTGGTGGTTCACGAGCTTACACATCTGCTTGAACCAAGTCATAATGCCAGGTTCTGGTCGCTGATGGAATATTATCTGCCGGAAAGCAAAAAGCTGCGTAAACAACTAGCTGGCTTTTCTGCGCAGGATATGATATGATATTGTTAAAGACTCACTTAGAGAAAGGAAGCTTCAAATGGAATTTTGGGATATATACGATAAGGATAAAAAGCCGACAGGCCGTACAATGAAAAAAAACGACTGGATACTTAAGGATGGAGAGTATCATCTTTCAGTGCTTGGCGTGATTCACAGACCTGATGGCAGATTTCTTATCACACAGCGTGTCATGACAAAGGCATGGGCACCGGGCTGGTGGGAGGTTTCAGGAGGAGCTGCACAGGCAGGTGAGAGCTCATTTACCGCAGTCTGCAGAGAGGTAAAGGAGGAGGTAGGCCTTGATGTATCACAGTGTCCGGGAGGGCTTGCCTATACCTATCACAGGGAGAATCCGGGCGAGGGTGACAACTATTTCGTGGATGTTTACCGCTTTGAGCTTGATTTCAAGGAGTCTGACGTACAGATTCAGACAGAGGAGGCACTTGGGTTTAAAATTGCCACACTCGATGAAATAAAAGAGCTTGCTGCGCAGGGAGTGTTCCTGCACTATGACAGCATAAAGCAGGTATTTGAAAATTAATTGCTATGATTATGATAATAAGATAACATAGAATAATAAGATTACATAAAATTATAAGGAGCAGATTATGGCATTACCAAAGGATCCGGTTATGCTGCTTAGTTTTGTAAACACACAGCTTCGGGACAATTATTCAGGATTGAAGGAGCTTGCGGCAGCATATGATATTGATGAGAAAGAGCTTTGCGACAAGCTTGCACAGATTGATTACAAATATGACGAGACTGTCAATCAGTTTAAGTAGATTTTCAGCATACATATTAAAAGTGATGGAAGGATAAGATAATGGAGACATGCTGCGATTTTTGTGCATACAATGAATATGATGAGGATGATGAGGAGTATTATTGCTCGGTAAATATGGACGAGGATGATATGGCGAGATTTGTCCAGAGCAGCTATAAGCGCTGTCCGTTTTACCGCTCAGGCGATGAATACAGGGTTGTCCGTCACCAGATGTGAAGCATTATAACAAAATATAATAAATATAATTAAAAAATAAATTGCATTAATCAATTTAAGGCTGTATAATAAGTTGGTTATTTTAAAAATTAAGAATTTACAAATATACAAAGCATATTGATAAGGAGGAAAATTATGCCTGTAAAATACGTGTTCGTCACCGGTGGAGTTGTTTCCGGTCTTGGAAAAGGAATTACCGCAGCGTCTCTTGGACGTCTTTTAAAAGCTCGTGGATACAAGGTGACAATGCAGAAGTTCGATCCATACATTAATATTGATCCGGGTACCATGAACCCTATTCAGCACGGAGAGGTGTTTGTAACAGACGATGGAGCTGAGACAGATCTTGACCTGGGACACTATGAGCGTTTTATTGATGAGAGCCTGACAAAGAACTCAAACGTCACCACAGGAAAGGTATACTGGTCAGTATTACAGAAGGAACGTCGTGGTGACTACGGCGGAGGAACAGTACAGGTTATCCCTCATATCACAAATGAGATAAAGAGCAGATTCTACAGGGATTTCACATCTGAGGATACCACAATCGCAATCATCGAGGTGGGCGGTACAGTCGGCGATATCGAGAGTCAGCCGTTCCTCGAGGCAATCAGACAGTTCCAGCATGAGGTGGGACACGACAATGCCATCCTGTGCCATGTGACACTGATTCCATACATCAAGGCGTCAGGAGAGCTCAAGACAAAGCCTACACAGGCTAGCGTAAAGGAGCTTCAGGGCATGGGAATCCAGCCGGATATCATTGTATGCCGTTCAGAGCATGAGCTTGACCAGAAGCTTAAGGACAAGATTGCGCTGTTTTGTAATGTACCGAATTCACACGTATTACAGAACCTTGATGTGGAGTATCTCTATGAGGCACCACTTGCCATGGAGCAGGAGAATCTTGCAAAGGTTGCATGCGAGTGCCTGAATCTTGACTGTCCTGAGCCGGATCTTGCAGACTGGAAGCAGATGGTTGAGGATCTCCGTCATCCTGATAAAGAGGTCAAGATCGCACTTGTCGGAAAATATACAGCACTTCACGATGCATACATTTCAGTTGTTGAGGCACTGAAGCATGGCGGTATTCCTGAGCATACCACAGTTGATATAAAGTGGGTTGACTCAGAGGAGCTTAATGATGACAATGCAGCAGAGGTATTCCAGGGTATTCAGGGAATTATCGTTCCGGGAGGCTTTGGAGATCGTGGTGTTGAGGGCATGATTGCAGCAGCTAAGTATGCCAGGGAAAACAATATCCCATATCTGGGACTCTGCCTTGGAATGCAGGTGGCAATCATCGAGTATGCGCGCCACGTATGTATGTTCCATGACGCACACAGTATAGAGCTTGATCCGAACACTACTCATCCGGTTATCGCACTTATGCCTGACCAGAACGGAATAGAGGATATCGGAGGTACACTTAGACTTGGCTCTTATCCATGTGTACTCGACAAGACATCAAAGGCATACCAGGTATATGGTACAGAGAATATAAGCGAGCGTCATCGTCACCGTTATGAGGTCAACAATGACTACAGAACAGCTCTCACAGAGCATGGCATGAAGCTTTGCGGTACATCACCTGATGGCAGAATCGTGGAGATGATTGAGATTCCGGAGCATCCGTGGTTTATCGCCACACAGGCACATCCTGAGCTTAAGTCACGTCCGAACCGTCCACATCCGCTTTTCCATGGCTTCATAGAGGCGGCAAACAAGGTGAGCAGATAATTTTTCGTTATATTTAATACAATATTTAGAAAGTGCGGTTGATTTTGACCGCACTTTTTCTTATAATAAAGTGAAGCTTCACACTTTATATATTGTGAGGAGACGGTTTCATATACAATATATTCCTTGGAAAATAAGAAGTCTGTAATGATATTTTTCGGGGGATAGGGTTTCATGGAAATGACTATAAAAATTACAGGTCAAAATTGCCTTGAAGCTTGTAATAAATAAGAAAAGAACGGAGAAAATATGGATAATCAGGGACCTAATAACTATAATTACAACAATGGCCCGGGCAATAATGGGTCCGGTGGAAACGGAAATAACGATGGTAACAGACCTGGTGGAAACGGTGGCAGAAACAACCGTGGCGGACAGGGAATCATGGCATTTATCCTGCTGACACTCGTGGCATTGTTTGTGTATGCACTTATATCAAACAGCATATCGCATGCCAGCACACAGGAAAAGTCATACAGTGATTTCATAAAACAGCTCGACAAGGGTAATGTCAAGAGTGTTGAGTTTGATTCCTACGAGATAGACTACAAGCTTGTGGATGACGGACACAAGGATTATGACATCACATATTACACAGGCCGTGTGGCTGATGATGAGCTTGTGCCAACACTCAAAAAAGCAAAGACCTCAGAGGGCAAGTCTATTGAGATAAAGGCAGCGATACCTGATAATACATCTACATGGATTTTTAATATATTAAGCTTTATAGTTCCGCTTATACTGCTGTGGGTGCTTTTAGCATTTGTTTCAAAGAAGATGGGCGGCAGCATGGGGATGGGAGTCGGCAAAACGACTGCCAAGGTATATGTGGAGAAGTCCACAGGCGTCAACTTCAAGGATGTTGCGGGACAGGATGAAGCCAAGGAATCTCTCCAGGAGGTTGTTGATTTCCTTCACAATCCTAAGAGATATACAGATATCGGAGCCAAGCTTCCTAAGGGAGCGCTTCTCGTGGGACCTCCGGGAACAGGTAAGACACTCCTTGCCAAGGCAGTAGCAGGAGAGGCAGGAGTACCGTTTTTCTCACTTGCAGGTTCAGACTTTGTGGAGATGTTTGTCGGAGTCGGAGCTTCGAGAGTGCGTGATTTGTTCAAGGAAGCACAAAAGATGGCACCATGTATTATCTTTATCGATGAGATAGATGCAATAGGAAAGAGCCGTGACAGCAGATACGGCGGTGGCAATGACGAGCGTGAGCAGACACTAAACCAGCTCCTTGCAGAGATGGATGGCTTTGATACATCAAAGGGATTACTTATATTAGCAGCAACTAACCGCCCTGAGGTGCTCGATAAGGCGCTTCTTCGTCCGGGACGTTTTGACAGAAGAATCATTGTTGACAAGCCTGACTTAAAGGGACGTCTGGAGACCTTAAAGGTACACTCAAAGGATGTCAAGATGGATGAGTCGGTAGACCTCGATGCACTGGCACTTGCCACAGCAGGACTTGTTGGCTCAGATCTTGCCAACATGATTAATGAGGCTGCCATCAATGCAGTCAAAAACGGCAGACAGCTTGTAAACCAGTCAGATCTCTTTGAGGCCTTCGAGCTTGTTGCAGTCGGCGGCAAGGAAAAGAAGGACCGTGTCATGAGCGATAAAGAGAGAAAAATCGTCTCATACCATGAGGTTGGACATGCACTTGTATCAGCTCTGCAGAAAAACACAGAGCCTGTGCAGAAAATCACAATCGTACCACGTACCATGGGAGCACTCGGATATACACTCCAGACACCTGAGGAGGAGAAATACCTTGAGACAAAGGACGAGCTTCTCGCCAAAATCACAACATATATGGCAGGACGTGCAGCAGAGGTGCTGGTATTTAACTCAGTCACAAGCGGAGCCGCAAATGATATAGAAAATGCCACAAAGATAGCCCGTGCCATGGTAACTATGTACGGAATGTCAGATAAATTTGGCATGATGTGCCTTGCAACAGTACAAAACCAGTACTTAGAGGGCGGAGCAGGATTAATCTGCGGAGAGAATACAGCATCGCAGATAGATGATGAGGTGCTCTCAATCATCAACAGCAGCTACGCAGAGGCCATGAAGCTCCTCGATGAAAACAGAGAAATCCTCGACAGTATATCAGATTATCTCTACCAGAAGGAAACAATCACAGGTAAGGAATTCATGAAGATGTTCCGCGACATGAAGGGACTCCCTGACCCGGACGAGGAGAACAAAGAGCAGGAGGCCGCACAGAATGATGATGCACAGAAAGATGTGACATCGGCAACAGATCCACTCCTCCGTAACGCCATAGACAAGCCTGCAGATACAAATGAATCTTCCGGATATACAGCGCCGGATGATACATCAAATAATTAGTACCTTATAGGGCAATTTTCGCGCAGCGAAAGAGCGTAAAAAAGAGTGCAGTAGAAAAGAGTTTCGCACACATAAACTGAAAAAAGCCGGAGGGTACACAGTGTGTTCAGAAGGAAAATATGAACTGCCGCGGGCTTCCGGGCAAGAAAAGGGACGAAAAAGCCTTGCAAACAAAGAAAACCAAACGGAGAGAAATCCCGCGGCTGACTTCATATTTTCCTGAGGAATACACTGTGTGCCATGCCGGCAACCACACAACCTAAAAGTGCGAAACTCCACCACAACCAACCCAAAGAGCGAATATGGAAAAAACATTTGATATCAAAGAAGAATTAAAAAAACTCCCGGATGCCCCGGGAGTTTATATTATGCATGACAAGGATGATGTAATCATATATATCGGCAAAGCCAAAAGCCTGACGAAGCGAGTACATCAGTACTTTCAGGCGAGCCACAATGAGGGCATCAAGAAAAAACAGATGGTAGAGCATATAGATCATTTTGAGTATATAGTTACCGACTCTGAGCTTGAGGCCCTTGTTTTGGAGTGCAACCTGATAAAGGAGCATACACCAAAGTACAATACTATGCTTCGTGATGACAAGACATATCCGTACATCAAGGTGACACTGGGAGAGGACTATCCGAGGGTGCTGTTTTCGCGTCAGATGAAAAAGGACAAATCCCGTTACTTTGGTCCGTATACGAGTGCCTCTGCGGTGAAAAGCTCGATAGATCTGATAAACAAAATCTATAAGCTTCGCACCTGCAACCGCAGGCTGCCGCGTGATATAGGAGCAGACCGGCCGTGCCTCAACTATCATATACACCAGTGCAATGCACCATGCCAGGGGTATGTAACGAAGGAAGAGTATGCCATATCTGTAAAGGGCGCGATAGATTTCTTAAACGGCGACTATGAGCAGACAATAAAGGCTCTTAGCGATAAAATGCTAAAGGCCTCAGAGAGCATGGAGTTTGAGAAGGCGGCTGAATACAGGGATCTGATAAACAGTGTGAAACAGGTAGCACAGAAGCAGAAGATAACAAATGCCGACGGCGAGGATAAGGATATCATAGCACTTGCAAATGACGATACTGATGCAGTGGTGCAGGTATTTTTCATAAGAAACGGAAAGCTGATAGGCAGAGACCATTTCCATGTGAGGGTTGGAAGCGAGGAGGCTGCGGATGATGTGTTAAATAACTTTGTGAAGCAGTTTTATTCCGGAACACCTTTTATACCGCGCGAGGTCATGCTGCAGAGTGAGATAGAGGATATGGCTGTTTTGGAGCAGTGGCTCAGCGAAAAGCGAGGCAGGCGGGTGAATATAAAAGTGCCGCAGAAGGGCATGAAGGAAAAGCTTGTTGAGCTTGCCTACAAGAACGCACTCTTAGTGCTCAGCCAGGATAAGGAGCGGATAAAGAGAGAAGAGGGGCGCACAATAGGAGCTGTAAAGGAAATCGAGGGACTTTTGGGCTTACATGGATTAAACCGTATGGAGGCCTATGATATCTCAAATATCAACGGTTTTGAGACCGTCGGCTCCATGATAGTGTATGAGAAGGGCAAGCCTAAAAAGAGCGATTACAGAAAGTTTAAGCTACGCACAGTTACGGGACCTGATGATTATGCGTCAATGCACGAGGTGCTCACACGCCGCTTTACACATGGCATGGAAGAACAGAAGCAGCTTGAAAAAGATGGTTCTCCACAGGAAATAGGCAGCTTCAACCGTTTTCCGGATATTATAATGATGGATGGTGGAAGAGGTCAGGTAAATATATGCCTTCAGGTGCTTTCTGAGCTGGGACTCGACATACCTGTGTGTGGCATGGTGAAGGATGATTTCCACCGCACAAGAGGTCTTTATTACAACAATGTGGAGATACCTATCGACCGCCACGGCGAAGGCTTCAAGCTCATCACGAGAATACAGGATGAGGCACACCGCTTTGCAATAGAGTTTCATAGGTCACTGCGCTCAAAGAGTCAGGTACATTCGGTGCTTGATGATATTGAAGGCATAGGGCCGGCGCGCAGAAAGGCGCTCATGCGCCGCTACCAGTCGCTAGAGAAGATAAAGGAAGCAGATGTCGAAGACCTTATGCAGACAGAGACCATGAACGAAAAAGCAGCACAGGCAGTGTATGCATTTTTCCACTCTGCCACGTAGATTTTGAAGCTAATCTGTGGTATACTAAAAAACAAATATACATCAAGGGGGACCGCGAATGGATGCATTACACTCAGTATCAGTTGCAAAGGTAGCAGAATTGCTCGATCTCAACAATCTCACAAAAGAGATGAACCTAAAGGAGAGGGCGATAGAGTGCTCGGACGTCAACAGACCGGCGCTTCAGCTCTCAGGATATTTTGATCATTTTGAGGAGAGACGAATACAGATTATCGGAAATGTAGAGTATACTTATATAGAGAAGATGAGCGACAGCGAGAAAAAAGAGCGCTATAGCCGCTTCATGGAGTTTGATATACCATGTATCATCTTCTGCAGAGATTTACAGCCGGATGAGATATTTATGGAAGAGGCCAGAGAGCACGGTATTCCGGTGCTGTCAACAGGTCGTTCAACATCAAGCTTTATGGCTGAGCTCATCTATTGTCTTGGTGAGCAGCTCGCACCATGCATCACAGTGCACGGCGTGCTGGTAGATGTATACGGCGAGGGAGTAATGATCACAGGCGAGAGCGGTATCGGAAAGAGTGAGGCTGCACTCGAGCTCATCAGACGAGGACATCGTCTTGTGACGGATGATGTGGTGGAAATCAGAAAGATCAACGAGCATACGCTCATGGGTACTTCGCCTGAGATTACCAGACACTTTATAGAGCTTCGTGGCATCGGAATCATCGATGTCAAGACACTTTACGGAGTAGAGTGTGTAAAGGAAAAACAGCAGATAGACCTCGTAATCAAGCTCGAGGACTGGAAGAAGGAGGCAGATTACGACAGACTCGGCCTCGAGGAAGAATATGCCGAGTATCTCGGCAACAAGGTAGTGTGTCATTCACTGCCAATCAGACCGGGACGTAATCTGGCAGTCATCGTAGAGACAGCAGCAGTCAATCACAGACAAAAAAAGATGGGCTACAATGCAGCTCAGGAGCTGTATCGCCGCGTCCAGGCAAATCTTACAAAAAATTCGGAGGTATAATAAATCATGGCAATAGAAAAGAAAAACGCCTGGGAGAAATATCCCCAGGGACCTGAAAGAGAAAAATTATTTGCATTTGCAGAGGATTACAGAAGGTTTATATCCGGCTGCAAGACAGAGCGCGAGTGCACGGCATCAGTTTATGCTGACGCCACAGGACACGGCTTTGTAGACCTTGATGAGCTCATCGAGACAGGAAAGAGCGTAAAGGCAGGAGATAAAATCATAGCAAACAATATGGGAAAGGGACTGGCGCTGTTTATCGTGGGCAGTAAGCCTCTTGAGAAGGGTATGAATATCCTCGGAGCACATATTGATTCACCTAGAATGGACTTAAAGCAGGTGCCTTTATACGAGGACACAGACATGGCACTTTTAGACACACATTATTATGGCGGTATCAAGAAATACCAGTGGGTCACACTGCCGCTTGCACTTCACGGAGTCATCTGTAAAAAGGATGGCAGCACAGTGACAGTCAATATCGGAGACAAGCCAAATGATCCTGTAGTGGGTGTGAGCGATCTGCTTATTCACCTGTCAGGCGAGCAGATGGGCAAGAAGGCCTCAGAGGTCATAAAGGGCGAGAGCCTTGATGTGCTGATCGGAAGCATACCGGGACCAGAAAAGGACGAGGACGACAAGGATATCAAGGAGAGAGTAAAGGCCAATATCCTCACAATACTTTCACAGGAGTACGGTGTGGACGAGGATGATTTCCTTTCAGCAGAGATAGAGGTGGTACCTGCCGGAGAGGCAAGAGACTACGGACTTGACAGAAGTATGATCATGGGTTACGGCCACGACGACAGAGTGTGCGCATATCCTTCATACAGAGCTATGCTTGAAATAGAGGGCGCACCGGAATATACAAGTGTATGCCTGCTCGTGGACAAAGAGGAAATCGGCTCAGTGGGAGCCAGCGGCATGCAGTCACGCTTTTTCGAAAACTGTGTGGCAGAGGTGATGAACCTGGCAGGAGACTACAGCGAGCTTGCAGTCAGACGTGCACTGAAAAACTCAAAGGTACTCTCATCAGACGTATCAGCAGCCTTTGACCCGAACTATCCATCGGTTATGGAAAAGAAGAACTCGGCATACTTCGGAAAGGGTCTTGTATTCAACAAATATACAGGCGCCAGAGGCAAATCAGGCTCAAACGATGCCAACGCAGAGTATGTTGCAAGGCTTAGAAATATCATGGATACAGCAGATGTTTCATTCCAGACAGCAGAGCTTGGAAAGGTAGACGAGGGAGGCGGCGGAACAATCGCATATATCCTCGCAAACTATGACATGAATGTTATTGATAGCGGTGTGCCGGTGCTCAATATGCATGCGCCATGGGAAATCATCAGCAAGGTCGATTTATATGAGGCATTCAGAGGCTACATTGCATTTTTGAAGGAAGCATAGGCTAAAGGAATATAAGATGAATCAGACATTTGTAAAAAGTGTAACAGAACAATTGCCGCAGCTTGGTCTCCTGCAGGATGAGCCGATGAAAAAACACACGACATTCCGCATAGGAGGCTCGGCAGATTACTATGCAGAGCCTGATATGAGTCAAATTTCAAAGCTTATAGAGATGGCTAAGGCATGTGATATGCCGGTTACAGTGATAGGAAACGGAAGCAATCTGCTGGTAGGAGATAAGGGCATCAGAGGCCTTGTAATTGGTATTGGAAAAGGCCTGTCCGAAATCGATGTGACAGAAGCTGTGGCGCAGGACCTCACAGCACAAGACAACGGTCATATCATCACAGCGGGCGCCGGGGCTATCCTTGCAGCAGTGGCGGCAAAGGCAGCGGAGGCATCGCTTTCAGGTCTTGAGTTTGCATCGGGCATACCCGGAAGTGTTGGAGGCGCGGTAGTCATGAACGCAGGAGCCTACGGTGGAGAGATAAAGGATGTCCTAATCGATGCCACAGTGCTCACAGCAGAGGGCGAGCTAAAGACTGTCACAAGGGATGAGCTTGACTTATCCTACAGGCACAGCATAGTCCCGGAAAAGGGCTATATAGTGCTGTCAGCCAGATTCAGGCTCACACCAAAGCCTAAGGATGAGATAAAGTCATATATGGCAGAGCTTCGCGCAAAGAGAGTGGAGAAGCAGCCGCTTGAGTACCCAAGTGCAGGCAGCACCTTTAAGAGACCGGAGGGCTATTTTGCAGGGAAGCTTATCATGGATGCAGGCCTTCGAGGTTACAGCGTGGGAGATGCACAGGTGTCTCAGAAGCACTGCGGCTTTGTAGTCAATAAGGGCGAAGCCACTGCAGCGGATGTCCTGACACTCATAAAAGACGTGCAGGAAACAGTTTTAAAGCAGTTTGGAGTAAAGCTCGAACCGGAAGTTAAGATGATTGGAGAATTCTAGTGAAATTTGTAATAGTGACGGGCATGCCAGGTGCCGGAAAAAGCACAGCAATGAAAATGATGGAGGATATGGGATATTTTTGTATAGACAATCTGCCTATACAGCTATTAGATAAGCTCATAGACTTTTCAAATACCTTCCACAGTGATGTGTCCAAGGTGGCAGTTGGCATAGATGTGCGAAACGGTTCAGGAATTGATGCGATTCCACAGACGCTCGAGCAGCTAAGGCAGAAAAATTTTCCGTATGAGATACTTTTCCTCGATGCTGAGGATGAGGTGCTTGTAAAGCGATACAAGGAGACGAGGCGAAACCATCCTCTCGCAGGCAGTGAGCGCATCAATAAGGGCATCGTGCTTGAGAGGGAAAAGCTGCAGTATTTAAAGGACAATGCTGACTATATCATAGACACAAGCCAGCTTCTCACAAGGGAGCTTAAAATTGAGCTGGAAAAGATATTTGTGCAGAATGAGGATTACAAAAATCTGTTTATCACGATACTGTCCTTCGGCTTCAAGTATGGCATACCGTCAGACTCTGATATAGTCATGGATGTGAGGTTTCTGCCAAATCCCTACTATGTGGACGGACTACGCGCGAAAACCGGCAATGATAAGGAGATACAGGACTATGTCATGCAGTTTCCGGAGGCAAATGAGTTTATCGACAAGCTTGATGATATGATAAAGTTTCTCATTCCAAACTATATCTCTGAGGGTAAAAACCAGCTTGTTATATCTATAGGCTGCACCGGAGGCAAGCACCGCTCGGTAACGCTTGCAAACGAGCTGTACAAGAGGCTTAGCGGCTGTAATGACTATGGACTTAAGATAGAGCATCGCGACATAGGAAAGGATGCATTGAGAGGTAAATAACATGTCATTTTCCAGTGATGTAAAGGAAGAGCTGGCAAAGCAGGTATCAAAGAGCAGGCACTGTCAGCTCGCTGAGCTTGCAGGCATCATAGAGCTTTCGGGCCGTATCAATGAAAAAACAAAGGGACTTGAGCTCGACACCGAAAACCTGCTGCTTTTAAATAAATATGCCACACTTATGAAGCGCGCCTTTGGCACAGATACCACAAAGGCGCTGGATGAGCAGGATACCGGAAAAATACTTGCAGCGCTTAAAATCACGGCACAGCCTGTCAACAGACAGACCGCAGACGGACTGCTTCTTATGCAGACATGCTGCAAGAGAGCCTTTATCAGGGGAGCCTTCATGGCAGCAGGCTCGATAAGCGACCCCAACAAAGCGTACCATTTTGAGATAGTGTGTCATACGAAAGAGCAGGCAAAGCAGCTTCAGGAGCTCTTGTGCGGCTTTGATACGGATGCCAAGATAGTAGAGCGCAAGGGGCACTATGTAGTGTACATAAAGGAGGGCGCCCACATCGTGGACAGTCTCAACATCATGGAGGCGTATGTGTCACTCATGAAGCTGGAAAATGTGCGCATATTAAAGGAAATGCGCAACAGTGTAAACCGTAAAGTAAACTGCGAAACCGCAAACATCAGCAAGACTGTGAATGCGGCAGTAAAGCAGATAGAGGATATCAGACTGATACAGAAAATGAGAGGACTCGATGATTTACCGGCGCAGCTTCGGGAGATGGCGCTGCTTCGGCTTGAATATCCGGATGCACCGCTAAAGGAGCTCGGAGGATATCTGGATCCGCCAATGGGCAAATCGGGAGTCAACCACAGGCTTAGAAAATTATCGGCGATTGCGGAGGAACTGAGATAGATGAAGAAAAAGCTTTTATTTGTATTTAATCCCAAATCAGGCAAGGGACTCATAAAGGAGCACCTGGTAAATATCGTGGACATCATGACAAAGGCCGGATACAAAATCACCATTTATCCTACACAGTGTCAGGGAGATGCCATAAAAAAGGTCAGGAAAAATGCTGAGAAGTATGACCTTGTAGTGTGCAGCGGCGGAGACGGCACACTCGACGAGGTAGTGACCGGCATGGAGCAAAGCGAGGTAAATGTACCGATAGGATACATCCCTGCGGGCAGCACCAATGACTTTGCAAACTCTCTCGGCATACCCAAAAATATGGAGGAGGCCGCAAGAGTTGCCGTAAACGGTACTCCATTCCCGTGTGATGTGGGAGGTTTCAACGGAGATACCTTCGTATATGTTGCAGCCTTTGGCCTTTTTACAGAGGTATCCTACCAGACCTCGCAGCAGATGAAAAATATACTGGGACATGCCGCATATATTTTAGAGGGTGCAAAGCACCTGATGGATATCACCTCGTACAGGATGAAGGTGAGCCATGACGGTGAGATAATAGAGGATGAGTTTATATATGGAATGGTGACCAACTCCCTTTCGGTAGGAGGCTTCAAGGGCATATCAGGTCCTGACGTACTGCTTGATGACGGCCTTTTTGAGGTGACACTCATCAAGAATCCAAAAAACCCAATCGAGCTCAACAAGATACTTGCGGGACTGGCAAACCGTGAAAATGACAATGAGCTCATCTACTCCTTCAAGACCAGAGAGCTGCATGTGGAGAGTGAGGAGGAGGTACCGTGGACACTCGACGGAGAGTTTGGCGGCAGCCACACGGATCTGACCATCACTAATCTGAACAAACAGATTACCATTATGTGCTGATAAATACAAAATCGGGCATAAAATAGTAATAGTACACAATTTTTTGTCTGATTGTGTTAAAAATTTAACTTTATTTTTATAAGGTTATGTAATATAATAACATTAGCTTTTAATTAACAGGAGGAAAAAATATGTTAGTATCTGCAACAGAAATGCTTAAGAAAGCAAAAGAAGGACATTACGCAGTAGGTCAGTTCAACATCAACAACCTTGAGTGGACAAAATCAGTACTTTTAACAGCAGAGGAGCTTAAGAGCCCTGTAATCCTTGGTGTATCTGAGGGTGCCGGAAAGTACATGACAGGCTTCGGTACAGTAGCAGCAATGGTTAAGGCTATGCATGACGAGCTCGGTATCACAGTACCTGTAGCACTTCACCTTGATCACGGCACATACGAAGGATGCTACAAGTGCATCAAGGCCGGCTTCACATCAATCATGTTCGACGGATCTCATTATCCAATCGATGAGAACGTTGCAAAGACAAAAGAGTTAGTAGCAGTTGCTCATGCAATGGGAATGTCTATCGAGGCTGAAGTTGGTTCAATCGGTGGCGAGGAAGACGGAGTTGTTGGAATGGGCGAGTGCGCTGATCCTGACGAGTGCAAGAGAGTTGCTGATCTTGGTGTAGATATGCTTGCAGCAGGAATCGGAAACATCCACGGAAAATACCCAGCAAACTGGAAGGGACTCAGCTTTGAGACTCTTGACGCTATCCAGCAGAAGACTGGTGTTATGCCATTAGTACTTCACGGTGGTACAGGAATCCCAGCTGACATGATTAAGAAAGCAATCGACCTTGGAGTATCTAAGATCAACGTTAATACAGAGTGCCAGCTTTCATTCGCAGATGCAACACGTAAATACATCGAGGCCGGAAAGGATCTTGAGGGCAAGGGATTTGACCCTCGTAAGCTTCTTGCTCCAGGTGCTGAGGCAATCAAGGCAACAGTTAAGGAGAAGATGGAGCTTTTCGGATCAGTTGGAAAGGCTGAATAATATTGCCATAATTTAGTGCGTGGTGCGGCAGACTCGCGGATATACTCCCGGCTCGTCTCATAATTGTGCACGCAAGTGGCTGTAAGAATTGTATATTAAAAAAGCCCTGGCATTCGTGCCGGGCTTTTTTGTCATAAAAATACAATTTACATTGAAAATCTTATTAAGCTATGATAAATTTTAGAGATTTTATCGCAGTGGTAAGCTTCGGTTTAACCTGCTTTGGATTAGGGTATTCCTTTGGTAAGGATAACAGTAAGACACAAAAATAGTCGCCCCGACCTGCAAGTTGAGCGACTATTTTTAGTTAATTAATTTAATGGGTCAACCATCTATCGGTGGCGCCCTTTTTGTATAATTAATATATCACGAATTGGTTTAAAATTCAACTCAAAAATCACTTTTGGTAATAGGTGAGTCAATCTGATTTTTCCTTTGGAAGCCTTGGTGTTGAAATTAGAATATAAATTTGCTAATGTTGAAATAAGCATGGAAAATGTATTTATATGGTTACGAGGAATGTTTAATATTAATACCTTGAATGGTTGTAATTTAATATTAGATAAAATAGTCGGTTATGAGTTTGAAAAATATCTGTATTAAATGTGTTTGGTTGTAGAAAGGAAGATACAAATGAAAGATACAAAATATCCATCAATATTATACCATTATGCAAGCATGGAAAAAGCTATAAGCATATTAAAATATAAAAATTTTAGATTATCGGATATTACAAAAAGCAATGATGTGAATGAAATGAGTATTTGTTTTCCGAGACTTTTCGATGAGATGATAAATAGTTATGATGCATATGATGGATTTAGTTATGAGTTTACTTATAAAGAAAAAGATGGAAGAGAAGGATTTGGTATTTTGGTAAAAGAATTAAGGGAAAGAATTGAAAAAGAATTTGAAGATGGAACCATATCTACTTTTGTAATATGCCTTTCGGAAGAGGGGGATTTGTTAAGTCAATGGAGAGGATATGCGGATGACGGAAGGGGAATGTGTTTGGGATTCAATGTACATGAATTATTGGAATTTACAGATGCTTCCACCATTACAGGATATGCTTTGGAAAAAGTACAATATTTATCAAAAGAAGCACTTGACCGCTGGATAAAAAATGTCGCAAATGAATTATTGCAATTAGTGAATATTATTTTGGGGGCAATTAAGGATGGAAAGATAGTTTATAGTTCAGAGGTGGAATTTGATAAAGATATATTTGATACGTTGTACTATAATATAATAGCTGAAATAGAAGAAAGTATAAAGTTTAAAGCAGATGGATTTAAAGAGGAAAAAGAGTGGCGCTTTTTTATAAAAAATTCATTGAACAAGGATGAAATAGATAAAAAAGAGTATTCTTCGATTGGACGCTTATCAGAGGAAACACGTAGAAAATCAAGTGAGTTTGTGGATGCTAATATTGATTTCAATGTAAAAGAAAATGATATTGTGCCTTTTATAAGTTTAGGGTTCGACAAGTTTCATAATAATTTGATAAGTGAAGTAATATGTGGTCCTAACAATATGATTAGGAAAAGTGATTTGGATATGTTTTTACGCAAGTATGGCTATTGTAATTGTGAACATAGAAAATCAAGCATTACATATATTGTAAGGTAATGTATATAGTATCATAGAAGCCAGCTGACAAAATAGAATATTTACGGAAGGAATAAGAGATGGAAGATTACATTGTGGCACTAATATCGGCAGTGGCATCATTTATAGCAGCCTATTTAGGAGCTTGTTTGGCATTGAAGAATGTTAAAAAAGAAAAATATTTTGAAGAACGAAAACGATTATATTATGAACTGGCTGGGATATTACCTATTACAGATGAATTTATAGCGCAGTCGGATTATTTACAAGATTACGACTGTGGTGGAAATGCGAAACAAAAAATTGAAATTATGAAAATGAGGTTACAAGATGCAGAAGACCGGTTAAAGATAAAGAAAGTGGGAAAATATACATCTAAAGAAATATATGAAATAGAAACAGAGATTAGTAATTGGAAGTATATAATAAAGAAACATAAAGAATATTTGCAAGAAATGGAAGAGTTACATAAAAAGTTAGAAGCGTTTGATAAAAGTGGTAAGAAAAATCTGTTGAGATTGTTTGCATCTGCTGAGGTGTGGAGTAGTTATGTACATTTCGAGGTCGCGTTACATAATGAGTATTATTGTAATATAGGAGTTAAAAAAGATGATATAGTATATCATATTAACAATTTGATTTTGGGTATGAGAAATGATTTGCAAGGATAGCACATTTAATGCTTTTCGGTTGTAATACAATTTACATTGAAAATCTTATTAAGCTATGATAAAATTTTTTTGGGTGCAACCATAACGGTAGGCGGTTGACCCTCTACGGAGGGACTGTGACCCTCCGATTACATAGAAACCCGCAAGGGAATCTGAAGGAGTCAATGATTTCTTGGAAAGTAGGGCTGAGCCATATGAGTATTATAGATTTTATCGCAGTGGTAAGCTTTGGCTTAACCTGCTTTGGAATAGGGTATTCCCTTGGCAAAGATAACAACAACACACAGAAATAGCCGCCCATGTCCTGAGAAAACTGAGCGGCTTTTCTAAAGCTTAACAATTATCGGGTCAACCGTCTATCGGTGACACCCTTTTTGTATAATCAATATAACACGTATTGAGTGAAAATTCAACTAAAAAATCACATTTAGCTTTTCACAATGAGCTAGCAGATCATATTTTGTTCGATATAATATTTAAATGAGGGAGAACAACAGTATAATACGAAAGAAAGGGTGTGGTGATATGTCAATTAATGTGACAGAAGATTCGATAAAATCAGTATCTGGAATATTGTCGAAGAATGAAGAATATATGTATAAACTTAATTCTTCGATTCAGCAAGCTAAAGATGGAAAGGTAATTTCAAAATCAATGGAAGAGTTAGAGAAGCTGGCAAGTGAGTAATCTACAGTCCACGGAGTGGAGCTGCATATTCGTGCCAGGGTCATTATAGCGACAAATAGTCCAAAGGCAGATGTGGGACATTCCCACATCTGCCTTTTTCCGTATTTAAGCATAAAAAATACCACATAATAAACATTATGTGGTAAATTCCAAATTCATCTATATTATTCTACCACTTTACGGTTAAAAAACAAGAAATTTAGTCATACAAAATTCTTTTTTGTCAAATCATGACAAGAAAAATGTATCCATTTGATGATAATTATACAATTCAACAGTACTTTAGAGGCCTTTTGGGCTAAAAAATCCTACGTTCTTTACCACATAATGTTTATTATGTGGTACCCGCAGGAAGGTCATGATGCCATGAAATTAGAACTCTTTGAGCACAATCAAAAGGCATATGAAGCAGCCATTTCTATGATGGCTGAGACCGGAAAGGCAGCTATTATACATCCTACCGGAACAGGGAAGTCTCTCATAGCATTTAAGCTGGCGATGGAGCATCCGCAGGCGAGTGTGTACTGGCTGGCACCAAGCAGCTACATATATCATACGCAGCTTGAAAATTTGCAGAAGCTTATGAAGCCTGATTCATCAGATAAACAAATACAATCCCCGGACAATATCACATTTATCTCATACAGCAAACTCATGCACAATGAGGAGCTTATAGAGAAAATACAGCCGGACTACATCATACTCGATGAGTTTCACAGATGCGGCGCGGCAGAATGGGGAAAGAGCGTCAGAAAGCTATTGGATGCTCATAAAACAGCAAAAATACTGGGACTGTCAGCCACCAACATACGCTATCTCGACAATCAGAGAGATATGGCAGAGGAAATATTCGACGGCTGCATAGCATCAGAAATGACACTGGGCGAAGCGATGGCGAAGGGGGTACTCTCTACACCAAAGTACGTCATGGCGATGTACTCCTATGGTGAGGAGCTCAAGAAGCTAAAGCAGCGCATACAGACAATGGAGAGTAGAAGCAGTGCCAGAAAGAATATGGAGCTGCTCGAACAGCTGCGCCGTGCGCTGGAAAAAGCGGACGGACCTGACAAAATCTTTGAAAAGCATATGCGCATGGAAGGAAAAATACATGGCAAGTACATCGTATTCTGTTCCAGCCGTGAGCACATGGATGAGATGACAGAGCATATGCACGAGTGGTTTGACAATGTGGATACAAGTCCGCACAGATATGTGGCATACTACAGCAATCCGGAGACCTCAAAGGCATTTGCAGAATTTAAAGCAGATAAGAGTGAACATCTAAAGCTCTTGTACTGCATAGACATGCTGAACGAGGGCGTACATGTGGATGACGTGGACGGAGTCATACTGCTTCGACCGACGGTGTCACCAATCATCTATATGCAGCAGATAGGCAGATGCCTCTCGGCAGGCACAAATAAGACACCAATCATATTTGATTTGGTGGATAACTTCGAGAGCCTCTACAGCATCGATTGTCTGACAGAAGAGATAGACCAGGCATTCTCACTCATGCCATGTACACAGGTGGAGAGAGAAAAGTTCAAGGATAGATTCCGAATATACGACGAAGTGAAGGAATGCCGTCAGCTATTCGGACAGTTGCAGAGCAATCTGTCATCAACCTGGGACAACTACTATCTGGCAGCCTGCGCATACTACAGAGACCACGGCAACCTCAAGGTGCCAAAGGACTATGTGACAGACGATGGACTGACACTGGGAAGCTGGATACAGACCCAGCGCAAGGTGTACTCAGGTAAGATAGCCGGAGGACTCACAGCAGACAAGATAGAAAAGCTGAACCTGATAGGCATGATATGGAATGTCAGGAAAAACAGCTTTGATACAGCCTATGAAGAGCTGGAAAAATATCATGAGCAGCATGGAAATCTGGATATCAAGTCAAGATACATCACAGAAAGCGGATATCCGCTGGGCAAATGGATCAACAACATTCGTGTGTCAGCCAAGAAAAAGGGCAAGGAAGCAGTACTCAACAAAGAACAGCTCAAAAAGCTCGAAGCGCTTGGCATGATCTGGGATAAAAACAGCGAGATATGGGATGTCTATATCAGTGCTGCAAAGAAATATTATGAAGAAACAGGTGATTTGCACATACCGGTAAGGTATGTCACCGAGGACGGTGTGGCACTCGGCAACTGGCTTTCATCCATCAAGAATGGAAAGAGCGGCAGGAAAATGAGAGCGGAAACACTGACCGATGAGCAGAAAGCGCAGCTTAAAAAGCTGGGCATCAACTTGGAAAACACCAACAATACGGTGTGGAACAGCAAGTATGAGCTGGCAAAGGAATACTACACCGAGCACGGCAATCTCAACATACCGGTGGCATATTGCGTGGATGGAGTGAAGCTGGGCAGGTGGATATCAAATATACGAAGTAAAAGAAAAAATCCAAAGTCATCAGGGATGATGCTGGACGAGAGCAGAATAGCAATGCTCGACAGTATAGGGATGGATTGGAAATAGGAGAAAAAAAATGAGTCACGAAAAACAATGGAAAAATGCGGGGTTGTTTCTGTTACAGGTTTCAATTGTAATAATCAATACCATACTCTTTGCGGCGATATGGTATGCATACTATAAGGGCCAAATGTGGGGAACAACATTTTACAGAAAAGGGGACTATCTGCTTGTACTCCTGTATCTATGTCTGTCCGGAGTGATGACAAAGCTCTATGGTGGAGTAGATTTAAAGACAAGCAGGATATCAGAACTGATATATTCGCATGTAGTAGCGATATTTATCACAAACGCACTAATGTATATCGTGATTCTCTTACTTACTAGAAGACCAAAGAGCATATTGCCCCTGCTTTTGGTAACAGTACTGGAAATAATTGTAAGTGCCATATGGTCATATATGGCGAACCATCTGACAAACAGACTGTTCAAAGCAGCAGATGTACTTCTTGTATATGATAATGAGGAAGCTTTTAAAAATGGTAAAGAAATCATAGACAGACTTGCATGGAGATTTAAGTCGGTCGGAGAATTAAAGGTCACAGGTCAGGAGTCGATGGATAAACTAGTTTCAAAAATGAAGGAGACCGGTGCATCAGCGCTCATGCTTTGCGGCCTTACATCTACACAGCGAAATGACATCATAAAGTACTGTGTGGAGAATGACATAAAGGCTTACGTCAGACCCAATATAGGAGACTTTATAATTAGTAATGTCAAGACAGTACAAATGGCTAATCTGCCGGTCATGATATGTGAAAGAGCAACTCCAAGTCTGTTCTATGTAGCGATGAAGAGAGCAATGGATATCGTAATCTCTCTCATAGGACTGGTTATAGCGAGTCCATTCCTACTCATAACAGCTATAGCCATCAAGGCATATGATCATGGCCCTGTATTCTATAAGCAGGTGCGACTGACAAAGAATGGAAGAGAATTTAAGATACTCAAGTTCAGAAGCATGAAGGTAGATGCAGAGAAAGATGGTGTAGCAAGACTGTCATCAGAAAATGACGATAGAATCACACCGGTAGGAAAAGTGATCAGAGCTTGCAGAATAGATGAATTACCACAACTTATAAACATTCTAAAAGGTGATTTGGCAGTGGTAGGCCCTAGACCTGAAAGACCGGAGATAGCAGCACAGTATGTGGAAGAAATGCCGGAGTTCTCATTAAGACTGCAGGTGAAGGCGGGACTCACAGGATATGCACAGGTATATGGAAAGTACAATACAGAGCCATACGACAAGCTGCAGATGGATTTGATGTATGTAAATCAGATGGGGCTGGTGAGTGATGTGAAGATAATCCTTGCCACAATAAAGATACTGTTCATGCCGGAGAGTACTGAGGGAATTGCTGCGGGTCAGACTACGGCGAGTGGAAAAGTTAAAATACAATAGAAGGGATATTTAATTGTGAAGAAGGTACTTTTTTTAATACATACTTTAGGAGCCGGAGGGGCAGAAAAAGTTCTTATTAATCTTGTGAATAATTTGGATCAGTCTAAATATGATATAATGATTTTCTAAAGGCGGTAAATCCTTGAAAAACAGGGGTTTACCGCCTTTTTTGTTTCTAGTTTGTTACTGGTTCAGTCTAAAAATCATTATTTTAATAGGGCTATTGTATCACGTAACTGTTGAATCGTCTTGTGATTATAGACCCTGTTCCCCACGTCTTTAGACTTATGACCCATTAACATATCAATACATTTCCGGTTACCTTTGGCATTGTCAAGATTGGTTTCAAAGGTGTGCCGGGCTTCATGCGGTGTCTTGTCTGCACCGATTTTATTCATGACTTCATTCCAACATTCATAATACTTATTTTGACTGAATTTCTTACCTTCAAAAGTGAACAGGTAAGTATTACCCTGATCAACCAAGTCTTTTATAAATGGTTTGATTCGTTCATGTACCGGAACAATACGACCTTTACCGGATGCGGATTTTATACCGCCTTGAAAATACCATTCTTCAATGTTGACCTGTTCTGTTTTCATTCCCAACAATTCCTGCAACCTGAACCCGGTGTAAATGTAGATCAGTACAGTGTTCACCCAAGGTTCATCTTTTATTTTCCAAAGTGCATCAACCTGATCAGGTGTGAACGGTGATCTGTTCGTTTCAGGTATTGGTGGGGCGGTGGTAATTTGTGAATACATTTTATCTATCAGGTCAATTTCAAATGCGAACCTGTCAAGATGTCCGAATAGATTCTTGATAGCCCATTGCGTACTGTAAGCACAACCGCAGTTATCAATGCAGTCCTGCATCTGATAAGATTTCATTGACCTATATTTTACACCGTAGTATTTTGAACAGTGCTTAAATGCTGCCCTTAATGATTGTTGGTTCGATTTCCCCAATTTAGGCATTTTGATTTTTGACCAACGCTGATACAGAACTGCAAGCGTGATTTTTTCCCGGTCAATATCCCAAGGGTTGTTGTTATATTCTGCCAACAGTATATTTGCTTTTTCTTCTGTTTCAGCGTACCCAATGGGTACTTGTTTTGAATGTGATTCTTCATCGTACACAGTGACCTTTATACACCAAGGTCTTGACCTGTTTCCTTTCAGCTTGGTTACACATCCGTAACCGTTGGGGTTTCTTTTTCCCATGAAATCATTCCTTTCGTTGAAACCTTAAGGAATGAATGATATAATGGTTTTGCATAGTCCAAATCATTTCATTCCTTTGGTTTGGTTTTGCCTGACCCTGACCGCTGCAACGGTTGGGGTCTTTTATTTACTGGTTACACTTGGTTACGCTTTAGTTACGGTTTAGGTTACAGTTATATTACCTTGATTTACAAGGCTGTTACACTTGTCTACGGTTCGTTACAAGTTCTTTATATAACGCTTATATGAATAAAAAAATAAAGTATTTAAAAGTAAAATATATAAGATATAGATTTTAAGTGTAACCGTAACCAACCGTAACCGTTAAAGCTGAACGTCACCTGTAGGTGCTGATTCTATATGTGCAAGTTCTTTCAGTTTTTTGGATAGCTTAAGACCTTTGTACATTCTAGTATCTTCAAACTGTATATATTTATCTTCACCGTCTGAACTGGTGTAACTGATGATGAAATACAGGTGTGTTTTCTTTTCTGTCTTTGTACCTGTACCGGATGTAGCACCAACTATTGCACCAATACCGCCAAATATTACACCACCAACTACAGCCCTACCAATCACAGACTTTGGTTTTTGAATAAGTTCAGTCTTTCCACCATAGAACACATCTGTGATCTGATCATAATTAAGTAACAGCTTGCGTTTCTGCATTGAGGTAATTTCTAAATGATCATTATACAACGCAACGTCATACATATAACCTTTTGAAAAACCTGCAATATCTTCCTGTAACTTGAAATAGTCACTAATGATAGAGCCTTTTGTACTTCTTAAAAATCCCATGATTAACCATCCTTTCTAAAATCTACAATTATAATATTTTCCTGATGTTTCCAAACTTGGTACATTATGCCATTTTTTGAGCATCCCTTTTTACAGGTTCGGTGTATTTTTCTAGTGCAGCAGTATCATGAAGTTCTTCCATGATCTTCTTTTTACCTGCTTCATTCAGTTTTAAATATAACTGAACAAGTTCATACACGTCTGAACCATATTGATTTTTAATAAGATCAGTAACATCATGCTTTTCTTTTGGTTCATCATTTTTCTTTTCAGACCAACCCATAATATAATCTGTCGTAGTTTCAAGTGCATCTGCAATCTGCTTAATCTTAGATTGTCTTAATTGCTGTATGTCAAGTTCAATCTTATTTATGGATGATTTACTTTTATAACCAATCCGATGTGCAAGATCTTCCTGTGACATTCCCAATTCTTCACGTCTACTTTTTATACGTTGACCTATACTCATTAAGATTACCTTCCTTTCCTTGTTTATAAGTAAAGAATACCATGAAATAGATTAAATATCAACTTTTTTCAAGTTTTTTCAAAATAACTGTTGACATTCTATCTACCATCATGTATTATGATGTCAGTAGATAAAACATCTACTTCAAAAACAAAGAAAGCAGGAAAGCTCGGGTGAAGCGATAGGGCTACACACAAGTAACATGGTAGTTATGCTGACAAATGTATCAGACAGAGTGTGTGAAGAATAAACATGACCCGGCAAAACAGTTGAAGAAAGTAGGAACTGTAGGACAAGAAAGCAAAGTGAACTGTACTAATTGAAGAAAACATTTCAGCACTAGCCAATAGTGACTTTACTCCTTAAACAAGAAGCAGTTAAACGGAAGAATCAACAAGCGAGAGGACACAGCACTTTGTTTTTGAATCCGTTCCCGGTTACTCACCCCATCCATGATGACCGGGAACGAATAAAAGAACCTGTTGCAGCAGGTAAAACCAAAGGAATGAAAGGATTTGGACTATGAATTTAATGAAGTACGGTTATAAGAAAGAAGAAATTAAGATCAGAAAAATGACAATGGCTGAATTAAGACTTGGCATTGTTCAGGAACTTCTTAAGAAAAATTACAGATATGTGAACGTTAGACTGGTAAATACAACTTGTGGTGAGGTGGATTCATTCAGATCAACAGAAGATTTTCTTATGGCAGAATACAACGAATGTTATGAGGTTGAACTGATTTCAGTAAAAGAAGTTCTGTATTATGAAGAATCAGAAAAGTGTTCAAAAATCAGAGTTATTATATTGATCAGGGATTTAATAGAGGGGTAAAATAAATGAAAATTAGTGTAGAAGAGAAAATGAAAGAAGCTGAACAAATGAGTTTGCACCACCCTGATATTTTCTACATGGTAATGGATAAGACAGGAAAACGTGCAATCGTTACTGGTGATTTTTGTGTATATCGTGAACGAATAAGTGACGGATATTTTACAGTAGCAACCTTTAAGGGTGGAAAACAGATATAAGCCGAAACGGTCAGTAATGACCGTCTACCGGAAATGACCACCCGGTACTGATGATGGTAGGTCAAAAATAAGATAGCAGTTCTTTTATAAGTGTTGTCTGTTATGTAGTGGTTGACAGGTTTTGTTCAGTTTTAATGTGAAACTGTTCAGCGGTTCATAGAAAAACACGCTATAAAAATTCTATAGTAGGACAGCAAGTTTACAGGTTTTAGTGTGAAATCTGATAAGGGTTTCTTGGTGTGTGATTCCCTGAAAAATAAAACCACCACATAACAGGCAACATTTATAAAAGGGCTGCTGATCGGAAAGGAAGGTTGTGCAAATGAAGAAAGTAATTGCAGGTTGTATTGATCTGATGCTTGAATTTGATTCTGCATCTGAACTTGATCGTTACATTGCTGATATTGAAGCAAAGAAACAGGAATACAGTATTGTTGACCGCAAGGAATTACCGGGTGACAGAATCGGTATCAGAATACACAGACAGTACAACAAAAGCCCATTCCCAACAACAGAAGGTGGTGAGAAGTAATGACAAACACAACACTGTTAAGACAGAAGATTGATGAATCCGGCTATAAGTTACAGTTCTTAGCTGAAAAATGCGGTTTAACTTATTATGGATTGATGAAGAAAGTCAACAATGAAACAGAGTTCAAAGCGTCTGAAATTAAAGTGTTGAAAGAACTTTTGAAGTTGACGAATGAAGAAGCAAACAAGATTTTTTTTGCTTAAAAAGTAGATAAATTATCTACTAACAAAGGAGTGAAGCAAAATGACATTCAGTGAAAAGTTAAAACAGGCTATGCAAGAATTACACCTGAATCAGCGTCAGGTGTGCGGTATGACTGGAAAAAGTAAAGGTTCTGTCAGTCAGTACCTTTCAGGTAAACAGATACCGTCAGAAGATGTTCAGAGTGCTATTGCAGTAGCACTTGGACTTGAATCAGATTACTTTTCAAAATCTGATGAACAGGTGGTTGTACTTCCAACTGCTGAATTAAGAAATGGGGTAATTCCCCGGTTAGATGTGGAAAAGGCTGCGAAGTTATTACAAATGAACCACAACACAGTTCGTAAGGGGTTACAGCAAGGGGTTTTCCCTTGGGGCTACGGTATTCATACATCTGATAACAGATGGGTGTACTTCATCAACGCAAAACGTTTTGCAGAGATAGAGGGGGTCAAAGTGTAATGCCAAAAATTCAGTATAAAGAAATCAATTTCAGAGGTAAAAGCCTTGAATTGATTAACTTGGTAAATCAGGTAATCAATGAATATAAAAATCAGGGCTATGAGTTGACACTTAGACAGACTTACTATCAGTTGGTTGCACGTGGTTATATACCGAATAATGAAAGAAGTTATAAAAATATAGGCAATCTTATCAATGATGGTAGACTGGCAGGTTTGATTGACTGGTACAGCATTGTTGACAGAACGAGAAACTTAAGAGGAAACAGTCATTGGGACAAACCGGAAGATGTTATTGCATCAGCAAGATACAGTTATCTGCTGAATAAATGGGATGGTCAACCAAACTATGTCGAAGTATGGGTTGAAAAAGATGCACTTGTTGATATTGTCGGTCAGGCTTGTATACCACTTGATACACCTTATTTTTCATGTAGAGGTTATACATCACAGTCAGAAATGTGGTCAGCAGCACAACGATTTATAGATCAGAGTTACAGAGATAATCGTTATATTATACATCTTGGAGATCACGACCCAAGCGGTATTGATATGACAAGGGATATACAAGAACGATTAACAATGTTTGGGGCTGATGTGTATGTAAAAAGGGTTGCCTTGACAATGAATCAGATTGAAACATACAACCCACCACCGAATCCGGCAAAACTTTCTGATTCACGATGTGGAAAATACATTGATGAATACGGTGATGAATCATGGGAACTTGATGCACTTGAACCAAGTGTGATTACAAATCTTATTACAAATGAGGTTACCGCTTTCAGGGATGATGAAATTTATCAAGCGGTGTGTGATTTAGAAAAACGTGGAAAAGAAGAACTTAAAATGATTGAACGTAACTACAATAGAGCAGTTGCATTTTTAGAAAGTGAGGTTTAATAACATGAAAAAATTTGAATTTACAGGAGAAACCAAGACAATAAGTTTACTTTTTAGAATAGCTACACTTCACAGAATCAGAGCGGTAGCGGAATTTGGTCTTGTCAAAGTCGGTGACCTTGGCGGTTGGATTGAGAAAGAAGAAAATCTTTCCCATGACGGAAAGGCTTGGGTTTGCGGTGATGCCAAGGTTTGGGGCAATGCCGAGGTTTGCGGTGATGCCAAGGTTTGGGGCAATGCCAAGGTTTGGGGCAATGCCGAGGTCTTTTCTGCAAGTCATGTGTTAGTGATCGGTGCTATTGGTAGCCGGGACGATTTCACAACATTCTTTAGAGATAAAGACAATGAAATTACTGTCAAGTGTGGTTGCTTCCTTGGTAAGATTGATAAATTTCTTGAAAAGGTCACACAGACACATGGTGATTCTAAGTATGCATTAGTTTACAGGGCAGCAGTTGAGGTTGCAAGATTACAGATTGACCTTTCAGGTGAAGTACCAAAGGACGCTGATGAATAATGAATGATCTTCAATTCATGCCCCATCAGGAAGAAGTGCTGAACCTGACTGATGATAAAAACAGGTGTGCTTATTACTTAGATATGGGACTTGGTAAAACTTTTGTAGGGGCTGAAAAAATGTACTTGCTGAACAATATGGTAAACCTGATCGTATGCCAAAAGTCAAAGGTCGATGATTGGGTTGATCACATGAAAAATTATTACCCGGAATACAGGGTTATGGACTTGACCAAGAAAAGTGAAGGTGTGAACTTCCGAACACTGGTTGAAACTAAAGACCTGTATGATCAAAATATTCAGATTGTTGGTGTAATCAATTATGATTTGATATTCAGACGCAAGTATATAGCCCATATAACCGATTTTACATTGTTACTTGATGAATCAAGCCTTATCTGCAATGAAAACGCTAAACGGTCAAAATTCATATTGAAGTTACAACCGGAAAGCGTGATCTTGCTGTCAGGTACACCAACAGCGGGAAAGTATGAACGGTTGTGGTCACAGCTTAAGTTATTAGGTTGGGACATTAACAAGAAAGCCTTTTATGCTTCCTATGTTCAGACGGAATGGATTGAAAACGGTGATGGGTACAAGAAAGAAGTAATTACAGGATATAAGCACGTTGAGCATTTGAAGAAAAGACTTACACAGTTTGGTGCAGTATTCATGAAAACGGAAGAAGTGATTGAACTGCCTGAACAGACTGAACAGAAAATTTTCTTGAAGATCACAAATGAATATAAGTTTTTCATAAAACACAATTACTTGGAACTTGATACAAGGAACTTAGTCAGATTTAAAGATGATTCAGATTTTGAAGGTAAAGATGTGACACCAATGGTTGAGTTGATTGGTGATAATAGTCTGACCAAAACATTATATTGCAGACAGCTGTGCGGTCAATGGCATAAGGAAAAACTGGAAGCATTCAGGGACTTACTAGAATCAACAGAAGATCGGTTGATTGTGTTTTACAACTTCAATGAAGAACTGACAAGACTTAGAAAAATATGTGAATCACTTAACAGGGAAGTCAGTTTTGTAAATGGTTCAGGACGTTCAATGTATGCCTATGAATGTGTAAATAACAGTGTCACATTCGTTCAGTACCAAGCCGGGGCAATGGGTGGTAATTATCAGAAAGCAAATAAGATTGTGTACTTTACATTGCCACTTGGAAAAGGGTCTTGTGATCTTTGGGAACAATCAAAGAAACGTATACACAGAATCGGTCAGAACAGACCATGTTTCTACTATTACCTACTGGTAAAGGGAAGTTTTGAAGAAAGGAATCTTGCAGCATTGCAGGAAGGAAAGGAACTAACTGATGAATTGTTCACATAATTGTGTGATGTGCCGGGTATGGAAGTACATCAAAAAGCATTTTAAGAATTTTGTTATTAAGACAATCGTTTTTTTTAACCTGTTCAGTTTCATGTACTGGGTTTTATGGCTTGATTACATCATATCATGGCAACCATACGCAATTATGGCATTCAACCTTTTGATGCTGTTCCTGATCGGATATGCAAATAAAGACAATGGAGTTGATTTCTTATAGCAGCAGAAAAGAATTTTGAAAACCGGGTTAAAAAATACTTAGATGAATACGGTTGTTGGTGGCTCAAATACTGGGGCGGTGCAGCTTATACAAAAAGTGGTGTTCCTGATTTACTGGTGAGTTCAGACGGTTGTTTCTTGGGTATTGAAGTCAAGGCAGACAATGGTGAACCGTCACTGATACAACTTTATCACTTAAGAAAAATAAGAGAATCCGGGGGATATGGTATTTTACTATTTCCAAAGGACTTTGAAAAGTTCAAAGCATTCAATGAACACAAAACAAAATCTAACGCTTGGTATCTTTCCAATATTGAAGAACAGAAGCGGTGGAAAATAAAGTTAGAAGAAAAGGAGATTTAACAATGACAAGAGAAAAACAGATTGAGTATTTCAAAGGTTGCCTGATGAAAACAGGTCGTGAGGGTATAGAAGATTTACTTGACTTCATCGAAGAACTTGGTTTTTATGATGCCCCTGCATCCGGTGGAAACCATTGCTGTAAAGATGGTGGACTGTTAGAGCATACAGTGAACGTCATGCAGTACGCTGAAAAGATCGGTCTTACACTGCTTGGAAGTGAAGCATATAACAAGATTCACAGCAGCGTGATCATTGCATCAGCTTTACACGATCTTGGTAAGTGCGGACGTTACGGAAGCCCTTATTATGTTGAAAACATGGTGCAGGACGGCAGACCAACCAAAAAAAATCCTGAACAGAAGTATAAGAGATCAGAAAGTAAACCATACAAGGTCAGTTCTGATTTGTGCCATATTGACCACCCTTTAAGATCGGTTGAACTGGCAGCACGTTACATTGATCTGACAGAGGAAGAAGAACACGCTATTTTCTATCATGACGGTGCTTATGGAAGTCTTGCGTATGATCTGAAAGGTCACGAAGAACCATTGCAGGTGATCATTCATTTTGCAGATTTTTGGTCAGCACAGTTTCTTGAAGTCGGAAAACTTGACAGATTCAATGATCATGTGAAACCGGAAGAAACAACCGATGAAGTAAAAGAGGAAGGTGAAAATAATGAAGAAGAATAAAAACAGTTATGAAGAAGTTCTTGAATCAGAAGTTGCAAAGCTGAAAGAAGAAAATAGACATCTGAAGGATGAGAATAAAGAACTGAAATATATGCTGAATGATATGCACAGTGTCGTTGATGCTGCAAATGATGACTTTTTCAGTGAAATGTCAAGATTGTGCGGTTGTATTGAAATCGAAGGTACAAGAATCACAGCAGCATATCAGGATTTAGTAGGAATCCTGTTGGCAAACGGTTATACAGTAGAGGTTACACCACTGCATAATAATACAAGATTACAGGTTGTTATCAAAGAAAGTGAGGATGAAATCAATGAGTAGTGCAAAGAAACACAAACAGAGAAGTCACAGAAGTTACAGAAACAATGTTGCAACCGCTGAACATTTTCAGAACAGACAGATTTTGAAAGTATCACAGCAGAAAGCAATGAAAGAGAAAAGCAATCTTTTCACTAAGTTAATGGGCTTATTCAAGAAAGGAGATAAATAAACATGGCACAGAAAGTTTTAATTATGGGTGAATCCGGTACAGGTAAAAGTACAAGCCTTAGAAATTGTGACCCGGCAACAACAGCGGTTATCAATCCAGTAGGTAAACCGTTACCGTTCAAGAACCACTTTGAAATGCTGAACAATGAAACAGATGCAAGAAAAATTGTGAAGTACATGAAAGAACAGTGTGCAGCAGGTAAGAAGCTGTTGGTGGTTGATGACTTCCAGTACATTCTTGCAGTACCGTACATGAATCGTATCAAAGAAACAGGGTGGGATAAGTACAATGATTTTGGTGCGAATTACTTTGAAATCATAGATTGTTGCAAAGACCTGCCTGATGATGTTGTAGTTGTTTATATGACCCATTTAGAAACTTTGGATAATGGTCTTACAACTGTTAAGCTGATTGGTAAACTGTTACGTGAGAAGATCACCATTGAAGGACTGTTTACCGTTGTACTTAGAACAGGTGTAAATGAAGCAAAGTATTACTTTTACACACAGAACAGCGGAAAAGATACCGTAAAATCACCGCTTGGAATGTTCACGGCATATGCTATTGACAATGATCTGAATTATGTTGTTGACAAGATCAGAAATTATTATGAACTTGGTGATTACAAATCAGATGATGAAATGAATGTTGCTGATCAGGCGGTTGCATCTGATCTTGAAAAACCGGATAGCAAAGGCAGAAGAACAAGAGGTAAAAAAGCTGAACCTGCAACACCAACTGATGCACCGGAAGGAAAGACTGGAAGAACACGCAAGAGCAGAGCAGAAGTTCAGGCAGAAAATGAACAAAAGATTGCTGATCACATGGATGAAGTTGACAAGGCTATTGACAAGGCTTTTCCGGGACAGGAAGAAGTACCGTTTAATGAAGCAATGGATGTTGCAGATAAAGTACCGAAACCGGATTTACAGAAACCACCAAGAAGAACACGTAAGGAAAGAAATGCTGAAAAGTCTGAACCTGTTCAGGACGGTACAACGAACACTGATTCTGAATCTGTCACACTGGAAGCAGATGCATATTTCTATGTTCCGGCTGATGATAACTATGTGATGAAGCATAAGGGTGATACGGTTGACCTGATTGTTGACGGTGTTGAGGTTATGAAGGTAATCACAAGAGAAGAATTTAACGCAGGAATCAAAAGACTTGCACAGGAAAACAACTCTGTACCTGCTGACGCACAGACCCCGGCTGAACCTTTAGACGGTGCTATGAACCCACCTGAACAGCACGTCAGAGGTCAAAGACGAAGAAGAACAAGATCATGATTGCATTAAATATTTTTCTTGCAGTCATGGCAGCACTCTTTGGATTCGGTTCAGTGGGTGACAGGATTCAGAAAAATAGGGATAATTATACAAAGGTTTGTATTGCTTGTATCATAGCAATTATAATCATAAATTTATTTTAAGAAAGGTTAAAATGGTGAAAAATTATGGCAGTAGATTTTAGTGCATTCGATGAACAGGTTGATCTTGGTGCATTACAGAAAGAGGTTCAGGAAGCAGACGATTCACAGTTTGATGATGTACCTGATGGAACTTATGAGGTAAGTTTTGACAAAATGGAGATCAAACCGACCAAGGCAAAAGACAAGCTGATGTTTTCAGTGCAGTGCAGTATCTTGGACGGTGATCAGAAGGGAAGAAAGATTTTCTTCAACCGTACAATTTCCGGTAACACTTCACCTAAATGGACTAACGGCATGGCAATCAAATCTGTTTGCACATGGCTTGATAAACTGGAAACAGACACAGTACCGGAGTTTGTCAACTACAGTGATTTTGCTGATTGTGTTCTTGATATTTTTCAGGAAGTACAGGGTAAGATTGGTGCAGAGGTTGTTTATAAGGCTAACAACTTCAATCCAATTACTATCAACGAAGCATTCGATATGTAAAAATTTTTAATTAAAAAGTAGATAAAATATCTACTTTGCAGTAAGATAACAGTTAAGGCGGTGTGTAAAAACGCACACCGCTTTTTCAAAAAGTGGGTGATTTAGTAAATGATATTCTACGATTTTGAGGTTTTTGAAAAGGATTGGCTTGCTGTATTCATTGATGTGACGAAGAAGAAAGAACACGTGATAATCAATAACCCCGATAAGCTAAAAGCCTTATATGAAGCAAATAGAAAAGATATATGGGTAGGATTTAACAACCGTCACTATGATCAGTACATCATGAAAGGTATTCTGCTTGGTATGAATCCTAAAAAGATCAATGACTGGATTATCGTTGACAATAAAGAAGGTTGGCAATATTCAAGAGCATTCAATAAATTACCCATGATCAACTATGATGTAATGCCAAGCAATGATGAAACCATGAAAACAGTCGGATTGAAAACAATGGAAGGTTTTCTTGGTTCAAATATTAAGGAAACAGATGTTGATTTCCGTATCAAAAGGAAACTGACACAGGAAGAAATAGAACAGACGGTTAAATACTGTAGGCATGACGTAGAACAGACAATCAAGGTATTTCTTGAAAAGGTCAGTGAGTTCAATGCAGTTCATGGAATTATACAGGCATTCCCAAAAGAAACTTCACTGTATGACATCGGAGATAGTGAAGCCCGGATAACAGCAAAGGTTCTTGGATGCTCAAAAACTCATTTTGGTGATGAATTTGATTTCTTTTTTCTTCCATGCCTGAAATTGAAAAAATACAAATATGTTCAGGAATGGTTTGCAGAGAAAAGAAGAGAAGCACTTGAAATTGGGTTACAGGATTTTGACAAAAAAGATAAAAAGACTTGGTATAAGTCACAGAACTTTGAAACGATTGTTGCAGGAATACCGCACACATTTGGTTTTGGTGGTCTGCATGGTGCATCTGATAAGCCAATACACCGGAAAGGTCAGATTCTTCATGTTGACGTAAATAACTATTACCCTTCAATGCTGATTGCATGGGGACTTGTGACAAGGGCAGCAACTAATAACAACTTCAAACTGGTGTATGACACAAGAAAAGCTATGAAGAAGAAACAGGTTGCAGCAGCTAAAGCCGGAAGAAAGGCAGAAGCAAAGCAATGGAAAAAAGCACAGTTGCCATATAAAAAGATGCTGAACGCACTTTCAGGGGCAATGAAAGATGAAACCAATGCTGCATACGATCCACGTAATAACAACTGTATGTGTATCAACGGTCAGTTGATGTTGCTTGATTTGATTGAGCATTTGGAAGTTGTGCCGGGGCTTGAACTGATTCAGTCAAATACTGATGGTCTGATCATTTGGATTCCTGACACTGATGAAGCCTTTGAAATGGTTGATGATATTTGTTGGGAGTGGGAACAGCGTTGTTCAACTGAACAGTGTTCAATCTTGCTTGAACTTGACAATATATCAGAAATCTATCAGAAGGACGTAAACAATTACCTTTGGATTGGTACTGATGGCGGTGTTGAAAGAATCGGTGCTTACGTCAAAGAACTTTCAGCTATTGACTATGATTTACCGATACTGAACAAAGCACTTGTTGACTACATGGTGAAAAAGATACCTGTTGAACAGACTATCAATCAGTGTAACGACTTGATCATGTTCCAAAAAATAGTGAAACTGTCAAACAACTATAACTGGGTAGAGCATGAACAGGGAACTGGTCAGATCATTAAGACAACAAAACACCGGGACGGTACACGAACAGAAGTGTGGTCATATCCTACCACACAGAAATATACCTATAAATCTTATCGTGTGTTTGCTTCCAATCGTGTTACAGACGGTAGGTTGTTAAGACGTAAGGTTGTAAAACCAAAGGGTGAAAAATTTGGAAACACACCTAATCACAGTTTCATTTATAACGATTCTGTAATTGGGGTTAAAGTACCACCTGAATTAGATAAGCAGTGGTACATAGATTTAGCAAGAAAAAGACTGAAACAATTTGGTATTGCAGCATAATACCGGGAAGGTGGGAACATGACAGACATTACAATCAAATATGATCATGGTCAGATGCTTATTCACTTAGATAATTTTTTATCTGATGGAAAAATTGCAAAGGTTAGAAAACTGTTGAAGCTGATCAGACAGAGTTACACACCGGAATGTGAAGAACAGATAAAAGAATATTTACAGTGTGTAATAGATAAAGACAAATTCCATAATAATCAGATGGCACTTGCAGGTAAGATTACCAATATTGAAAGCAATATTTATATTTTAGAAAAGCGGTTAAAAGCTGCAACACTTAATCGTAATGCATTTAAGAAGTCCACACCTATTCATAAAAATGAAGATTGGGAAAAGTGGAATGAACAGGTTAATGATTGCAAGGAATCATTGAAAGAATCAAAGAAACTTCTTACAGCAGTAAACCGAGAGTATAAGCAGAATGTCAAGAATAGGACATTTTACCAAAAAGTGATGCAAGAATTTAGTTAAAGGATGGTGAAACAGGATGTTGTACAAAGGGTACATAAAGACAAAAGGCAAGAAAGCTATTGAAGCATTCAAAGACCGAACAAAATACCGCACTTATGACGAAGTGAAGAATCTTGAAGGGTTTGGTGGTGTTCTTGCTGATGACACCATCCTGATAGATATTGACGATGCTGAACAGTCTGAAATTTTAATGAACATTGTGGAAGAGTATCAGCTTGATTGCCGGGTGTATTGTACAAGACGGGGCAGACACTTTTTATTTAAGAATCACAGCATTACAAGGAACAGGACACACGTACCGCTTGCGGTTGGTCTGACAGCAGATATAAAACTTGGTACACGTTCATCATACGAAGTAATAAAGATTGATGGTGAAGAACGATTTATTGAATGGGACATTGAAGAAGGTGGAACATATCAGGAAGTTCCAAAGTGGTTGTTCCCGGTTCGTGCAGCAGTTGACTTTCTTGATATGGATGCCGGGGACGGACGCAATCAGGCACTATTCAATTATATCCTGACACTTACATCAAATGATTTTAGTGTTGATGATACAAGAGAATGTATCAGGATTCTGAACAGGTTTGTTCTGAAAGAACCGTTATCTGATGATGAACTGGAAGTGATTCTTAGAGATGAAGCATTTCAAAAACCTGTATTCTTTTGTGATAAGACATTCCTGTTTGACCGTTTTGCAACATGGCTTAAGAACAATGAAAATGTGGTCAGCATCAGTAATCAGTTACATATCTATCAAGATGGGATTTATCAGGTTGGGTATAAGGCTATTGAAACAGCTATGATCAGTCAGATACCTAACCTGAAAAAGACACAGCGAAGAGAAGTATTAGAGTATATGGAACTTATAGCTGATGAAAAAACACAGGCAGATGCACGTTATATAGCATTCAGGAACGGTGTGTTGGATATTGTGACCGGACAGATGCAGTCATTCAGTCCTGATTTGGTTATTACCAATCAAATTCCTTGGGACTATAACCCGGAAGCCTATAGTGAACTGGCAGACGATACACTGAACAAATTAGCTTGCGGTGATCAACCAATCAGGGCATTACTGGAAGAATGCATTGGTTATTGCTTTTACCGTAGGAATGAACTTGGCAAAGCATTCATCCTGACAGGTGACAAGTCCAATGGTAAGAGTACATTCCTTGATTGTGTCAAAGCAATTCTTGGTGATGGGAATATATCAGCACTTGACCTTAAGGAATTAGGGGACAGGTTCAGCACATCAATGATGTTCGGAAAACTGGCAAATATCGGTGATGATATTGGTGATGATTTCCTGCAAGGTTCACAGGTAGCAACATTCAAGAAAGTAGTTACAGGTAACAGAATCAAAGCAGAAAGAAAAGGGCAAGACCCTTTTGAGTTTAACCCTTATGTGAAGCTGTTGTTTTCAGCAAATGACATACCAAGAATGAAAGATAAGACCGGGGCAGTTCTTAGACGTTTGGTGATCATTCCATTCAATGCAAGGTTCACAAAGTATTTACCAAGTGGTGAGATTGACCCGGACTATAACCCTTATATCAAGTATCAGTTGGTTGAACAAAGTTCAATCGAATACCTGATCAAGGTAGGTGTGGAAGGTCTGAAAAGAATCATTGAAAATAATGAGTTCACCAAGTCTGAAAAAGTAGCTGAACAGATTGATGAATATGAAAACGAAAATAACCCAATCAAGGCATTTATTGATGAATGCGGTGTTGAAATGATTGAGGATGAACCGACAGGTGACGTATACAGCAGGTATCAGGTATTTTGTGCTGATTGCGGTATGCAGCCAATGTCAAATATCGTATTCAGTAAGCAGATCAATAAGCGGTTAGGATTTGAAACAGTAGTTACTAAGGTGGGCGGTAAGTCTATCAGGATATTCAGAAAGGTGTGATGATATGGAGAAGTTAGTATTAACAGGTACGGTTTGTTTTTGCGTTGGTCTTACGGTTGGGTTAATCCTTGGTGCTGTAGTGATGGCATTAGCTGCAACAGCTAAGAAGTACAAACCAAAGACAAAAGAAATTGATGATTGTTGGGGGTGTTTCGGTGCTGCAAATGGTGATTGTGATCACTGCCCGGTAAAGGAAGGTGACAATGATGAATAATGAAGTAATGTTTAGTAGTAAAACAGATAATTGGAGTACACCACAGCAGGTATTTGATGAATTGAATGAAGAATTTCATTTTAATCTTGACCCATGTGCTGATAGTCAAAATCATAAGTGTGATAAATTTTATACCAAAGAGGATAATGGACTTTTACAGGATTGGGGGGGGGCGAGGGTTTTTTGTAATCCACCTTATGGGAAAGAAATGTATAAATGGGTTGAAAAGTGTCATCAGGAAGGATGTAAAGAAAATACACTTGTATGTTTGCTGATTCCTGCAAGGACAGATACTAAATATTTTCATGATTTTATTATACATAGAACAGAAATTCGATTCATAAGAGGGCGGTTAAAATTTGGAAACAGTAAAAATGCAGCACCTTTTCCATCAATGTTAGTTATTTTTAGAGGTGCAAAGGTATAGAAAGGAAAGATGTAAATGTACAAAAATAGTGAAGGATATGTTGACCCAACAGCAGGTGCAGCAATGGCAACAGTTAAGCGTGAAGAAAATGCAGAACTGAATGACCGTAACCACAAATTGATTCATGTAATCAGGAACATTGTTGATCTTGCCGGGTTTGAAATTGTTGGAAGGGTAACACTGAAACATAAGAAATCAGGTAAGGTGTTTCATTAGTTCGATACACCAATCAGTACTGTGGTGGTAGTGGTTACAGTAAAGTTACAGTTGGTTACGGTTAATGGTTACGGTTGAAACCCTTGTAAATACTGGCGGTTACGGTTGTCTACGGTTAAAAGTACATTATTTAATAATTAGTATTTTATGATAGTATAGAACTTAGTAAAAATAAGAATATATAGAGAATAGGACTTTAACCGTAACCGTAGAAACCGTAACTTCCTTGATTTATAAGGGTTTGAAGCACTTTTTAGGCTATTTTTAACCGTAACCGAAGTGTAACCAACCGTAGAAAGTGAGGTAAAAATGAGTGATCAGAAGAAATTAAGTGCAAGGGAATATCTGAAACAGCTTGAAGTGTTAGATATGCAGATCAATGATGATGTTGCCACACTGTCAGATATGAAAATGAATGTATGCAGTGCAGGCGGTATTGATTACAGCCGGGACAAAGTACAGACTTCACCTGTAGGTGATAAATTGTGTAAGGATGTAGTGCGGTATACCATGTTTGACCAACACATCAATGAAGAAATAGATCAGTTCGTTGATGCAAAGAAGCAGATCATTAAGGAAATCCGGGGATTGCGTGACAAGAATATGATTCAGATTCTTACAAAAGTGTATGTGCAGTTCAAAACAGTTAAGGTTGCTTCACAAGAAATGAAAAAATCTTATTCGTATACCGTAGAACTGCATAATAAGGCACTTTCAGCGTTTGAAAAGACCTATAAAAACCTTACATATCTGACATAAAACCAATCATTTCATATTTGACAAATACAAGCTGACCTTTTATAGTGTATGCTGTACAAAAATTTCTTGCAGGTAATTTATTATTACCTGCAAATTTTTTATGCAAAATTATATTGCATATTGTCTTATGTGCTGCAAGGGTGCTAAAACCTCCTACATTGCAGCACTTTTTGTTATAAAAATGATAGAAAGGCGGTGTTGTTATGGCAAAAAAAGGCAAATTAACTGAAAAGCAGCAACGTTTTGTTGATGAATACCTGATTGACCTGAATGCAACACAGGCAGCTATTAGGGCAGGTTATTCAGTTAAAACAGCGGACGCAATCGGATGTGAAAACCTCACAAAACCTAATATTCAACAGGCTATTGCTGAACACATGGCAGAACGGTCACGAAGAACCGGAGTGAATCAGGATAGGGTTGTATTAGAGCTTGCGAAGATTGCATTTGTCCGAATGACAGACGTTGTTGACAGTAACGGAAGAATCAAACAGGATGCATCTGCTGATGATCTGTCTTGTATTGAATCAATCAAATATAAGGAATCTGATAATGAATTTGGTGGAAGTGTTGAAAGAGAAGTCAAGATTGCTTCCAAGATGAAAGCCCTTGAACTGCTTGGTAAACATTTAGGTATGTGGAATGATAAGTTAGATGTGAATGTGACAGCCCCTATTGTTATTTCAGGAGCAGACGCACTTGAGGACTAAATATAGGCAGCCATCAAGTCAATATGTATTTGGTTATCAGAAGTTCATTCTGATGACGGAAGATTACAAGGCTACAAAGTCAGGTAAGGTCAATGTGAAATTGCCGGAAGTAGTTGGTAAAGGTTATGGTACATTTTGGCGGTGGAAAGGCAGATACCGGGCGGTCAAAGGTTCACGTGCATCTAAGAAGTCAAAGACTACAGCATTATGGTACATCACCAATATGATGAAGTACCCTGATGCGAATACCTTAGTTGTCAGAAAAACTTACAGAACACTAAAGGATTCCTGTTTTACTGAACTGAAATGGGCTATACATCGTCTTGGTGTTGATGCTTTTTGGGATATAAAAGAATCACCCCTTGAAATGACGTATAAGCCAACAGGTCAAAAGATTTACTTCCGAGGGCTTGATGACCCACTGAAAGTAACATCAATAACCGTTGATCAGGGTGTATTGTGTTGGATGTGGATTGAAGAAGCGTATGAAATTAGTTCAGAGGACGATTTCAATATGCTTGATGAATCTATTCGTGGTGCAATCCCGGAAGGTTCAGACCTGTTCAAACAGATTACCGTAACATTTAACCCTTGGAACGAACACCATTGGTTGAAGAAGCGGTTTTTTGACAACCCTGACGATGAAACCCTTGCACTGACCACAAACTACAAGTGCAACGAATGGTTAGATAAAGCTGATCTTAAGGTTTTTGAAACCATGCGGAAACAGAACCCAAGACGTTATGCAGTGGCAGGTCTTGGTGATTGGGGTATTGTTGACGGTCTTGTATATGAGAACTGGCATGAAGAAGCCTTTACACTGGAACAAATCAGACAGCAATACAAGATTGATTCAGCCTTTGGTTTGGACTTTGGTTATACGAATGACCCATCTGCATTGTTTTGTGGATTCATTGACACGAAGAACAAAAAGATATTCGTGTGGGATGAAATGTATAGTGCAGGTCTTTCCAATGAGCGAATATATCAGAACATCACTGATATGGGCTATGCAAAGGAAAGAATCACAGCGGATTCAGCAGAACCAAAGTCTATTGATCAGTTAAAGGGTTATGGTCTTAGGGTCAAAGGTGCTGAAAAAGGTAAGGACAGCATCAACAGCGGTATTCAGTTCATTCAGGACTTTGAAATCATCATACATCCAAGATGTGTGAACTTCCTGACGGAGATCAGCAACTATACTTGGGACAAGGACAAGTTCGGTAATAAACTGAACCGCCCTATTGATGACTTCAATCATCTTATGGATGCAATGCGGTATGCATTAGAAAAATATATCAAGAAAGGCAGCGGTTGGTTATACAAATAGCTGTATGGTTAAAATCATGAAAATAAAGATTCACAATGATGTATGGAAGGTCAAACTGGTGGATGCAAATGCAAAAAAAATGAACCCTGACCCGGACAGCTATAATTTTGGACTGACCGAATATAAGGAACTTCTGATCAGCATTATGGACGGACGTTCTGAATCAGTGACACGTTCAACGCTGATTCATGAATTGGTTCATGCTTTTATGTTCTCATACGGTCACACTGTTGAAGGTGAAGAAGCAATGTGTGATTTTTTCGGTGTTCATGGGGATGAAATCATTGACCTTACAAATCAAATCATAGAAAGGTGGGGTGACAGGTGCTTACAGTCGAAGAAATAAAGATGTTCATTGATGAAGATGCTGCATCAGTGAAAAAGCATTTTGCAAGAATAGGTGAACGCTATTTTGACGGTGATCACGATATAAAAAATTATAGAATGTTTTATTTTAATTCTGACGGTCAACTTGTGGAAGATACAAGCCGGGCAAATGTAAGAATACCACACCCATTCTTCAAGGAACTGACAGAACAGGGTACACAGTATACCCTTTCAGGTTCAGATGGTTTTGTATTCAGTGATGTGCCTGAACTACAGAGTGAACTTGATGCAAGATTCAACAATAACGATGATTTTATTGATGAACTGTCAGAAACACTTACGGACTGTCAGACAAAGGGTTTTGCTTATATGTACGCTATGAAAGACAGCACTGACAAGCTGAAATTCACGTGTGCTGACAGTATTGGTGTTGTAGAAGTAGAAGCCCGGTTTGCAGAGGATGAAAAAGACCATGTAATTTACTGGTACGTTGACCGGGTTGACAAGGAAGGTCACAGAATCAAGAAAATCATGGATTGGGATGATGAACAGGTAGTTTACTATGTTCAGACTGATGAAGGGGAAATACAGCTTGACGATAAAGCCAAGGTAAACCCAAGACCACACATACTGTATCAGGTTGACGGTGATGATAATACTTATATTGATTCACTTGGTTTCTTGCCATTCTTCCGGTTAGATAATAACAAGAAACAGTTCAGCAATCTGAAAGCAGTAAAAGACCTGATTGATGATTATGACCTTATGGCATCCAGTCTTTCCAATAACCTGATTGACTTTGATCACCCATTATATGCGGTCAAAGGTTTTGAAGGTGATAACCTTGATGAATTGCAGCAGAATCTTAAGACAAAAAAGATTGTTGGTGTTGGTTCAGATGGTGGTATTGAAGTACATACAGTAGATGTACCGTATGAAGCCCGGAAGGTTAAGTTGGAACTGGATGAAAAGAACATATACCGTTTTGGTATGGGTCTGAATCTGTCAGGTCTGAAAGATACATCAGCAACAACCAATATTGCAATCAAGGCAGCTTATTCACTGCTTGATCTTAGATGTAAACACCTTGAAAGGAATATCAAGCGGTTCTTGCGTAAGATCGTGGCGGTATGCATTGATGAAATCAATCAGCAGAACGGTACAGATTATCAGATCACAGATGTTTATTTTGAGTTCACCCATGAGGTAATGTCAAATGAACAGGAAAATGAACAGAATGAACTTACAGAAGCACAGAAACAACAGGTGCAAATCAACACCCTGTTATCACTGGCACAGATTTTTGGTGATGATCTGACGATTCAGTATATTTGTGATGTTCTTGATATTGATTATGAAGATGTGAAGGACAAGTTGCCGGATAATGAAGCTGATAAGGTGCAGCAGGTGCAAGATGATCTTGATTCTATTATACCGGATGATGAAGGTGGTGGAATAGGTGAACAAGGCACAGAAGGAAGTACAACAGACACAGCTTAACGATGAAAAGAAAGTAATCAAGCTGTTAGAATTGGTATATGAACAGGCGAAAAAGGATTGTGAGCAGAAAATCAGGGAACTGTCTGCAAGGACAGACCTTGAAAATCTGCAAAGCATCATATACCAAAAAGAATATCAGCAGATTATGGTTGATCAGATTGAATCAATCTTGTATGACCTGCATGAAGGACAGTTTACAACAATAGCTGATTATCTACAGCAGTCATATATCAATGGTTATGTTGGTATGTATTATGACCTGCATCTTAGCGGTATACCTTTGGTTGTGCCAATCAATCAAGATCAGGTTGTCAAGGCAGTTCGTACAGATAGTAAATTGTCAAGCGGTTTGTATACCAAACTTGGTGAAGACGTTGGTTACCTTAAGCGGTCAATTCGTGCTGAACTTTCAAGAGGGATTGCAAGCGGTTCAACTTGGAATGAAATGGCACTAAGGATTGCTAAGGGTATGAACAGCCCTTTTCGTAAGGCATATAATAATGCAATTCGTATTGCCCGGACAGAAGGGCATAGAATACAGAATGAAGCAGCCCTTGACGGTCAGCATGGTGCAAAGAAAAAAGGTGCTGATATAGTCAAACAGTGGGATTCCACACTTGACGGACGTACAAGGGATGAACACCGGGAATGTGACGGACAGATCAGGGAAATTGATGAACCGTTTGATGTTGGCGGTGAGAAAATGCAAGCACCCGGTGTTGGTGGTTCTGCGAGGAACGTTTGTAACTGTCGGTGCTGTCTGTTACAACGTGCAAAATGGGCTTTAGACGATGACGAACTAAAGACCTTACAAGAACGTGCAGCGTTCTTTGGATTGGATAAATCAAAAGATTTTGAGGACTTCAAACAGAAGTATTTGAAACTTCCTGACAATGCTGATACAATGAAAGTGGAAACACTATCTAAACCGAAAGGTTCAGATGATTCAACATATGATGCATTTTTCAAAACATTGAATGACAGATTGAAAGTACCATACAATGCTATTGAAAATCAAAAAATAAAAATGACATCTGATGAAATCATAAAGACTTTATCAGGTGGTGACCTTACAGGTGGTTCATGTGCATCTTTGGGTTTGGCATATATCGGACAAAAACAGGGGTGGAATGTTTTAGATTTCCGTGGTGGAGAAAGTCAGAGTTTCTTTTCAAATACCTATAACCTGAAATCATTATTTGAAACTAAGGGTATTAAAAAAATAACCGCCAAAGGTGCGTGTACCGCAACTGTTGGGAAAAATCTGTTGAAACAATGTGAAGTCGGAAAAGAATATTATCTTTATGTTGGACGTCATGCAGCAATAGTTAGGAAAACAACTGATGATGTGTTGCAATATTTAGAACTTCAATCACCTACACAGAGTGGGTGGCATGATTTTAACGGTAATGTTCGTTATACACTGGTAAACCGCTTTGGTTGTTCAAGTAAATCAAACAAGTGGTCACAAGAGATTCATGGAATGATAGATATTGCTGATTCAGATTTCAATACTGATGACTTCAAACGGTTGTTAGGGTATATAAATACTGCTGATTCAGAGCAGAAGAAAGGACAATATGGCACAACCAAGTAAATTTTATAAAAATAACCCTGATGATAAAATATGGTGGGTGGACGATCATGAAAAAGTTGGTGAGTGGTTATTTAGTTTTGACAAAAAACATATTTTCAATATGTTCAGAGATTACCCACATGAACTGACTGACGAACAGAAAAAAATATTTGATGAAGAAAATCCATACTGGGCTGATTTCTTCAAAGACAGAGATTAAAAAGCAAAGGTATACAATTCTGCACCTTTGCTTTTTTATTACCTATATGACCGTTATATAAGGTCAGAAAGGGGGATAAAAGGAACATGAAAGCGTTGCACATTCACTTGGTACTGTAGAAAGGTATGGTGATCCTGATTATCTCCCAACTATGGGTTAAATAGTATTTTTAAGGCATCCGCAAGGGTGTCTTTTATTTTGTCCGAAAAAGGCTCATGACGTTTAAACTGCTGCTGAAATGACCCCTGCAACATGGGATATAAACTGTTGACCGTTCCCGGTGACACCGGATATAAAAACGTAACGGAGAAAGGAAGAAGAACATGGAATTTTTAAAAGCATTTTTTGGTGATAAGGCTATCACCTATGATGAACTGGTACAGGCTATCAATGCCTATAACGGTGATGAAAAGAACAAAGAGAAGCTGATCAAGATGGTCAATCTTACTGATGGTGGTTATGTGTCTAAGGACAAATACACTAATCTTGAAACTGACCTTTCCGGTAAGACTACAGAACTGTCAAAGGCTAATAACCTGATTGAAGAACTGAAAAAGTCAGCCGGGAAAGACGAAGAAACACAGCAGAAAATTACTGCATATGAAACAGAGATTGCAGACCTTAAGAAAGAGAATGCAGAACTGAAAACAGAGAATGCATTGAAGTTTGCGTTGGTTGCAGCAGGTGCGGTTGATGTTGATTATCTTGTATTCAAGGCAAAGGAAAAAGGTGAAATCAAACTTGGTGATGATGGAAAAATCAAAGGTGAAGATGATCTGATTTCAGGTCTTAAAACACAGCATCCTGCCATGTTTGAAGCATCCAACAACAATCAGCAGCAGAATGGTAATAGAAAGATTCTTGAAAACAACCTGCCGGGTGGGGATAAAGACAAGACAGTTACCAAAGAACAGTTCCTTAAGATGGGATTCAACGAAAGAATGAAACTCAAAGAGGAAAACCCGGACTTATTCAAACAGTTAAATACACACTAAGAAAGGTTAAAAAGGTGAAATTAAATGGCAAGAACAGGTAATTTTGGCGGTTTTGCGTTTGATGAAGAAGTCTTTACAGGTATGATGCAGGAAGCAGACTATTGGAGAAACCCAATCCTTGCTTCCGGTATTGTTCGTGAGGATTCAAGCATCATGGACTTAATCGGTGAGCGTGGCAATGTGGCAACAATCCCGATCTATAAACCGCTTGACGCAAATGAGGACGGAATGGAAGCACTGAACAACGATGGTGAAACAGATAACACACCTGTTGAGATTTCAGGAAGCAAACAGACTTGTATGATGATTCAGAGAATGAAAGCATTCAAGGCTAAAGACTTCACAAAGGAACTGACTGGTGCTGACCCGATGACAAACATCAAGGGTAAGATCGTAGGTTATTATCAGCAGGTATGGGAAAAAGAACTGATGAACATTGCACAGGCAGTATTAGCGGTTGCAGCATTAAAAGATCATGTGCTTGATCTTGGTTCTAAATCCATTGAAGCAGGTACAATTTACGATGCAGAACAGGCAGCACTTGGTGATATGGCAGGTGGTCTTGGTCTGATGGTTATGCATTCCATGATCTATAAAGAATATCAGAAGATGGGTATGGTTGACTTTGACAAGTATGTAATCGGTAACGTGATTCAGAAAGAGGTTACTTTACCGACTATTGCAGGTAAGCACGTACTTGTGACAGATAGATTTACTGTAACAGGTGCAAGCACAGATGCAGTATATAACACATATCTGTTTGGTGAAGGTGCTTTCTTATCTTGTGACAAGAAAAACTATGAAAATCAGTATACAACCAACTATGACCCTGAAGCATCCGCAGGTACTGACAAGTTCTATACCAAACAGGGTAAGGTGCTGCATCCGAATGGTCTTTCTTTGGCAGTTGACAATATTGAAAAAGAATCACCGACTTTTGCAGAACTTGGTAAGTCAGCAAACTACAGCCTTAAGTTCAATGATAAGAATGTAAAGATGGGTCTTATCAAGTCCAAGGTTGGTACACCGACTGTATAAGAAAGGGTGATCTGATGATATTAGCAGTTGATGAAGTAATGAAATTGCCTGAATTTGCGGTGCAAAATGAAAAGGTAATTGAAGAAAAGCTGAACGCTGCTGAACTTATGATCAGAGCATACACAAACAATAATTTTCAGAATCGGTTTGTTCGGTTCACCGCTGACAGTTTGGGTAACCGCTTGCTTGGAACATCAGATTTTTTGAAAGTGGGTGATACAGTTCAGATTTCACAGTCAATGGTGAATGATGGACTGTATAAGGTCACTGAACTGGGTGATGATTTCATCAGAGTTGATCAGGAGTTGTACAAAAGTACAAACCTGATCACCAAGGTGGAATATCCTGCTGATGTTCGTGCAGGTGTGCTTGAATTGCTTAAGTGGGATATTAAGAACAGACCGAAAACCGGGGTCAAGTCTGAAACGCTGTCAAGATACAGCGTGACTTACTTTGATCAGGACGCTAACAATCAGGTTATGGGCTATCCTGTTGCCCTGCTTGGATTCTTAAAGCCTTATATAAAGGCTAGATTCTAGTTATATGAGTGTTGGCGGTAACATTCAAGCATTGTTACAGGTAAAAAAGAATGGTGCTAAAAATGCCATAGGTGAGCGTACAAACACATGGGTTGATTGTACATCAATCTTAGGTTGGTTGGATTTATCAACAGGTGATTCAAAGCATACAACTTTTTATGCCAAGGTTCAGGAAAGTACACACATTTTTTTGTGTGACTTTACCAATCTGAAAAACCTGTCAACTGATTGGGTTTGGAATCCATTCAGTTTTTTGACAGGTGTGATCAGTAAGACGGAAGAACAGGAAACCGTTGATGTAACAAGTGACAACGCAAGAATGGTTGTGAATGGTTCGGTGTATGAAATCCTTCTGATTGATGACCCTATGAATATGCATGATCATTTAGAAATCTATCTTAGGTTTATAGGGGGTCAGTAGTATGTCAGTTGAATTTACAGATAACACAGCAAAAGTTAAAGCTGCATTATCAGAAGGGGTTATTGGATTTCTTCATGAAGCAGGTGGTGAAATACAGGCACAAACCCAAAGAAACAGCCGGGTTGATACCGGGCAAACAAAAGGGTCTTACAAATATATGGTTGACGAAGGAAAAGAAGAATCAACCGTTGCTGTAGGTTCAGACCTTGAAAATGCGATTTGGGAAGAATTTGGTACTGGTGAATACGCACTGCATGGTGATGGAAGAAAAGGCGGTTGGGTTTATAAGAGTAAGAAAGATGGTAAATTTTACCATACTTACGGAAAAACACCACGACAACCACTCACGAAAGCATTTCAGAGTGTAGCCCAAAAGATAAAGAAACAGCTTGTAAATGTCATTAAACAGAATTTAGGGGGTTAATTATGGTTGATATGCTTTGTTTTATCTCTGATCAGCTTGATCAACTCGGTGTTCCCTATGAGTTTGGTGAATGGACAGGTAAAATCAGCTATCCTTACTTTGTCGGTTCGTTCAATGAAACTGAACACCGATTAGAGGACGGATATACAGGCGGTGTGTTTACACTTGACGGTTGGTCAAGGGGTTCAAAATTACCGCTTGCAGAAATAAATGACAAAATTAAAAAAGTATTTGAAGATTTAAGGGCAGTTCAGGAAGGGACTGCTTTTTTTATTACCTATTGGAACGGTTTGATGATTCCAACAGGTGAAGAAGATCTTTTTAGAATTACGATAACACTTAACACAAATGAGTGGAAAGGAGCATAAAAGAATGGGCTTAAAAAAGCATGGTATTACATCTGAAACCATCAAGAATATGATCTTGGGTGCAGGTGTCATTTACAAAAATCTTAAGTATGAGAAATCAAGCAGCGGTTGGACTGGCACACCACTTGGTGCAACTTCCGGTGGTCTTAAGTTTAACTATGAAGCACAGTGGCTTGATGTTGAGGTGGACGGTGCAACGGTACTAATCAAGGGTGTTAGTAAACAGAAAGTCGGTGAATCTGCCACACTTGAAGGTCAGATGACAGAACTTACAGAAGATATTCTTGTGAGTGCATTGCATCTTGTAAAATCCACTTCCGAAGATACAACATATGTCAAGTATGTATCTAAGGAAAATATTACAGAAGCAGATTATCTTGAAAACGTTGCCTATGTTGGAACACTTTCAAGCGGTAAAAATGTAATTATCATTTTACCGAATGCACTTTGTACAGAAGCGTTTGAACTGGAAACAAAGAACGCTGAACAGACAACCTTTGCAGTCAAATTTGAGTGTACAGCTGATCTTGAAAACGACAGTTTAAACAAGTTGGATATTGCTATTTATTACCCAACTTCTGTTGTGTAGGGGGTGTGAATTATGCGAGTTGTAGTAGTAAGAGAATATACAGACAAGTACACAGGTGAAGGTCATGTTATTGGTGAAAAACTGGATATGACAGAAGAAAGATTTGCAGAAATTCAGGACAAAGGAATGTTTGTGGTTGATATTTCTGATGAAGTAGTGCAGCAGGAAACACCTGCTGTATCTGCTGAACAGGTAGAAGATCAGGAACAGGAAACAGTAAGTGAACAGACTGAACCTGTTGAACAGGTAGGAACACCTGCACCAAAGCAGGATAAACCTGCAAATGGTGGTAGAAGAAACAGATCGAAAAAAGAAAGTGAGGATAAATAATCATGGCAGATTTCAGATTTAAGGATTTAACAGTTGATAACGCATTTGACTTTTGTGAGGTTCTTGCGGTTATCGGAGTAGAACAGGTTATTGGAGCATTTGACAAAGACGAGATTCAGCAGTTACAGGAATCCGGCACAGATATGAAAGAAGTCGGTATTGTCATTGCTATGAAAGTATGTGGCATTCTGATCAAGAACATTTCCAAAGCAAGAAATGAAATCTGTAAGTTTTTTGCTAACTGTATGGAGTGGGACAACGGTACAGCAGTTACCGCTGATGATGTAAAGAAATTCAAGCTGAAACAGTTTGCTGTCATGGTGAAAGATTTTGCTAAGAAAGATGATCTTATGGATTTTTTCGAGGGTGTTGCCGAATTAGTGGGTACGGAACAGAACGATTCGATGAATGCTGCAACCGTAGATATGGTAACCCCTACAGCTATTTAGATAAAGCAATCAGCCGGGGAAAATTAGACGCTACTGTTAGAACAGTTCTGAAACAGGACAATGAAGATAAACAGTGGGACTTATACTGTGCAATCACAGCAAACCCACTTGCTGATGATGTTGGAAATTTTGAAGAATTTAAACAGCGGTTTATGAGTACAGCACCGAAAAGTGAAAAGACTGAACAAACTGAACCGACAATGAACAATGCACAGATTAAGTTACAAGTGGAAAAAGCAAATAAAATTCTGAATGGATTCGTGCCACCGTTGAAAGGGGGTGGCTAATCGTTGGATATTTTTTCATTGGTCGGAAAAATAACGATCAATTACGCTGATGCGGTGAACAACATTGAAAAGGTTTCAAAATCTGCAAAGGATACAGCTGAAACACTGGAAGATGTTGATAAAAAGGCAGACGGTGCAGGTGATTCAGTAGAAGATGCCGGACAAGCTGCCAAGAATGCAGACAGTGGATTTACAACATGGAAAGCCACACTTGCGAATTTAGCATCTACAGCAATTACAAAAGTAATTTCAGGGTGTACACAGTTAGCTGAAAAAATGGCAGATGTGACAAAATCAGCGGTTGGTCACTATGCTGAATATGAACAGTTGGTTGGTGGTGTTGAAACACTATTCAAAGACAGTTCCGGTAAACTGATTGGTTATGCTGAAAAGGCATATAAGACAGCCGGAATGAGTTCCAATCAGTATATGGACACCGCAACGTCATTTGCTGCTTCACTGATTCAAGGTCTTGGTGGTGATACTGCAAAAGCGGTTGAACTGACCAACCTTGCTATCACTGATATGTCAGATAATGCTAACAAGATGGGTACTGACATAAGTTCGATACAGGACGCTTATCAGGGTTTTGCAAAGCAGAATTACACAATGTTGGATAACCTGAAACTTGGTTATGGCGGTACACAATCTGAAATGATCAGATTGATAAATGATTCAGGTGTACTTGGTGAAAAGATAGAAAGTTTGGATAACGTCACGTTTGACCAGATGATTGAAGCTATTCACAAGATTCAGGACAACTTAGGTATAACTGGAACAACAGCACTTGAAGCAGGTACGACAATATCAGGTTCATGGGGTTCAGTACAGGCATTGTTTGAAAATATCCTGACAAAAGTAGGTTCAAAACTTGCACCTACAGTCATGGGATTTTTACAGCAGTTGTCAGACTGGATGGAAACCGTTGATTGGGATGCGTTTGCAACGTCTGTCGGTGATGCCCTACAAAGGGTATTTGACTGGATTCAAAAGATTGATTTTACAACATTCTTTGAAAAAGGAATGGACGGTGTTGAAAACTTCCTTGAAAAACTAGGTGGTCTTATTGAAGATGTGCCTAAGATTATTCAGACGTTCAAGGATTGGTCACCACTGATAGCCGGAGTTGCTGCCGGATTTGTAACCTTAAAGGTTGCAATGGCAATATCATCATTGATTAGTGCCATAACAACAGCATGGACAGCATACAAAACAGCAAACGAAGGTGCTACTATTGCACAGTGGCTTTTCAATGCTGCATTAAATGCTAACCCTATAGTTCTTATAGTCACACTCATAGCCGGGCTTGTGGTTGCATTGATTACATTGTGGAACACCAATGATGGATTCAGAGAAGCAGTCACAAATGCTTGGGAAAAAATAAAGGAAGTCTTTGGTACGGTTATTGACGCTATCAAGGGCTTTTTTAGTGGATTGGTGGAGAAAGTACAGACTGCATGGGAATCTGTAAAAGAAGCAGTAAGTACCGCCATTGAAGCAATTAAAGGATTTTTCACAGGTTTGGTTGATTCAATCAAACAGGCTTGGGAAAACATCAAAACAGCAATATCTGAAAAGATAGATGCCATAAAAGAAACAGTAACCAATGTGTTTACTGCAATAGCTGATACTGTAAGTGCAGTGTGGGAAACAATTAAGAATGCAGTGCAGGTTGCCATCATGTTTATTGGTGAAATCATAAGTGCTGCATTTCAGATCATCACAATGCCTTGGATGTTTATATGGGAAAACTGCAAGGAATACATCATTGCAGCCTGGGAGTTTATCAAGAACGCTGTATCAACAGCCCTTGATGCAATTTCAACCACCATCAGTAATATTTGGAATGCTATTGTTGGATTCCTGACCCCAATCTTGGAAGGTATTAAAAACACCTTTACAACGATTTGGGAAGCTATAAAAACAGCGGTATCAACCGCAATTAACAACATTCAGACGGTTATTACAACCGTATGGAATGCCATTGTTTCATTCCTTAAGCCAATACTGGAAGGTATCAAGAATACATTTACAACTGTATGGAATGCGATAAAATCAACCATTTCTACAGTGCTGAATGCAATTCAGACAGCAATCACAACTGTATGGAATGCAATCAAAACGACTGTAACCAATGTGATCAATTCGATCAAGTCAGTGATCAGCAGTGTGTTCAATGCAATTAAGTCTACTATTTCAAGTATACTGAACAGCATAAAATCGACCTTTACAAGTGTTTGGAACAGTATTAAGTCAACGGTATCTAATGTGATTAACGGTGTGAAGTCCACTATTTCAAGTGGTCTGAATGCTGCAAAATCCACAGTATCAAATGTACTTGGTGCAATTAAGGAAAAGTTCAGCAGCATCTTTGAAGGTGCTAAGAACATTGTAAGTAACGCTATAAACAAGATTAAAAGTTTCTTCAATTTTTCGTGGTCATTGCCAAAAATTAAATTACCACATATTTCAATCAGCGGTTCTTTCAGCTTGACACCACCAAGTGTACCGCACTTTGGTATTGAATGGTACAAGAAAGCAATGGATGACGGTATGATCATGAATCAGCCGACTATTTTCGGTTACAATGCTAAGTCAAATCATTTCTTGGCAGGCGGTGAAGCCGGAAGTGAAACGGTTGTCGGAACACAGAGCCTTATGGATATGATCAGGGTGGCAGTTAATGAGGAAAACGCTTCATTACTGGAAAAACTTGACCGGATTCTTACAATCCTTGAAAGTTATATGCCTTTCATTCCACAGCTTGCGAACCTGAAACTTGTAACAGATACAGGAGTGCTTGCAGGTGAACTTGCCCCGGCAATGGATGAAGAACTTGGTAAGATTTTTGATAGAGAAGGAAGGAGATAGTCCATGATTCAAGGTGTGACTTTTGGAATTAAACACAGTTATGAAGATTTTGGGCTTATCCTTTCTTCAAAAGAAATTGGATTGCCTACACCTAAAACAGAATCAGTCAGTGTGATCGGTCGCAATGGTGACCTTGATCTGACTGATGCGTTGGGTGACGATGTGAAGTTTGAAAACAGAAAGTTATCATTTACTTTTTCCCTGTTAAATGGTGCAAGAGATTGGACTGCAACACTTTCCAATCTTTCTAACTATCTGCATGGTAAGAAGATGCGTATTGTTATGGACGCTGATAAAACTTTTTATTACTGGGGACGGTGTACGATTGATAAATTTAAAACAGATCGTACACTTGCCGTTATCACAGTTGTTTGTGATGTTGAACCATATAAGATTGAAACAAATTCAGCAAGTGAACCTTGGTTGTGGGATGTGTTCAGTTTTGTAAATGGTATTATCCATGTGAATGAAGTGAAAGTAAGCGGAAGTAAAAAAGTAAATCTGATCAATCGTGTCAAGATTGTATCACCAACATTTACCTGTTCAACAGCTATGAAGGTGACACACGAAGGTAACACTTATAGTTTACCTGCCGGGGAAACAACAGTTTATGACATTCGTTTACAGGAAGGTGATAACTATGTGACATTTACCGGAAATGGTACAGTCAAGATCAGTTACAGAGGGGGTTCATTGTAATGTATAGAGTATTATGTGATGGACTGCCTATTTATGATTTACGTGATGAAAACCTTGTTTTGATTGACCCTAAACTTGATTTAGAGGTCAACAAAGCAGGGTCTTTTACTTTTAAGATGCCACCACAACACCCACAGTATGAACTACCGCAAGAAATGCTGTCATACATTCAGGTATTTCAGGATAGTGAAGAAGTGTTTAATGGCAGAATTACAGGATGTAAAATTGACTTTTACAACCGCAAACAGATTACTTGTGAGGGTCAGCTTGCATATCTGAATGACAGTATACAAAGACCTGCTGAATATCATGATGTGACTGTCAGGGGGTATTTAGAATCACTGATTGCAGAGCATAACAAGCAGGTGGCAAAAGATAGACAGTTCAAGGTTGGAATTGTTACCGTAACAGACAGTAATGATTCACTGTACAGGTATACGAACTACAATACCACCATGAAAGAAATCAAGGAAGATTTAGTTGATGATCTTGGTGGTTATTTACGTGTAAGGAATGTCAATGGAATAGCTTATTTGGACTATATAAGTGATTATGACAATGTAAGCACACAAAGTATTGAGTTTGGTGAAAATCTGCTTGATTTTAGCAGAAATACAGACTTGACGGATATTGCAACAGTATTTATTCCACTTGGTGCAAAACTGGAAGAAAGTCCAATAGCTGCACTTGAACAGCGGTTGACTATTGAAAGTGTAAATAATGGGTCTGATTCACTCGTGAATTTGGACGCTGTAAAGAAATTTGGTTATATCACCAAAACTATTACTTGGGATGAAGTTACAACACCAAAAATGTTGTTATATAAAGCAAATAAGTACATTGCTGATTATCAGTGGGACAATATGACACTGGAAGTAAATGCTGTTGATATGCATTGGACTGATGCAGATATAGAACAGTTTAAACTTGGTGATAAAATCAAGGCACATTCTTCACTGCATGGACTTGATCGGTATTTTCCATTGTCGAAAATGTCAATACAGCTTAATAATCTATCAAGTAGTAAATTTACACTTGGTACAGTAGTTAATACAAAACTTACTGCAAAATCACAGACTATTTCAAATACTGCATCAAAGGCAGTTGAAACAATACCTGTACCGTCTGCAATAGTAAAACAGGCGGTTGATCAGGCAACAGCACTGATCACAGCAGCAACACATGGTCATGTGGTCACGACAGCCAATGAGCAGTTAATCATGGACACTAACGATGTGAACACAGCACGGAAAGTGTGGCGGTGGAATCTGAACGGTCTTGGTTATTCTTCAACTGGGTACAACGGAACGTATAAGACCGCCATCACAATGGATGGTCAAATTGTCGGTGAACGGTTGGTTGGTGGTTCGGTATCTGCTGAAAAACTTGATATTACTTACAGGAATCAGGTTATAAAAGAAATAGCAGATGCAGAAGAATCAGCAAGATCAGATGCAGAAGATTACACTGACGGTGAGTTGAAAAAGTATTATACAAAAAGTGAAGTTGAAACAAGTATCAAAAACACTAAAGATTCTATACTGTTGTCTGCAAAGGAAACAGCTGAACAGTATGTTGATGGTAAACTGAAAAATTATTCAACGTCAGCACAGATTAAAGTCAAGACAGATTCGATTGAATCAGAAGTTAAGAAGAAGCTGAACAGTTCAGAGTTATCAACTAAGATTCAGCAAAATTCCTATGCGGTTAAGATTGCATGGAATAACATCAGTAAGTACATTCAGTTTGAATCCGGTGAAATGCGTATCTATGAGAGTACGACACAGAACAGCAACACCTTGTTAATGTCAATGACTTCAACAGGTGCGTGGTACTACTATAAAGGTGCAACCATCGGTAAAATCGGTACTAACGGTTGGTCAGGTGATTCAACTTTCAGGGGTCTGATGTTCGACTTACAGAATGGTGCTGACTATATGGGGTGGGGTTATCAGGATTCACCCGGAAGTAACTATTATGTAAAACTCATATATTACGCAAATAACAGAAAAGAAAAGCAAGGTTTACACGTAGGTGCAAACACTTATGTATGGGGGTATTTGAGGTTTAATGAAAGTGCAGGATTTTATAATTATTCTGATAAAAGTATAAAACTATGGTCTGATAAAGATGTAAGTATTGGTAGTTCATCGTCAACTTGCTGTACATTCACAGGTACATCTTTTCAGATTTACAACAACAGAAGTATTGATTTTTACAGTCCACTAAACTTACATGGTTGGGGTTACACTAATAATTCAGATGTTCGATTGAAAACTAATATTAAGGACACAGCAATCAGAGGTTTGGAAGTAGTGAACGCTATTGACCTTAAAGAGTTTGATTGGATTCAGTCCGGTGAACATCAGGCTATAGGAATCATTGCACAGCAGATTCAGAGTTTTGCACCTGAACTTATTTCAGAAGATGCATCTGACGGACACCTGAAACTTAACACAGATAAACTTGTATACTACTGTATTAAAGCTATACAGGAATTATGTGAAAAAGAGGGAATGCGATACAGCAAACCTATTTATAAAGACCCTTACACTTATTTAGAAAAAAAGACGTTCATTGCAAAGATGCCAAGTCAAAAATATTTGGAATCTGAACCTTATGAGCGTGAACCTATTATTTTACCAAAAAGAAGGGAGTAATTACCATGAATGAAAATAATATGCCTTTATCACTTATGATGGAGAACGCAAAAGGTGCAATGACGAATGCATTTAATCAGATCATCGAACAGTCAAACCTTCCGGCTTATTTGTTGGAAGGTATAGTTGCTGATCTGCTGTCTGAAATCCGAAAACAGAAAAACCTTGAATTGGTTTCTGATATGAACATAATGAAACAGACTGAACACAGTGAACAGGAAGAAAAGAAAGAAGGTGCTGAATAATGGCAAATATACAGCCTTATATTGATCAGATTTTAAATGCAGTATATGGTGAAGAGGTAAGATCATCTATTGTCAATGCAATTGAAAAAGTAAATGATGATAATAATTCTTACGCTGATCTGAAAAAAGAAGTAATTGCTGCAAAGGATGCAGTTGATAAAGATGTGGATGCGGTGCAGCAGAAACTTAATGCTGCAAGTACTGCATTAACTAATTTACAAAATGCCACAAGTACAGCAAATACAGCAAAAACAAACTTGCAGAACGCTACAGGTACAGCCAATACCGCAAAGGCAAATCTGACCAATGCCACAAGTACAGCAAATACAGCAAAAAGTAATGTTGAAGCAGCAACTAATGCTGCAAATACAGCAATCAGAAATGCCAATGCAGCAAAGGCAAATCTTGAAAAAGTAATTACAAGTGCTACAACCGCACAGAGTAATTTACAAGGTGTAATTGATAATGCAAATCAGATTAAGGGTCAGTTGGATAGTTCCAACACTACAGCAGTGACATCAAAGAAAAATCTTGATTCTGCAATTTCTGATGCAAGTATAGCAAAAAGTCAGCTTCAGGAAGTAATTAACAGTGCAAGTTCAGTTAAAAGTTCATTGTCTAATGTTATAGGTACAGCCAATACAGCAAAATCAAATCTTGATGCATCTGTTGCTACAGCTAACAATGTATTGCAGTCATTGAGTGCTGAAAACGCAAGTGCAGCAAGTAACATTGATGAATTGAAAAGTGAAAACTTCAACAGTCAAGAAATTCTTTCAGGTGTTGCAGATATTCGTGCATACTTAGGTATCACCGCTGATGATATTGTTGGTATTCAGGTTGATTATAAAAACAAAACATTCAAACGACTTGCCGGAGCAGCCAACCTTTCCAAAGGTTCAGACTTTGACAAGTTTACAATGTTTGGTGGTCGTAAACGCTGTAATGTTGCAGATGATGGTTCTATCGTGGCATGGTACGGTGATGCAGATTACAAAGAAGATGGTTCAATGGGTCAGGTTATGGTATATCAGCCAAAGTTCTATTATTTGGTGTGCCCTGTAGAGTATGACCCTATTGATACAGGCATTGGTTACCACTTAAGAAAGGCAAACTACTATGTATCAGAAAAGCCACGTGCAGGTTTCAGACTTCACCCGGCATTCTATGATGCGTCAGGAAATGAAATTGATTACTTCCTGACAAGTGCTTATGAAGGTAGTATTTACGATACATCAGCAAGTGCATATCTGTTGAATGATGAACAGGTCATGAACACTGGTGAAGATAAGTTTTCATCAATCGCAGGTGCAAGACCTGCATCCGGTTCTTCACAGAACCTTACAAGACCGAATATTGAAGCAATGGCACAGAACCGTGGAACAAACTGGCATGGTGATCTGATTAAACAGGTATCTGCTGAACAGATGCTTATGATCATTGAAATGGGTATGATGAACTTACAGACAGCCATTGCACAGGGTATTGTTTCATTACCTTGGACTACTGGAAGTGACACCACAAGTTCGTACGCAGCTGCAACCGGAAGTACAGCAAGCCTTGGAAACGGTACAGGTAGGGCAGAGAAAACAACCACATATGAAGGTGGTACTGCTAAAGAATATACAGTTGACGGTAAGACTTCTGTATGTTGGAGAGGAAAAGAAAACTTTTGGGGCAACTTTTGGAAATTTGTCTATGGTATCAATATTTGGGGCAATGGAAAAATGGGCGGTGGTCAGCCTTATATTTGTTCTGATTTCAGTTTTGCAGAATCAAAGAACAGTGGAAACTATGAGCCTGCCGGGTTTACAGTAACAAACGCAAACGGTTATATTTCAGCAATGGGATATTCAACAGCTTGTGACTGGTTATTTATTGCGTCAGAATGCCTTGGTAACAGTTCATTACCTGTTGGTGATTACACATATATCACTGTCAACTTGAATGGTTACCGTATCGCTCTATTGGGCGGTAGTTGGTATAATGGCGTGGATGCGGGCGGTTTCTGTTGGCATCTGGCTAACGGTGTTGGTGGTCGTTATCGTAATGTCGGGGGTCGCTTGGTATATATTCCAACACGTGATTCTGCTACTTATACCGCTGCAATCGAAGCATGGAAGCAGAAAATGGCAGCTTAAAATGTAACTTGTAAACTTGATTCATTAGGTTGAAAGAACTTCTGATATTTTCGTTATTTACCTGTAGCGGAAACCATTAAAAAAATACAATCACTCAATTAGGCAGTAATTGGAATAATGGCATGAATGCAGGCAGTTTCTATTGGAATCTGAATAACAGTGTTGGTAATCGTAATCGTAATATCAGGGGTCACTTAATAATTGCAAAATATAGCCGGGTGGGAACATCCGGCTATTTCTATAATACTGTGCGGTTCTTTCAACCATGCCACTAGGCAAAACAGAAAAATAGACGGTGCAGACAACCCAACCGGGAATACCGTCTTACTTACGAACAATAAGGAAAGGTCAACCGTATTTACCGGGCAGTAATGCCGACTGAAATTCGGACAATGCAAATACCAAGGAATGAAACGCTATGATCACTTATATGAAAAGATTTATGACCTTGAAAATTTAAGAAAAGCACACCAACACGCAAAGAAAGGAAAAGGTTGGTATAGAGAAGTTCAGGAGATTGACAAAGACCCTGACAAGTACCTGAAACAGATTCAGGAAATGCTTATCAACCACACTTACAAAACATCTGCTTATGAGGTGTTTTATAAACAGGACGGTAAGAAGTTAAGGAAAATCTATAAACTGCCTTATTTCCCTGACAGAATATGTCAGTGGGCTATCTTACAGGTCATTGAACCTTGTATCATCAATAACTTAACTGCTGATACTTATTCAGCAATACCAAATCGAGGTATACACAAGGGTCTGACAAAATTGCAAACAGCAATGTGGAATGACCCGGAAGAATGCAGGTATTGTTTAAAACTGGATGCAAGACATTATTATCAGTCAATCAACCACGATCTTCTGAAAGAGAAGTATTCAAGAATGTTCAATGATAATGAACTATTGTGGTTGTTGAATGAAATCATTGACAGTATTGAAACAGCAGAGATTGAGGACTTAACAGCAATCTATCTGTTGGAAGAAGATATTGACCCTGAAACTGGTATACCGATAGGCAACTACTTATCACAGTATTCAGGTAACTATTATTTTTCAAGTTTTGATCACTGGATAAAAGAACAGAAGCACGTTAAATACTACTTTCGTTATATGGACGATATAGTTATTTTTGGCAAGACAAAAGAAGAACTGCTTGCCTTGAAGAAAGAGATTGATATTTATTTCAGGAATGAACTGAAATTGAACATAAAAGGAAACTGGCAGGTGTTCCCATCATATGTAAGAGGTGTTGACTTCTTAGGGTACAGAACATTTTACAAATATACATTACTTAGAAAAAGCACCTGTTTGGAAATGGAAATGACCGCTATCAGGAACAAAGTGGAAGCCGGGAACATGATGAACTATTCAGAGTGGTGTTCAATCAATTCTTACAAGGGTTGGTTGAAATATGCTGATACCTTCCGGCTATATCAAAAGTATGTTGTACCGCTGTTACCTTATGCGGATGATTATTATATACGCAACATAAAACCAAACACAAAGAAAGGATTGAATGCAGCATGATTGATTATGGAAAACAGAAAAGCACCGTCAGACCGGAAGAACTGGAACTGACGGAAACAAAAGTATTTGTCAGTTCCAATATCACGGAAGTGAATGAAGATGAAACTGACGGACAGCCGGGATTTACTGGATATGAATTTGACCTTATCGAGTATGACAAGGACGAATACATTAAAATTCAGGCAGAAAAGAATGCTGATCTTGAAAATGAAATTACACAGGCACAGATTGCTATGTGTGAAATCTATGAAATGATGGGATAAGAAAGAAGGTGTGAAGTATGGCAAAGATTTATGCATCACTAATCATTAAAGGTGTTAAAACACTGGACGATGTACCGGACAGACTGAAAGAAACTGTCAAGGCTATTTTAGAGGGTGATAACTGATGATACGTCAGTTGATCATAAAAATTCTATTCAGAAAGGATGTGCAGACTATGGCAATTATCTATGCAACCCTGATCATTAAGGGTAAGAAAACATTTGCTGATGTTCCTGATCGTATCAAGGACAAAGTAAAGGAAGTTTTGGTTGATCTTGATTGTCCTGAATTAGCAGAATAATCAACAGACAAGGAAATTATCACATACACGAAAACAACCGCCATATGACGATTATATAACGTCAGAAGCGGTTGTTTTTGCGTACAGAAAGGACAACAGACCATTGGAACAATTTATTTATTCAACGTACACGATTGTTTTACCAATCATTGTCACTGCTCTTATGGGCTATGTGGTTTGGTTGCTGAAAAATCAGAAGAAAGACAGGGACGCAAATAGTAAAGGTACAATGCTTTTACTTAGGGTTCAACTTATTGAATATCACGATAAGTATATGCGATTAGGTGACATTCCATCATACGCTTATGAAAATTTTATGGAAATGTATGATGCTTACCACGCTTTAGGTGGTAATGGGATGATCACAAAAATGATGCATGAAATTGAAGAATTACATTTAAAAAAGAAAGAGGTATAAACATGAAAAATATTAACTGGGTTGTAAGAATTAAAAACAAAGCGTTTTGGGTTGCACTGATTCCTGCTGTACTTCTGTTGATTCAGGTTGTTGCAGCAGTGTTTGGTTATACCCTTGATCTTGGTGATCTTGGTAACAAACTGCTTGATGTGGTTAATGCAGTATTTGCAGTTCTTGTGATTCTTGGTGTTGTAACAGACCCAACAACCAAGGGTATTACTGACAGTGATCAGGCACTTACTTATACAGAACCAAAGAAATAAGAGGTGATCGGCTATGACAAATCAGGAATTTATTGATCAGGTTGCAGTGTACGTTAAAAAGTACGCTGCAATTTTTGGTATATGCGTACACAGTCCAATCATTGCACAGGCAATCTTAGAAAGTGGGTGGGGCAAGTCAAAACTTGCTTCCACCTATCACAACTATTTTGGGTTGAAATGTGGCACAAAGTGGACTGGTAAGAGTGTGAACATGAACACACAGGAAGAATACGAACCGGGAACATTGACAACGATTGCTGATAATTTCAGGGTTTTTGATTCAATGGAAGAAGGGGTTAAGGGGTACTTTGAATTTATCCAGTTATCCCGGTATCAGAATCTTAAGGGAATCACAGACCCTAAGACGTACCTTGAAACAATCAAGGCAGACGGTTATGCAACAAGTTCAACATACGTTCAGAGCAACATGGACTTGGTTGAACAATACGAACTTACAAAGTATGACAATGAAAAGAGTGATAACATGAGTGACAGACAGAAGCCGGGAAACTGGCTTGCACAGTATGAAGGTATTACAAAAGGTAGTGCAGAACACAAAGCCATTTTGAAAGTATTCAATGACAGCGGATTATGTACAAGGTATAAAATGACGGTCAATGACGCTTGGTGTGCAACAGGAACATCAGCAGCATTTATTGCTGTTGGACTTGTCAGCATTTTCCCTTGTGTGGAATGCTCTTGTGAAGCAATGATTAACCTTGCAATCAGTGCAGGTATTTGGGTTGAAAATGATGCCTATGTACCTGACGTTGGCGATGTTATCCTGTATGACTGGGATGATAACGGTATTGGAGATTGTACAGGTTGGAGTGATCATGTTGGTATTGTAATATCTTGTGACAGTAAGACAATCAAAGTCATTGAAGCCAATAGGTCAAACTCTGTTGGTTATCGTGAAATTGCTGTAAATGGTAGATATATCAGGGGATTTATCACACCGCATTATGCAGCAGGTGGTTCTACTACACCGACACCTTCCGGTAAGAAATCCGTTCAGGAAGTAGCCAAAGAGGTGTACGCAGGTGAATGGGGTAACAACCCGGAAAGAAAGGAAGCACTGGAAAAAGCCGGATATAACTATCAGGAAGTTCAGGACGCTGTAAATGCACTGGTAAACGGAAGCACACCAACAGCTTCAAAATCTGTACAGGACGTTGCGAAAGAAGTTATCAACGGTGATTGGGGAAATAACCCTGATCGTCAGAAGAAACTTGAAGCAGCAGGTTACAGCCCTACAGCAGTACAGAATGCAGTCAACGCAATCCTGAAAGGTAACGCTGCAACAGACCTGACAGCCATTGCAAAAGAAGTTTATCTTGGAAAATGGGGAAATGGTCAGGAAAGAATTGACAGACTGAAAGCAGCAGGTTACAGCCCTACAGCAGTACAGCAGAAGGTCAATGAACTGTATGCCTGATTGTTACTAATTTGTTACTAAATGAGCAGGATTTAGGTATATACAGCAAGCGGTTAAAACTGAACAAACCGCATAAATGCGGTGTTTTCTGAACTAGATAAACGGTGTAATTTATGATAGTAACACTTATGACAGTTATTGATACTGGAATATTTAAACAAGATATTGCAAAAGGGATAAAATATAAAACAATTTTTAAACTTCCACATGGAAATGCTAAAAAAAGCGGGGAGAAATCAGGAAGTTTACATGAAAATTATTCCTGCATAAAGGCGATAATGAAAAAGACATATACTGTTTTTTGGCGTTATGCCAATTGTGCTAAAATCTATAAGCATTTTGTTAAAGAAAAATATGACTATGAAATTGCTTTTTTGGAGGGAATTTGTGCAAAGATAATTGCATCTTCAAATAATGATAAATCCATTAAGTACTCATGGGTACATGTTGATTTATTAAATGAAAGAAAATCTGAATCTTTTTTCAAGAATTTAGATGAAGAAAAGAAAATATATGGACAATTTAACAAGATTGTATGTGTTTCAAATGTTGTAAAAAATAGTGTTAAACAAAAGCTTGGAATTAAAGAACAGAAGTTAGAAACTTTATATAATATTATTGACAGTAAAGAAATTTCGAATAAATCATTAGATAGAATTGAATTAGAAAAAGACTGTTTAACATTTGTGTCTGTTGGTAGACTTTCAAATCAAAAAGGATATGATAGATTGATTGATGCTGCAACAAAATTAAAAAAAGAGAATGCAAAGTTTAAGATATATATAATAGGTGAAGGTCCCGAAAAGAAAAATCTAGAGAGTCAGATAGAAAAAAATAATATGTCCGATGTGATTTATCTTTTGGGATTCAAAAAAAATCCATATGTTTATATGAATTTTGCAGATGTCTTTATATGTTCCTCTAGAGCAGAAGGTTTTTCAACTGTAGCTAGTGAAGCTGTTGTTTTAGGAAAGCCATGTATCGTGACTGATTGCTCTGGTATGAGAGAATTATTTGGTGAAGAGGGACAATATGGATTTATTACTGAGAACTCTACAGAGGGTATTTATGATGGCATGGATAAATTTATTAAAAACAATAAAATGCTAACTGAATACGCAGAAAGAGCAAAAGAAGGGGCAAAACGATTTGATGTAAATATTGCATTGAAGACTATTGAAAGGAATTTGCTTGATGATTTTTAATTGTTTTACAGCACTATTCATATTTTCGACTATTAATAGGGAGTTCCTTTTTTTGGGAATTGATTTGCGATATATATTAGTCATATTAGCTTTGTTTTTAATAGGAAGAGCTATATCTGTCTCTTATACACATCTGACGCTGCCGACGATCTTACGCGTGTAG